>Ga0265327_10003330_pt1 | contig 15537 bp, 16 predicted proteins | sample 41621metaG_FD_202089 | JGI IMG/M metagenome (GOLD analysis project Ga0265327, IMG submission 202089) | Rhizosphere microbial communities from Carex aquatilis grown in University of Washington, Seatle, WA, United States - 4-16-21 metaG | ecosystem: Host-associated > Plants > Roots > Rhizosphere... | reverse complement strand
ACTCTAAAGCTGGTAACTGGCAATACAATGCGCAAAGCAAAAGCGGGTTGTTTAATCAGGGTATGGTTTCAAAATTACGTTGTGTTATTTACAAGGGAATGGATTACAGAATTTCTGTTTGCTGCGAAGCAATTATTGGAGAAAAAGTAAACTATAAAATTTTTGACGCCCGCACCAATGAAATGTTGTTTGACAATAAAGCCGCTGAAGACACGCAAAGCTTTGAATTTCAAAGTGTGAGTACACGCCAGTTGGTGATTGAAGTGGTAGTACCTCAGGGCGCAACGGAAAAGGACAAACATAAATCTATGGATGCAGCCTGCGTGGGCCTTCTTATCGAACATAAAATGACTGATAAACAAGGGTTCTCCAGCTACTAGTACATTTTTATATTGATTTTTAACCCAACCCTTCCGGTTGGGTTTTTTATTTTTTATTTAAAATTTCACAAGACAATGTCAGTTCACAGGAAAATAAAAAAGGTAACCACCAACGTGTTACTTGAAATGAAAAAACGTGGTGAAAAAATTGCTATGCTTACTGCTTACGATTACACCATGGCGAAGATCATTGACAGTGCGGGCATAGATGTAATACTTGTTGGGGATAGCGCCAGTAATGTCATGGCGGGACATGAAACAACACTCCCTATAACGCTCGACCAGATGATCTATCATGCGAGTAGCGTAGTGCGTGCGTCAACTAGACCTTTGGTGATTGTGGATCTTCCTTTCGGTTCTTATCAAGCCAACTCTAAAGAGGCACTTATGTCTGCCATAAGAATTATGAAAGAAAGCGGTGCACACGGTGTTAAGCTGGAGGGTGGGAAGGAAGTGAAGGAAAGCATCGAACGTATTTTAACAGCTGGTATTCCGGTGATGGGACATTTAGGTTTAACACCGCAGAGCATTTATAAATTCGGGACCTACACCGTAAGGGCAAAAGAAGAAGAAGAGGCAGAGCGATTGATGGAAGATGCAAAACTATTAGAGCAATATGGTTGTTTTGCAATTGTGCTGGAGAAAATTCCCGCAGCTCTTGCCACTAAAGTAGCACAAAGTATTTCTATTCCAGTAATTGGTATTGGCGCCGGCGGAGGCGTGGATGGCCAGGTTTTAGTCACACACGACATGCTGGGGATGAATCATGAATTCAGCCCGCGTTTTTTAAGACGTTATTTAAATCTTTACGAAAGCATGGGTAATGCTTTTAAGCAATACATCGTGGATGTAAAGAGTAAAGATTTTCCTAGTGATAAGGAGCAGTATTAGAATTAAAAACTGAGTTTACTTGATCTTTAATTTTTCTACTTGCAAGACCTCGTATGTTGTTACATCATAAATAAAAGCAATAAGATTTACATAATTATCATTCACACATGCCTTAAAAGGGGTGGTTTCAAAACATTTATTTAATAAAAAACAACTTGTAGATAATGTTAAGGTATCATTTATTGCTATTGGTGCAGCTTTTACCAATTGACCCCATGTTCCATTAATAGATTCTATAACAATATTGTCGAACCGGTAATTAGTTCTGTACGAAGCATCTTCGGTTGACATTACAGAACCTGCAGGTGGTTTACCATCTTTTTGACAACCTCTAATACTATCCTGAGTAAGTACAATAATTAAATTTACATTGTTTGTCAAGGGCGTTTTAAAAGTAGTTTTTACTTTGGTGCTCAAATAGTGATTAACGGTGTCATAGTAGGTGGTAACGTCTAATCTTGCCACCTGAGGCTTACTTATTGCTGTGTTAACTAAACCGGGCCATTTAGTATGAACTTGCGGAAAATTGGGAATTCCAATTCTATTAACCGTGCCTTGAGGTAGACCTGCATTAGAAAATCCCATGCCGGGGCTATTTTTATCATCCCAGGCGGTAGAAGCATCGTTTCTAAAATCTTCCTTGCAGATTGTCCCATTCGGATCACGGTTTGGTTGGGCAAAATCAATGCTCACATGATTTGCAATAACTACTAATTTGTTTCCATATTGTGCAGTTAACGATTCCGCAGCTTCTGCAGCTCTGGGACAATTTTGGCAATGATGCCCTGTATAATCTTCCAAAAGAACTTTTCTGAAATTACTTGTTGCTGTATTTGTTTTAACTACCTGGAAAAGTGTGTCAATACAATGATAAACCTTTGGCGGACGTTGATCGGGATGTTTAATTTTATCACACTTTGTAAAAACGAATGCTAAAATAAAAAAGTTGAATACAATTGTTTTTTTCATTGGGAAAGAAATTGTTTTTTTAGCTCTAACTTAACTCTAAGGTAATAAAAATAAAATTGCTAAAGGAATAACCCAACGAAAGTCATTTTATAGAACAAACGCAAAATGATTCCTCTTTGACTATTGGAAAAATAATAAGGGACGCAGTAAACAGAGACTTCTACTGATTTCTATAAAACGCTAGTCTTTAACCTTAGTAGGTTTTATTCTCATTTTTTCGACCTGCAAAACTTCGTACGTTGTTACATCATAAATAAAAGCAACAATATTAATATAATCGTATTTTAAACAAACTTTGTTGGGAGAAGTTTCAAAACACTTATCTATTTTGTAACAACTATTTACAAGGGTTGTATCATAATTAACCGCTATGGGGGCTGCTTTTACCAATTGCCCCCAAGTGCCATTTATGGAGCCAATTACAATATTGTCAAATCTATAATTTATTCTGAAGCCTGGTTCTATGGAGTCAAGTTGAGAGCTAGCAGGTGGTTTGCCATCTTTTTGTTCACCTGTTATACTATCTTGTGTGAGAATTACAATTAAATTGACATTATTTGAATAGGCAGTCTTAAATGTGGTTTTTACTTTGGCAGTCAAATAATGATTTAATGTATCATTGTAAGTTATGATATCTATTCTTGCAACCTGAGGTTTATTAATAGCGTCTGGCATTAAAGAAGGCCACTTTGTAAGTAACATAGGATAATTTGGACCGCTTGTTCTGTTTATAGAACCTTGTGGAAGTCCAGCATTGGACATTCCGAAAACCTTATCCCACTCAGTAGAAGCATCATTTTTAAAATTCTCTGCATAGCGGGCATCAACCGGATTTCTGTTCGGTGCAGCAAAATCGCTCACGTGATTAGCAATTACTACTAGTTGATCTCCGTATTGTGCTGCTAGTGCTTCTGCTTGTTCTGCAGCTCGTGGACAGTTTACACATTGATGGCCTGTGTAATCTTCTAATAACACTCTTCGCTTATTTAGATTTATTGAAGGGGTATATGTTGAATTTGAACTTATTACCACATTTTTTGTGGTATCAATACAATTGTAAACCTGCGGAGGTCTTTGATCAGGAACTTTTATTTTGTCGCAGCTTGTAATTGCTATCAGACATAAAAGAAGAGAGACTAATTTTTTCATGATATTGTAAATTTTTTTCGGTACAAAATTCTTTTAATAAAGGTACTAAAAACTACTGGTAATTGAAAGTGTTAAACCATTGGATGCCGGAACCGTTCTACATACACCACCTACACAAAAGATCCCTGCACTTTGTTTCCCATAACTAATAGCAATGCGGCTTGCTTCTCTATTGTAACCAAAGGTTCCAAGGAAATAATGCACTCTTGCCGCTTTATCGGGATTGCCATAATTGTACTGATCGAAGATGGCAAAAAACCAGTTGCCTGTGGGAGTCCATTCTAATAGGGCCGTGGCCCAGTTTCCTTTTCCAACCAAATTTGAATTCGTGATCATGTTTTTGTTCCTGGCAAATAAACCCTGCATTTCTAAACGGATAGATCCGGTGGATTTGTATTTGTAAGTAAGATCAATGACACCAATATCTGATTTTAAACTTGTGTAGCCTTCATTGGCTGCGCCAAATTGCACAATATTCCGGTTATAAAACTGGTTGGCATAAACAAAAGTCCCTTTAAATTTTTTAGAAAATTTCTTATTTATTTCAATAAAAAAATCGTGGTAATAATTGTCCCCAATGTCAGCATAACTTGTTCTATAAAAGGTCATAGCAGTAGCAGAATCGGATACGGGGATTTGATGTAAGCCATTGGCCTGAGAATAATTGATGGTTAATTCGGCACCGTATTTTCCACCAATGGGTGTGTTTTTTCTGAATTTATATTGCATCTCAGCCATACCACCGATTTCTCCTCTAAGCTGGGTAGCATAAGGATTCAGTGCTAACATAGAATAGGTGTGAGGTCGCGTTGTAGCGGGAATATAATTGATCAACAAGCTTTGTAAACTCGCATCGCGGTCGCTTCTGAAACTCATGTTATCCACACGCTTTCCCTGTACTAAAAAAGAAAGACCTTTTGTGGCGTAGGAAAGTGAGGAGTATAATGCTTCGCCGGTTTTATAAGAGTAATGATTATCGAATGAAGGATCATTCATTTTATAGGCATATTCTGTGTAGAAATTAAAACCCTCGCGAATGATATTTATTCTTCCTCCGTAACAACCTACGTTTTGAGGTAAATTCAAATTCGGATCAAGATCCGGCTGGTATTTACTTACAAAACTTCCGCCAATAATAACGCGGGTTTTTTTCTTTCCCAAAGCTGAATCAAGCAATTCGTTAAGGTTCACTTCTGCATCTGCACCCCGCACAATCCCTGCACCTACTGTAAAAAAATAACGTTGTTTTCCCATTAAACCTTTTAAGGTAACGCCCTTTAAAGGGGAGGAAATCACGCGGATCCCATCCAAAGAATTATCGTATAACAAGCCGGGTTCGTAGTATGTTCTGAGCATGAGCCCGCTTCCAAACTGTTCGTAAATACTACCCACTGTAATATCTAATAAGTCTGTTCTGTAACGCGCAAAACGGTTGGTAATTCCCTGCCCTTTGTAGCGGGAATCAAACCCTTGTCTTACGTTATTGTAAGCTTCGTATCTTACTCCCGCAGAAAAATTGCCTTTCGAATAATTTACATTTCCGAAAGCATTGGAGAGCATTTTTTCGGGAACTTTAGGCGCTCCAATTAAAGAATCGGGTTGGTAATATTGGGCGTCAATCTGGAAATTCCCATGAAGAGAACCCAAATCACTTTGAGCCTTTAAATCACAGAAATTAAAAATACTTATCATTAAAAAAGTAGCGATAACGCTACTTTTATTGTGTTTTTTTAACATGGGGCAAAATAAGGGATTTTTTGCCGTATTAGCAAAAAATTATTTCCCTTAATTGTTAATGCGAAAGCGCTTCTCCGGCAATTAATTTTTTTATGTTTTCATAAAGTTTGTCCTCGTCCCCATCTGAATATGAGTTGTGACTCCAGACAATTTTACCTTCACCGTTTACTAAAAAAGTATGCGGAACATTGTTAACGTTCATAGCGCGTTTAAAATCCTGGTTTTCGTCAATGTATATTTCGTATTCCCAGCCTTTTGTTTTAACGTCAGTAACCACTTTTCCGGAGCTTCTGGCATCGTCAATAGAAATGGCAATTAATTTCACGCCTGTTTCTTTTACCCATTCCGGATAATTTTCTGCGATAGCATCCAACTCTTTTTTGCAGGGTTTGCACCAGGTGGCCCAGAAGCTAATGATAATAGGTTTTCCATTGTTACTGAAATTAGCAGAGTTTACTTTGCTGCCATCCAGTTTTTTTACAGTTGCTGCGGGAATTTTATCACCATCACCATTTACCGTTATAAATGAGAAAAGTGAGAATGCGAAAAGAGCTAAGATTATTTTTTTCATTACAGATTGATTTAATTTTAAATACCAATTATAGAGCCACAAGTATACGAATTTTTTTGTTTAACACTTTTTAGATAAAGGTTAATTAACATCAAACTATAAGCAATAAATACATAATTTTGCCGCAATTTTATGATAACTACAAAATCGGCTGAGCTTTTCGAAAAAGCAAAAAATTATTTCCCTGGCGGTGTGAATTCTCCGGTACGTGCTTTTAGAAGTGTTGGAGGCAATCCATTATTTATAGAACGCGGAAAAGGTTCACACATCTGGGATGCAGACGGCAACGAATATATTGATTATTGCTGTAGCTGGGGTCCGCTTATTTTAGGGCATGCGGATGATACCGTATTAAATGCCGTTGACAAGACAATGCGCAAGGGTACTTCTTTTGGAGCGCCGACTCAATTAGAGAATGAACTGGCAGAATTAATTCTTTCCAATAATAAATTCATTCAAAAATTAAGATTTGTAAGCAGTGGAACGGAAGCTGTAATGAGTGCTATTCGGTTAGCAAGAGGATTTACAAAACGTAATAAGATATTAAAATTTGAGGGTTGTTATCATGGTCACGTAGATTCTTTGCTGGTAAAGGCTGGTAGCGGTTTGGTGACATTTGGAAATTCAAGCAGTGCTGGAGTTCCGGAAAGTTTTGTGAATGAAACGATCACAGTTCCCTTAAATAATAAAAAGGCAGTTGAAGAAGCGTTTATAAAATACCAGGATGAAATAGCTTGTATTATTATTGAGCCGGTTCCAGCAAATAACGGATTATTATTGCAGGGCAAGGAATTCCTGACTTTTTTAAGAGAGATTTGTGCAGAGAATAAAACCCTTTTAATTTTTGACGAGGTGATAAGTGGTTTCCGCATGAGTTTTTGTGGAGCGGCTGGTATGTATGATATTTACCCGGATATTATTACCTACGGAAAAATAATTGGTGGCGGTTTTCCTGTGGGGGCATATGGAGCAAGCAAAGAAATTATGAGTTGTATTTCACCGGAAGGGAATGTTTATCAGGCCGGAACGCTGAGTGGTAATCCCGTGGCTATGACAGCAGGGATTGCGCAATTATCCGAATGCCTGAAAGAAAATTTTTACGAAGATCTTGAAAAGAAAACTAAATATCTTGTGGAAGGAATTAATAAAATAAATCCATTCAAATTATTTAAGTTATTTAATTTGGGTTCTATTTTTTGGATTGCTTTTACAGAAAAGGAAACCATCAGCAACGCAGAAGATATTGATGCAAACAGCATGAATTATTTTAGAACTTTATACCACGCGCTGCTTGAAAACGGAGTTTATCTTGGTCCAAGCGGCTATGAAGTTGGTTTTGTAAGCCGTGCGCATACTTATGAAGATTTGGATAAAACGATTAACGCATTTGAAAAGAGTTTAAATAAATTACTTTAATTTTAAAAGATAAGAATGAAAACAGTTGATTCGATAGATTTCTCAAACAAACGCGCTGTAGTTCGTGTAGATTTTAATGTGCCTCTTAACGATGCTTTTGAAGTAACGGACTCCACCCGCATTCGTGCAGCCATTCCAACGCTTAAAAAAATATTAAATGATGGTGGAAGTATTGTGCTGATGAGTCATTTGGGCCGACCGAAAGATGGTCCCACAAATAAGTATTCTCTAAAGCACATAGTAAATGAAGTCAGCAAACAATTAGGAGTGCCCGTGCAGTTTGCAGATGATTGCATCAGCGATGCTTCTTTTTTACAATCGGAAGCGTTAAAAAAAGGTGAAGTTTTGTTATTGGAAAATCTACGTTTTTATAAAGAAGAAGAAAACGGAGATTCTTCTTTCGCTAAAAAATTGAGTCAGCATGGAAACATCTATGTAAACGATGCTTTTGGAACCGCTCACCGCGCTCATGCGTCGACAGCAGTGATGGCTAATTTTTTTGACGCCTCTTCTAAATGTTTTGGGTATGTGATGGCGGGAGAAGTTGCCAGCATTGATAAAGTTTTAAATAAAACACAAAAACCATTTACCGCAATAATTGGCGGTGCAAAGGTGAGTGATAAAATTTTAATCATTGAGCAGCTTATGGATAAAGCCGATAATATTTTAATCGGGGGGGGAATGGCTTTTACCTTTATTAAAGCGCTGGGAGGCAAGATAGGTAAGTCTTTGTGCGAGGATGACCGTTTGGATATTGCAAAAGATTTAATTGCGAAGGCAAAAGTAAAAGGAGTTAATTTATGTATTCCTGTGGATGCTATTATAGCAGATAACTTTGCGAACGATGCCAACACGCAGGAAGTCCAGATCGACCAGATCCCAGATGGATGGATGGGTTTAGATATAGGTAAAAGATCGATCAAGTATTTTGGAGATATAATAAAACAATCGAAAACTATTTTGTGGAACGGGCCCATGGGTGTGTTTGAGATGAGTAAATTTGAGACGGGTACTAAACAAGCTGCATTTGACATTGTGGAAGCAACGAAGAATGGCGCTTACTCGCTAATAGGTGGTGGCGACAGTGTAGCCGCTATTAATAAATACCATCTTGCAGATAAAGTAAGTTACGTGAGTACCGGTGGTGGCGCGTTGTTGGAGTATATTGAACAGGGAACTTTGCCGGGCGTAAAAGCAATTGAAGGATAACAAATAAAAAGAATGAGTGTAAATATCAGAATAGGTTTTGGTTACGATGTGCATCCTTTGGGTGAAGGTAGAGAGTTATGGTTGGGCGGAATCAAGCTTGAATTTGATAAGGGGTGTGTGGGACATAGCGACGCAGATGTGCTATTACACGCCATAAGTGATGCTCTTTTGGGAGCAGCTAATTTACGGGATATAGGATTTCATTTTCCAAATACCAATCCAAAATATAAGGGCGCTGACAGTAAATTACTTTTAAAAGAAGTAATTGCTTTGTTAAAAGAAAACGGCTACGCCGTAGGAAACATCGATGCTACGCTGAGCCTGGAAGACCCGAAAATAAATCCTCATATCAAAGAAATGCAAAAAGTTTTAGCACCCATCCTGGAGGTAACTGAAAATGAAATTTCGATAAAAGCTACAACTAACGAAAAATTAGGATACGTGGGAAGAGGTGAAGGCGTGAATGCTTATGCAGTTGCGTTGATTTATAAAAAATAAAGCTAAGGAATCTTTTCGCTCAATTTATTTTGGAAAACACCTTTTATCCTTAATTTCGGATATGAAGTATATTTGTTTTCTTGCTGCCTTTTTTCTTTTCGCTCTTTTAGGTTTTTCACAGACTTACAATTATTATTTCGGAAATCTTCATGCACATACAGCATTCAGCGACGGGAACAAAGACTCAACAGCTTCAGGAGTTGGCCGCCCGGACGGAAGTTACGCTTATGCAAAGCTAACTAACGATTTTGATTTTCTTGGAATCTCGGAACATAACCATTATTCAACGAATCATAATCCCGGATTTAAACAACCGCTTTACCAGGTGGGTTTAACGATGGCAAATGCAGCCAACCAGGATGGAAGCTTTTTGGCTCTCTATGGAATGGAATATGGAGTCTCTTCAAAATACAACGGTCATGTATTGATTTATGGGTTTAATCAACTGATTGGCTGGGAAACTGGAGTAGGAGGCTTAACCGGCAATAATTACGATGTATTTAATGCTAAAACTGATTACGATGGTGTTTTTAAAAAAGTAAAAAATAACCAGAGTGCCTTTGCCTACCTGGCGCATCCTGATTTTGACGACTATACAACCGATGGAACTTACGCTACGGCTTTGTCGAATAAACCTTACAATGCAGATTACGACAGTGCCATTGTTGGAATGCCATTAAGAAGTGGGTTAGCTACCAGTGCTATGACAAACTACAATGATTATTCTTTAGGAAGTTATTTTAATTATTTCAAAAGACTGCTTTACCTGGGATACCATTTGGGGAAAGGCTATGACCATGATAACCATTATACCAATTTTGGAAGAAGCAACGGAGGCAGGCTAGTAATTCTTGCGTCCTCATTGACCCGCGCTAATTTATACAGTGCCATGAAACAAATGCACTTTTATGGAAGCGATGATTCAAATGCAAAAATTGATTTTAACATGAATGGAAGTACAATGGGTTCTATTCTGAGTGGAAGCGTGTATCCAACGTTTAATGTTCTTCACAATGATCCGGATGGTGAGCATGCGGATACGATAAAAATCTGGAGAGGTAATAAAAATAGTGGTGGACTTTGGGCTGAAATCGTTCATATTTCTAACGGAAACAATACAACTTCATTTACGGATTTAAATATAGTTCCAAATATTGAGTATTATTATTTCACTGAAATAAAACAAGCCGATGGACAGTGGATTATGGCTTCGCCCATCTGGTATACCGCATCGGCGTTAGTTTCGGTTAAAGAGAATAGCAGCGAAATTAAATTAAATTATTTTCCAAACCCGGTTTCAAAAAAATTAAACATCAGTATGGCTTTATGCGATGATTATAGGATTTCAATTTTGGATGTAACAGGAAGAAAAATATTTGAAAAAAACTTTTTTGAAAAAGACATAACACTGGATGTTTCGGAAGTTCAAAATGGTATTTATTCTTTGATAGTAAAAAATAAAACTAGTTCTATTTCCAAAAAATTGGTGGTGGAATAATTTTGTGGTTAAGTTTATCAAAAATTACTTTGTTGCCGCCCGTTTCAATCGGTCGTTGATAGCCCGGCCCAAGCCTTCTTCTGGTAACAAGCCGCAAAGAACAATTTCAGAATTACTCTCGTCAGCCAATCTTAAATAGTTGAAAAGATTAAGTGCAGCTTCTTTTAAGTTTTTTGTTTTAGATAAATTAAGAATTTCAATAGTATAATTGGCGCTTAGTTCTTCACCAAAATAAATTGCGGTGATTTTTTTTGCAGCATGTTGTTTAATCAGTTCTTCCAAATCTCCAATAAACAAAGGCTTTTTTGGTGCGTAGTGATTTTTTAATTGCCCCGGCGCTTTTGGATCGCTCGAGTTATTTATTTGTAGGTCCACTTTTCCAATAACTTTTTCAATTTCTTCAACCGCTAACCCACCTAAACGGTAAATACAAACCCTGTCATCTTCAATGCCAGCAATTGTTGATTCCAGACCAACAATACATGATCCGCCATCCAAAATATAATCAACTTTATCGCCAAGTTGTTTATTTACGTGATTTGGCTCTGTCGGACTTACGTAGCCGAAAGGATTAGCACTTGGCGCAGCAAGAGGGAGATTTATTTTTTTTAAAAGCTCTAAGGTTAAAGAATGATTGGGAACTCTCACTGCCACTTGTGCCAAACCGGAAGTAACCAATGCAGGAATAATTTCTTTTCTTGGAAGCAGCAATGTCAAAGGTCCAGGCCAGAATGTATGCGCCAATTTTACAAGACGTTCATCATTAAACTCGGCATAAATTTTTGCCGCCTCCCTGGAGTGAACGTGAATAATAAGTGGATCAAAAAAGGGACGTTGTTTTGCTTCGAAAATAGAGAGCACAGCCTTTTCATTCAGCGCATTGGCCGCTAAGCCATATACCGTTTCAGTGGGAATAGCCACCAGTTTACCGGTTAAGAGCAAGCCTGCTGCTACATCTATATTTTTTCCTATTTCTGCCACGCTGCAAAGATAACAATCTCAATAAACCTAAACAGCCTTTGAAAAATAAAGCCCACGGTGTAGGAAGTTGCAGGGACTTAAAGAATAGTTGAAAAAATTTATGCAATTATTAAATCTGGATGTCCCGCATTAGGACATTACCGCTAAAAAAAGAGTTGTCATGTCTAAATGCGGATAAAACCATTATATTTGTTATCCGCTACATTTTATGAGCCAGCTTATAACTCTAAAGGATAAACAATTTAAACCTTACATCACGCAGCAAAAAATTGCTGCAGCGGTGAAGAGCCTTTCGGATGCAATTAATAAAGATCTTAAGGAAGAATTCCCGATTTTCCTGGCAGTGTTAAATGGTTCGTTTATGTTTGCCGCAGATCTTTTAAAAGAAATAACTATTCCCTGCGAAATTTCATTTATCAAACTAGCAAGTTATAGTGGAATGTCAAGCAGTGGCAATGTGACAGAACTTATTGGTCTCACCGAAAATATAAATGGACGCACCGTTGTAATTATTGAAGACATCGTGGATAGCGGTATTACACTTGAAAGACTGACTGAAGTATTAAAAGATAAAAACGTCAAACAAATTAAAGTAGCGACCATATTATTTAAACCAGACTCGTATAAAAAGAATTACAAATTGGATTATGTAGGATTTAACATACCGAATGATTTTGTTGTGGGATATGGATTAGACTATGAAGGGCTCGGGAGAAATTTAAAAGAAATTCACGTATTAGCTTAAAATAAAAATGGAAAAAATGTTGAACATTGTTTTGTTTGGCCCTCCCGGCGCGGGAAAGGGAACACAGTCTGAAAACCTAATCAGTAAATATGGCCTGGTACATTTAAGTACCGGCGACATTTTACGTTCGGAAATTGCCCGAGGTACCAATCTGGGTAAAAAAGCCAAAGAGATAATGGATAGAGGCGAGCTTGTGGGTGATGAAATCGTAATTGGAATGATTGAATCCAAACTTGATGAAAATCCGCATGCCAAAGGATTTATTTTTGATGGTTTTCCAAGAACGGCAGGACAAGCTGTGGCATTGGACGACTTGCTACAAAAGAAAGGAACCGGTATTAGCGGAATGCTTGCGTTAGAAGTAGACGATGAAGAACTTACAAAACGTTTGTTGTTAAGAGGAAAGGACAGTGGCAGACCTGACGACCGGGATGAAACCGTTATCCGTCGCAGGATCCAGGAATACAATAACAAAACTCTTCCTTTAAAAAATTATTATAGCGAACAAGGAAAATTCCATTCAATAAATGGTATTGGCACTATAGATGAAATTTTTAAATCACTGGTTGAGCGCATTATTTTTTTAAATGCAGAAATGGACCTTACTTCATTAGAGTCAGATCTTGAACATTTAGATTTAACTATACAAGATTTCGAATTAGCGGATGACATTGCTCCGGAATTATTATTGGAAATAGATGCTATTAAACGTGCAGAGGCAGAAGAGGAAGATGAAAAAAAGCAAGATGCAAAAGCGAAAAAACAGTTGGCAGTGAGCAGTAAAAGGCAGGCGGCAGGCGGTAGTAAGAAGCCAGTGGCAATTAGTAAACCGGCTGCAGTGGCGAAAAAAAGTAATCAAGCAGTCAAGAAAGCAATAAAAAAATCTGCTCCAAAAAAGAAAGCTGCAGTTAAAAAATTGGCTAAGAAAGTGATTTCGACAAGCTCAGCCCCCAAAAAAAATAAAGTTGCTAAAAAGGCGGTTAAGAAGTTAGTCGTAAAAAAAATTGCTAAAAAAGCTGCGCCGAAAAAGGCCGGAAAGAAATCGCCTGTAAAAACAAAAGCCGCTAAAAAAATAAGTTCTAAAAAACCAGCTAAAAAATTAGCGCCTAAGAAAACAAAAGCAGTAAAGCGCCCAATTGCGAAAAATAAAAAACGCAAATAATATTATATTACCTTTGAAGCCTGATTACGTGGACTGCGTGATTGGGCTTTTTTATTTTACAGACTAGAAAATGGATAATAGCAATTTTGTTGATTACGTAAAGATTTGTTGCAGAACGGGTAAAGGAGGGGCAGGGTCCATTCATTTTCACCGTGATAAATTAACTGCCATGGGTGGCCCGGATGGTGGAAATGGCGGCCGTGCAGGCCATATTATTTTAAAGGGCAATAAACAACTATGGACCTTGATCCATTTAAAGTATCGTAAACACATCATCGCTGAGCCTGGGTCGCCTGGCTCAAGCAGCAATAGTTCAGGTAAGCAGGGAAAGGATGAATACCTGGAAGTGCCGCTGGGAACAGTGGCCCGCGATGAAGAGACCGGTGAGATTCAATGTGAGATAACGGAAGACGGACAGGAAATTATTTTAGTACATGGAGGAAGAGGTGGTCTTGGAAATGCTAATTTTAAGAATAGCACGCTGCAAAGTCCGCAATTTGCGCAACCCGGCGAGCCCGGTAAAACAGAATGGAAAATTCTTGAGTTAAAAGTATTAGCCGATGTGGGTTTGGTTGGATTTCCGAATGCAGGGAAATCTACTTTATTATCGGTTGTAAGTGCAGCAAAACCAGAGATTGCGAATTATCCTTTTACAACTTTGGTTCCTAATTTAGGAATTGTGAAATACAGGGATTACAAAAGTTTTGTGATGGCTGATATTCCCGGAATCATAGAAGGGGCCCATGAAGGAAAGGGTATTGGACTCCGTTTTTTACGACACATCGAACGAAATTCGTCCTTATTATTTTTGGTAAGTTGCGACAGTAAAGACATTGTTGAGGAATATAAAATTCTTTTGAATGAGCTAAAACAATTTAATCCCGAGTTACTTGAGAAGAAAAGAATTCTCGGTATTAGTAAAAGCGATATGCTGGATGATGAGCTGGAGCAGGAGATGCGCAAGGATCTTGATAAAAAATTAAAAGGAAAAAATAAAGTTCCTTATATTTTCTTTTCATCAGCTTCTCAAAAAAACATTGTCGAATTAAAAGACATGCTTTGGAGGCAGTTGAATGAATATGATTTTGGGTAAATTTCGCGGGACGCCTGCGCCCGGGCGCGCAAAAAGCCATAAAAACATTAAATTTTAAGAAGATAGAGTTTAAAAAAAGGAAATTTGAATCAGAAACCAGCTTTTTTCAACAATTTTCTTTGTTAAAGTCCGATAAAACCCTATATTTGCCGCCTAAAAAATAGCAAGACATGCCAAAAATGAAAACTAATTCCAGTGCTAAAAAGCGATTTCAGCTTACTGGAACAGGTAAAATTAAAAGAAAGCATGCTTACAAACGTCACATCTTAACTAAAAAAGAAAAAGACCGTAAACGCGGTTTAGCTAAGACAGGATTAGTAAGCAAGCAAGATACTCCGAACGTGAAATTCATGTTAGGAATCTAAGCGAAATCCTTTTAAAATTACCAAAGCGGAATTAAACAAAGTGTTTAACCAAAATTTTAGTAAAAAAGCCTCTTAAATGAGCACTAAAATTTAAAACAAATTAAAAACAAAAAATGCCAAGAAGCGTCAATCACGTAGCCAGCAGGGCTCGCAGAAAAAAAATCCTTAATTTAACCAAAGGTTATTGGGGTGCAAGAGGAAATGTTTGGACAATTGCCAAAAACACTCTTGAAAAAGGTTTAACTTACGCATACCGCGATCGTAAAAACAAAAAGCGCACAATGCGTGGTTTGTGGATTCAACGTATCAATGCCGCTGTTAGACAACACGACATGAGTTATTCAGAATTCATCGGAAAATTAAATGCAAAAGGTTTAAAATTGAACCGTAAGGTTTTAGCTGATTTAGCAATGAATCATCCTGAAGCTTTCGTAGCAGTTATAAATCAGGTAAAATAATAGACTTAAGTCAAACAAATATGTTAAACGCCTCTTTTTAAGAGGCGTTTTTATTTATTTCACACTTCAATCCGTTTAATTTGCGTATTTTAACGTTAGTTATCCTGGTAAAAGGGTTTATTTGTGTTACAATTAATATAGTCCTACAATGGCAACGAAAGCAATAGCAAAACGATCAGAAATAAAAGGAAGCACGTACCTGGTGAAATTACGTATAGATGCAAGAACAGTAATTACTGTTAGAACAAAAGAAAGCCTAAAAAACTGGAAGGCAAAATACCCTGATGCGGTAGAAATAGGTTAATCTTTTTCTTACGGAATTATTACATCCATTTTTTCTTTTTAAAATAAATTACCAATCCACCCATTACGCTTAGCATCACTAACCACACCGCAGCGTACCCATAAGGGGATT
>Ga0265327_10003329_pt1 | contig 15537 bp, 15 predicted proteins | sample 41621metaG_FD_202089 | JGI IMG/M metagenome (GOLD analysis project Ga0265327, IMG submission 202089) | Rhizosphere microbial communities from Carex aquatilis grown in University of Washington, Seatle, WA, United States - 4-16-21 metaG | ecosystem: Host-associated > Plants > Roots > Rhizosphere... | reverse complement strand
AGCGGGCGTCCCAGGCGCTGGTGCTGCACCGCATGGCCGAGCGCGGCCGCACTGACATCGAGCACCAGGCGCAAGCGGGATTGCTGGAAGACGTTGCACGCGAACGTATCCGATTCGAGGATGAAGCGACCGCGCGCGCCTTCGCGCTGGGCCTGCGCCCGGCGGCGCAGTATCTGCCCGCCACCCTGCGGATCGCCGGCTGGGCCCCGAAGCCCGGTTCGGACGCCGACCCGGTCTCCGAACAACGGCGCAGCGCACGCCTCCTCGACGTCGTCACCCGATCGGTGAAAGCGTTGGGACACAGCGGATTGTTCTCGCTGCGGGGGCCTGGTGAGATCGCGATGGTGCTGTCGCTCGACATGCGCCCGGGAGGTGGACTCGAACCGCTGGGCCGGGCGCTACGCCGCGATGCCGAACGCGCCGTCGACGCGCACGGCCTCGTGCTCGGCATCGGCACGCCGGCGCCGGGGTTGATCGACGCGATCCACCGCATCACGGACGCCGCCCACGTCGCCGAGGCGGCGCTGTCGCTGCCTGCTTCGCAGCGGGTCTGCTTCCGGGTCGCCGACATCCGGCTGCGCGGGCTGCTGTCGATGTTGCGGACCGATCCGCGGGTGCAGCGCTTCGCGGAAGGGGAGCTGCGTGCGCTGATCCTGCACGACATGGAAAGCGCCGGTGACGGGCTCCTCGATGTGCTGCGCGGATACCTCGAACTCGGCGGCAACAAGTCGGCGTTGGCCACGCGGCTGCACCTGAGCCGTCCGTCGCTCTACGCGAAGTTGAACCGCATCGAGCAGATTCTCGGCGTCGATCTCGCCGACGGCGAGTCGGCGACCTCGCTGCACGTGGCGCTGCTGATCCTGGAGACACGCAACGCTTTCGGTGGCGGCGGCGCACCGCTGTGACATGCTTCTGACCGTGTCGGGCACATCGCAGAACCGCCAGGGCAATGCCACCCGCGCCAAGTTGGTGAAGACGGCCGAGAAGCTGTTCGCCGAGCAGGGCGTGGACGCCGTATCTGTGCGCTCGGTCAACGCCGCGGCGGGCCTCGGCGCCGCGTCGGTGCACTACCACTTCGGTTCCAAGGACGAATTGCTGCGCGCGGTGGTCCTCGATCTGGGTGCGGCGGTGGGCACCGCCATTCAGGCCAATGTGGATGTGCTGGCTGCCAATTCGACTGCCGCGACGCCCGACGAGTTGGTCCGTGCCGTCACGGCGCCCTACCTGGAGCTGCTGCGCCGCCAGCGCACCCGGGGAATGCGCTGGATCAAGATCATGGCCCAGATCACGCAGGCCGGGCCGGCCGACGAGAACATCGAGCCCAAGCTGCGCGTCGCGCTGCTGGCGGAGGTCCGGCGGACCTTCCCGAACGCCGCCGAGGACCGGCTCGAGGCGCGGTGGGCGGTGTCGATCATGGGCTTCGTCCAGGGCCTGAGCCGCGCAGACGAATGGGACCGCGCCAAACTGTCGGCGCCTGCCCTGGAAGCGTTCTACGAAGACCTCGTGACGTTCGTCGTCGGTGGCACCGAGCGCCTGCTCAACTCTTAGCCCCAACTCCCGCGAGCGGCCGTGTTTGTACGGCAACACGCCGCGAACCGCGTGCAATTTCGTCACCCTCGCGGTTGGTGAGCGTACCCATATTTATGGATCACTTGATCCAATCAGTTGATCGGATTACAGTCGGCCGAGCAAGCCCGAGACATCCCTCACCGAGAACCAGGAGACCACCGTGAGCAGCGCTGCCCAGTGGAGCCCGACGTCCATGAAATTCGGGGCGTTCCTCGCTCCGTATCACCCGCTCGACGCGGACCCGGCGTTGCAGTTGCGCCGCGATATCGACCTGATGACCCACCTGGACCACCTCGGTTTCGAAGAGGCGTGGATGGGGGAGCACCACTCGACCGGCGCCGAGATCGTCCCGGCCCCAGACGTGTTCATCGCCGCGGCCGCCGAGCGCACCGAACGCATTCGCTTCGGTACCGGCGTGATGTCGCTTCCGTACCACCACCCGTTGATCACCGCGGACCGCATCACCCAGCTCGATCTGCAGACCCGCGGCCGCCTGATCGTCGGCACCGGCCCCGGCAAGATCCCGCTCGACGCGCACATGATGGGCATCACCACCACCAACCAGCGCCGCATGCAGGGCGAGGCGCTGGAAGCCGTGCTGCGCCTGCTGCGCGGCGAGGTGGTCAACATGGAGACCGACTGGTTCACGTTGCGCGACGCCCGCGCCCAGCTGCCCACCTACAACCCGGCGGGCATCGAGGTGGCCACCGCGTCGACCATTTCGCCCAACGGTTCGGTGCTGGCCGGCAAGCACGGCCTGTCACTGCTGTCGCTGGCCGCCAGCTCGCAGGCCGGCTACGAGTCGCTCGACCGCAACTGGGGTGTGTACGAACAGGTTTCGGCCGAGAACGGCTACGTGGCCGACCGGTCGACGTGGCGCCTGGTCAACCCGATGTTCATCGCCGAGACGCGCGAGGAGGCCGAGCGTGCGGTGAGCCGCCGGATCCATGCCATCGCCGAGTACGTCAACCGGCAGCAGAACATCAACCCCGAATGGGCGCAGACCCCGGCCGGCATCATCGACTACTGGCGTAACGAGTCGCTCGGTGAGTTCGGGCAGGCGATCATCGGCACGCCGGAGGACGCCATCGCCCAGATCGACCGCCTGATCGAGAAGACGGGCGGGTTCGGCACCCTGCTGATCATGCACGTGGACCTCGCCGACTGGGAGAACACCAAGCGCAGCTACGAGCTGTTCGCCTCGGAGGTCATCCCGCACTTCCGCCGGCGCAATGCCGGCCGCCAGGCGAGCCTGCAGTTCGCACAGGACAACTCCGAGCAGCTCATCGGCAACCTGGTCGGCGCCATCACCAAGGCCTACACCGATTACTACGGCAAGCCGACCGACTTGCCGGCCACCCCGGCGCCCGCCACTGACCTGACCACCGTAGGAGCCAAGGCATGAAGGCAGCACAGTTCATCGACGGCCGGTTCACCGTGACCGATGTGCCGGAGCCACCGGCCACCGGCCCCGGCCAGCTGCGGATCAAGGTGGCCGCCTGCGGCATCTGCGGCAGCGATCTGAGCATGTCCAAGGATCCGTGCCGGTTCGTGTCCGTCGCCGCGGGCGCCGGCTTCCCGTTCGCCGTCTTCGACGCCACCCGGCCGGTGGTCCTCGGCCACGAATGGGCCGGCGTCGTCGTCGAAACCGGTTCGGGCGTCGAGGATTTCAAGATCGGCGACCGCGTCACCGGCCTCGGTATCACCACCGAGCAGAACGGGATGCCGACGATCATCGGCTACTCCAACGACTATCACGGGGCCTTCGGCGAGTACATCGTCGTCGACGCGTTCTGGGTGCGGCATGTGCCCGACGGCCTGTCCCTCGAGCACGCCGCCCTGGCCGAGCCGTTGCACGTCGGTGAGATGCACATGCAGCAGTCGCGGCTGACGCCCGCGGACACCGCGCTGGTGATCGGCTGCGGCTCGATCGGCCTGGGCACCATCCTGGCCGCCAAGGCTGCCGGCGCACACCTCGTCATCGCCTCCGAGCCGTCGCCGAAGCGACGTGAGCTCGCCGCGAAGATGGGGGCCGACATCGTCGTCGACCCCGCTGAGCAGGACCCGATCGAGGTCTACAACGACTTGCTGGGCAGTGGCAAGACCGGTGGCGGTCTGCTGATCGCCTACGAGTGCAGCGGCCGGGTCGGCACGCTGAACACGCTGACCCACACGCTGCCGTGGGGGTCGCGGATTCAGGTGGTGGCCTCGCCGTTCGCCGAGGAGACGATCATCCCGGTGGTGGCGCAGATGCGGCAGATCGCGATCAACTTCGGGCACGGCCCGTACGAGCAGGCCTACGAGAAGGTGCTGGCCCGTCTGGCCGCCGGTGAGATCGACGCCGAGGCGCTGATCACCGGACGTACCGGGCTCGACGGCATCGCAGATGCCTTCTCGGCACTGCGGAATCCCGACGAGCACGTCAAGATCCTGGTACTCCCGTCTTGATCGTGAGCAGCGTTACCGACGTGTAGCCGTGTCGATCGAGGGACAGGCGGCCCTGGGTGCGGCACAGTTAACTGTATGGCCGGTCAAATGATTCCGAAGCCCAGCGACCTGAAGGCCGCGGCACAGTCCGCGGTCGATGCCGCCCAGTCCGCCGTCGAGATGACGCAGGCGGTGGCCAGCGGTGCTTTGCGCATTCCGCCGGCCTCCGTCCAACTCGCCGCGCAGGTACCCGATCTCATCGAGAACCTGGCGGTGGCCACCGAGCGGCTCAACACGACGATCGATCGAACCGAGCGGTTCATGGCGATGGCCGATCCCATGTTCCGCACGCTCGACGCGCTGCTGCCGCAACTCGAAGCCTTGGTGAACACCGGCAACGAGGTGTTCCGGCTGCTGTCGAACATTCCGGGGGTATCGAGGCTGAACCCGTTCGGCGCGCCAAAGCCGCCGCCCCCGGCGAAATGATTGTCAGGGGAGCGCGGCGAAGCGGATGGCCAGCCCGTCGATGAACGACGTCAGGGCCAGTTCGAAACCGGCAGCGTCGATCTGGTCGGCCTTGCCGCGCAGCAGGTGCGCTTGGCCCATGTGTGGGTACCGGTCGCGGTAGACCTGCACGTCGTCGGTGAACCCGCGGGAGAAGGAGCCGACGGTCGAGCCCAGTACCAGTGACCGGGTGGCCGCGCCGATCAACGTCGCTTCCCGGGGTGGCCAGCCGGCGCCGACGAGGCCGCCGTGCACGGCATCGGCGATCCGCAGGCTGACGTCGCGACGGCCCGGTCCGGTCGCCAGGTAGGGCACGAGATTCGGGTGGGCTGCGAGCGCCGCCCGGTGGGAACGCGCCCACGCCGCCAGCGCGTCCTGCCAGTCGTCACCGCGGTCGAACCCCGATGTATCGATCTCCCCGGCGACCCGGCTCGCGACGGCATCGAGCACGTCGTCCTTGGTGGGGTAGTGCTTGTAGAGCGACGACGCCTGCACGCCGAGTTCGGCGGCGAGTTTGCGCATCGACATTTCGGCCAGACCGTCGCGGTCGATCAACCCCAGCGCCGTGTCACGGATGAGTTCGCGGTTGAGCAGCGGCACGCGAGGCCTACCCATCTGCTTCTCCCTTGAATTAGCGAACGTCGTTAGCTTATGGTGACAGCAACAAGCTAACACTGTTCACCACTTCTGAGGAGATGTCTGTGAAACGCGAGGTCTACACCGAAGAGCACGAGGATTACCGGAAGATGATCCGGGCCTTCGTCGAGGCCGAGGTGACCCCGGTGTACGACGAGTGGTTCGAGAAGGGCATCGTGCCCCGCGAGTTCTACTACAAGCTCGGCGAACTCGGCATCTTCGGCGCGGAGATCCCGACCGAGTACGGCGGCGAGGGTCTGACCTCGTACAAGTTCCAGGCGATCCTCACCGAGGAACTGGCCCGGGCCGCGGTGTCCTTCGGTGGCTCCAGCGTGCATGTCGGCCTGTGTCTGCCCTACATCCGCGACATCGGCAACGAAGAGCAGAAGAAGCGCTGGTTCCCCGGCATGCTCAGCGGCGAGATCATGTTCGCGATCGCGATGACCGAGCCCGGTACCGGTTCGGACCTGGCTGGAATGCGTACCACCGCAAAGCTTTCCGAGGACGGCACCCACTACGTCCTGAACGGCTCCAAGACGTTCATCACCGGCGGTGTGCACGCCGACCGGGTGATCGTCTGCGCCCGTACCTCGGCCCCCAAGGAAGACGACCGTCGCTTCGGCATCTCGTTGCTGGTGGTCGACACCAAGCTGGAGGGCTACTCGGTCGGCCGCAAGCTCGACAAGCTGGGTCTGCGCTGCTCGGACACCGCCGAGCTGAACTTCACCGACGTCAAGGTCCCGGTCGAGGACATCCTCGGCGAGGCCGATCAGGGCTTCAACTACCTGGGCCAGAACCTGCCCCGCGAGCGGCTCGGCATCGCCGTCAGCGCTTACGCGCAGGCCAAGGCCGCGGTCCGGTTCGCCGTGCAGTACACCAAGGACCGCACCGTGTTCGGCAAGCCGGTGTCGTCGTTCCAGAACACCAAGTTCGAACTCGCCGCGTGCCAGGCCGACGTCGACGCGATGGAAGCCGTCGTCGACCGCGCCATGGAGGCCCACGACCTCGACGAGCTGTCCGCGGCCGACGCCGCCAAGGCGAAGTTGTTCTGCACCGATGCGGCCGCCCGCGTGATCGATCGCTGCCTGCAGCTGCACGGCGGCTACGGCTACATCAACGAGTACCCCATCGCCCGCCTGTACGCCGACAACCGCGTCGGCCGCATCTACGGCGGCACCAGTGAAGTCATGAAGATGATCATCGCCAAGGACATGGGCCTCTAAATCTGCTGTCGCACTGTGCGAAGGCGCCCGTCGGAGTAACTTCACTGTCGGGCGCCTTCCACATTTTTCCGGCTCGGGCGAGGTGCCCGAATCGAGGGAATGACGCAAGTGGCAGCCCCGCGACACCACGTGCACGTGTGCGACCACCCGCTCACGCGAGGGCAGGCGCGGCGACTCAGTCGGCGCTTCGCCGTCGCGGGCGTGCAGATCGAACCCGGACGCCTACAGGAGATTGCGGCGGGCGCGGCCACGGTCGGGGATGAACACATCGACGTCGCATTCGCGATGGTCGCGGTCGGCTACGTCGAGGATCGCCGCAGCGCAAAATTGACGCGCATTCGCCGCCGGATGGGCCGCTGGCTCCTGGTGGGTGCGATGATCGTGTTGAGTCTGTGTCTGCTCATCAGTTTGGCGATGGCCATGTTGACGCTGATGCAGCCGACGTTCACGGGGGTATGAGGAGTCGAGATCGAGAACGTACTGACGCGCTGGGCGATCGGCGTCATTGCCTTCGCGATGATCGTCGTCGCCGCTGTCCTGCCGTGGTACACGGCGCACAACGACCATGGCCGCGGTGCCATGAGCGGCTGGGGAATCTGGGACATCACGGGGAACCTCGGCGCCGAGCTGCGGCCGCTGCCCTTCGCCGTGCTGATTGTGCTCGCGGCCGGCACGATGATCGTCGCGGCGGTGCGCGCCATGTTCGGCATCGCGTTGGCGGCGGCGATCGCCTGCTTCGTCGTCAGCCTGTTGCCGTTGATGACGGGTGGCGCTGTCGACCGGCGGCTGGCCGGAAGTGATTCTGTCGCAGTGGTTCTCGGTCAGGCGGTGACTCCCATGATCGCCATCGGTCTCGTGGCCTGTGTGGTGACCTGGATCGGCTACGCGCGGTGCGTGCTGCGTGCGGCCCCGAAAGCCGAGGCCGAGGTCCAGCCGGCCTGACCGGCATTCCACTGATCGGACGTTCCACCTGTCCGGGCCGGCGCCCTGCGCTTTACTTCGGTCATGGGTGCACGAGAACTGTTCGGCGGCGGAGTCGCGGTCATCACGGGCGCGGGTTCGGGGATCGGGGCCGGCCTGGCCCGCTACGCGGCCCAGCTCGGGATGACGACGGTGCTGGCCGACGTCGACGCCGCGGCGATCGCCGCCCTGCGCGACGAGGTGACCGCGGCCGGCGCGACCGCCGTCGACGCGGTGTGCGACGTCCGCGATGCCGAGGCTGTGCAGGCCCTGGCCGACCGGGTCAACGGTGAGATCGGGCCGGTGCGGCTACTGGTGAACAACGCCGGCATCGAACAGTTCGGTTATCTGTGGGACACCCCGGTCGCCAACTGGGAGCGCGTCATGGACATCAACGTCAGCGGCGTCTTCCACGGTGTCCGGGCCTTCCTGCCCGCCATGCTGGCGTCGGACCGGCCGGCGTGGGTGTGGAACATGTCGTCGGTCGGCGGGGTGTCGACGGTGCAGCTGCAGGCGCCGTACATCGTCAGCAAGCACGCCGTGCTGGCCCTGACCGAGTGCCTGCGCGTCGAGGTCGAACTGGCAGGTCACGACGACCACATCTGTGTGCAGGCGGTGCTGCCCGGTCCCGTGCAGTCGAACATCTTCACCGCGGCCGGTGGCGTGGACAACGGCGGGGGTGCAGCGGCTGACGCTTCAGAATCGGAGCGGACGGCGATGCATCAGCTCACCGCCATGGATCCGCTCGCCGCCGCGGAGGCCATCTTCGACCAGTCGGCGGCGGGTGGGTTCTACCTGACCACGCACCCTGACGCCGTCGCCGGCGCCATGGCCGAACGGGCCCGGGTGCTCAGCGAGCAGGCCGTCCCGAAACTGCGCGCCCGCCGCTTCGCCACCCAGTGACACATCACTCCAGCGAGGCGAGCAGCGCGGCCAGACCGTACTCGAACACCGCGTCGTAGTCGGTGGGCGAACGCAGGGCCTCGACCAGATGCTGGTCGGGCCAGTCGTCACCCCACAGCGAAGGGTCTTCTTCCTCGTGCTCACCGCTGCGGATGGCCGAAAACTGCATCAGCGCAGACGAAATCACGTGCACCTCGATGGACCGCAACGCCAGGGCCGCCCGGTTGCCGGTGATGCCGAGCGCGGCCAGTTCGGCGGCGAGGGTCTGCTGCACCGGCTGGAACAGCGAGGGAGTGCGGTCGCGTTCGTGCGCGATCGCCATCAGATGCTGGCGTTCGATGAGCGCGGTGCGTTGTGCGCGGGCCAGCGCGGCGATGCGGTCCGCCGGAGTGTCGCCGGTCGCGGGCAGGCTCGCCATCACCTCGATGAGTCGGTCGATCAGATGGTCGAACAGTTTGTCGCGGCCCCCGACGTGCCAGTAGATGGACGTGACGGCGACGCCGAGATGCTCGGACAGGCTGCGCATGGAGAAGCCCTCGACGCCGTCGCGTTCCAACAGCGCCGCGGCGGTATCCAGGATCAGTTGAGCGTCAACAGTTTTCGACGTGCCATCCGACCCGCGTTGGGTTGCCTCAGCCATGACCACCTCCTTCCGGTTTGCCGAACACCTAATCACACCCAATCGTGACCAGTCGCTAGATCTCCGTCGCATCACGGTGTAACACTGTTACAGTACTGCCGCTGACGGACGATCGCGGGCAGCGACAAGGGAGCAGATGTGTTCGATCTGAAGATCACCGGCGGCACTGTCGTCGACGGCACCGGCGCCGACCGGTTCACCGCCGACGTCGCGATCAAGGACGGCAAGATCGTCGAGGTCCATCGCCGCGGACCGAATGACCCTGTGCTGGCCGGGAATTCGGCCGAGACCATCGACGCGGGCGGCAAGATCGTCGCTCCCGGGTTCGTGGACATCCACACCCACTACGACGGCCAGGTCAGCTGGGACAGCGTGCTGGAGCCGTCGAGCAACCACGGCGTGACGACGGTGGTCGCGGGCAACTGTGGCGTCGGCTTCGCGCCCGTGCGACCCGGTCAAGAGGAATGGCTGATCGCGCTCATGGAGGGCGTCGAGGACATCCCGGGCACCGCCCTGACCGAGGGCATCACCTGGGGCTGGGAGAGCTTCGGCGAGTACCTCGACGTCGTCGGACAGCGTGAACTGGCCGTGGACATGGGTGCCCAGATCGCGCACGGCGCGGTCCGCGCCTACGCCATGGGGGAGCGCGGCGCCCGCAACGAACCGGCCAATGCCGACGACATCAAAGCCATGGCGAAGCTGGTCCAGGAAGCGATCGAGGCCGGCGCCCTTGGCTTTTCGTCGTCGCGGACACTGGCCCACCGCGCCATGGACGGCGAACCGGTGCCCGGTACCTTCGCCGCCGAGGACGAGTTGTTCGCTCTCGGCCGGGCCACCGCGGCCGGCGGGGCGGCGGTCTTCGAGCTGGCGCCGCAGGGCGCGGCCGGCGAGGACATCATCGCGCCACGCAAGGAACTCGACTGGATGCGCCGGCTGGGCGAGGAGATCGACTGCGCCCTGAGTTTCGCGCTCATCCAGGTCGACGCCGATCCCAACCTGTGGCGCGAGCAGCTCGACCTGTCGGCTGCGGCACACCAGGCCGGCAGCAGGTTGTTCCCGCAGGTGGCGGCGCGGCCGTTCGGCATGCTGCTCGGCTTCCCCGGCCACCACGCCTTCACCCACCGGCCGACCTACCGCCGGCTGGTCGCCGAATGCACGCGCGAGGAGCTTGCCGAGAAGCTGGCCGAACCCGCGGTGCGGGCCGCGATCCTGGCGGAAGACGACCTGCCGATCGATCCCACCAAGCTGTTCGACGGCATGTTCATGCTGGCCCAGAATGCGGCAAATCGCCTGTACCACATCGGCGAACCGCCGGACTACGAACCGACCGTCGAGCGCACCGTCGCGGCGATCGCGCAGCGGCGCGGCCTGGATCCATTGGCCGCGATGTACGACCTGATGCTCGAGGCCAGCGATGGTTCCCCGGCCGGCGCCATGCTCATGTACCCCATGTTCAACTATGCCGACGGCAACCATGACGCCATCCGCGAGATGCTCACCCATCCGGCCGGTGTGCTCGGGCTGTCCGACGGCGGCGCGCACTGCAGCATGATCTGCGACGCGTCGTACCCGACGTTCCTGCTCACGCACTGGGCCCGGGACCGCCATCGCGGCGAGAAGCTGCCGCTGGAGTACGTCATCCGGAAGCAGTCGCACGACACCGCCCAGCTCTACGGCATGTCCGACCGCGGCGTCATCAGCGTGGGCAAGAAGGCCGACCTCAACGTCATCGATCTGGATGCGCTGACGTTGCATGCGCCGAAGATGGTGCATGACCTCCCGGCCGGCGGAAAACGGTTGGTGCAGGGCGCAAGTGGATATGACGCGACGATCGTCAGCGGTACCGTCACCCGCCGGCACGGCATCGACACCGGCGCGCGTCCCGGCCGTCTGGTCCGCGGCGTCCGATAACCCACGGCCACCGGACCGGGCGCGCTCCTGCGCAGCGGTGCAGCCATTTTCAAAGCGCGCTGACGCGTCTGCGCGAGTCGTGGTGAGCGCCACAGCCAGTGACTGGTGTTCATGCCTAGGCTGGACCCATGACTCCGGGCAGCGGCCTTTTCCAGATCGAGGACTGCATCGACGAAGCGGGGACGGTGACGCTCCCGCCCGGCGCGACGCTGATCGCCTTGATCGAGGGGAATGTGGCACATCTGCCCGACACCGTGGCATACCGCTACCTGGACTACTCCGGCACTGAACCGCGAACCTTTGAATTGACCTGGTCCGAACTCGGGGTGCGCCTGGCCGCCATCGCCGCCCGGGTGCAGGCCGTCACCGAGCGCGGCGATCGAGTTGCCATCATGGCGCCGCAGGGACTCGACTACGTTGCCGGCTTCTTCGCGGCGATCAAGGCCGGCGCCGTTGCGGTGCCGCTGTTCGCGCCCGAATTACCGGGGCATGCCGAACGTTTGGACACCGCGCTCCATGACGCGCGCCCGGCTGCGATCTTGACGACGACCGCGGCGCGGCCGGCCGTCACCGAGTTCCTGTGCGCGCACCAGGACTTGGGCAGCCCGGCAGTCATCGCCATCGACGAGGTGCCGGACGAGGCGGGCGTTTCGTTCGAACCTGTCCACCTCGAGATCGACGACGTCTCGCACCTGCAGTACACCTCGGGGGCCACCCGCCCGCCCGTCGGCGTGGAGATCACCCATAAAGCGGTGGGCACCAACCTGATTCAGATGATCCTGTCCATCGACATGTTGGATCGCAATACGCACGGCGTCAGCTGGCTGCCGCTGTATCACGACATGGGGCTGTCGATGATCGGCTTTCCCACGGTGTACGGCGGTCACTCGACGTTGATGTCACCCACCGCGTTCGTTCGCCGGCCGCTGCGGTGGATTCAGGCGTTGTCGGACGGCTCGAAGGTCGGTCGAGTGGTCACTGCCGCTCCGAATTTCGCCTACGAATGGGCGGCGCAGCGTGGTGCGCCGGGCCGGGGTGACGACATCGACCTGGCGAATGTGGTGATGATCGTCGGTTCGGAACCGGTCAGCATGGACGCCATCAAGAGCTTCAACTCCGTCTTCGAATCGTATGGACTCCCGAAGACGGCGATCAAGCCGTCGTACGGCATCGCCGAGGCAACGCTTTTCGTGTCCAACATCGCGCCAGACGCGGAGGCGACGGTACGGTACTTCAACCGCGAGCAACTGGCGTCCGGGGTAGCCGTGCCGGTGTCCGAGGGCGCACCGTCTGCGGTCGCGCAGGTGTCCTGCGGCCAGCCGGCCAGTAGTCTCTGGGTGGTGCTGGTGGACCCCGCCACCGGGACCGAAGTGCCCGACGGGCGCACCGGTGAAATCTGGCTGCAGGGCAACAACATCGGCCGCGGATACTGGGGCCTGCCGGAGGAAACTCAAGCGGTTTTCCACGCTCGACTACGACGTGTCCTGCCACAGAACAGCCACGCCGACGGCGCTGATATCGACGGATTCTGGTTCCGCACCGGCGATCTGGGTTTCTACCTCGACGGCGAACTGTACGTCACGGGCCGGTTGGCCGACGTGATCACGATCGGCGGACAGAACCACTACCCGCAGGACATCGAGATCACCGCCGCTGACGCGTCGCCTCTGGTCAGGCGCGGCTACGTGACGGCCTTCACCGTGCCGGCAGCTACTGGGGAACAACTGGTGATCATCGCCGAACGCGCCGCCGGCACGGCCCGCAGTGACCCACAGCCCGCCTTCGCCGCGGTCCGCACTCTGGTCTCCGAGCGTCATGGTGTGACCGTCGCCGACGTACGGCTGCTGCCGGCCGGCGGTATCCCGCGCACCACGAGCGGGAAGCTGGCACGCCGCGCCTGCCGCGCCGCCTACCTCGACGGCACGCTGTAGTTCCGTTCGGGCCATCGGCGACCCGCGGCGCTATGAAGCACTTCATAATCCAGTGGGCTCCGCGCAGCTATGGCGCGCGTTTTCCCGGCAGTGACGTGCGGTATTGACTCCCTGATATGAAAGAGATCATAATTCGGGACGATTGAACTGACCGTCAGGAGTCGCCAGATGCCGCCCGACACTCGCCAGTCGATGGTGCTCGCCGCTGTCGAGCTGCTGCGCGAGCGCGGCGTCGACGGTGTCACGCTCGACGACGTGCTGAGCCGCAGCGGCGCACCCAGGGGGTCGATCTACCACCACTTTCCGGGCGGGCGCGCGCAGATCATCGACGAGGCCGCGCAGCTGAGTGGTGATGCCATCTCGCGGCTGATCTCCCGAGCGGCACCCGACGGACCTGCCGCCGTTGTCGACGCCGTGACCGGATTCTGGCGGAAGCTGCTGCGCCAGAACAACTTTGCTGTCGGATGCCCAGTGGTTTCCATCGCGGTCAGCGCCGCGCCGGACACCGCCCTGGTCCGGCACGCGAGTCAGATCTTCCGCACCTGGCATCAGTTGGTCACCGACTGTCTGGTGGCGGACGGCCTCGACACCGCAGTCGCCCGCCGCCTCGCGACCATGTCGCTCGGCGCCATCGAAGGTGCCATCACCATGTGCCGGGCCACGGGGAGCTCGCAGCCGCTCGATGACGTCAACGCTGAGCTCAAGCTCCTGCTGACAGCCCGGGCCCTGTTTGCCGCCGCCGAAAGTACCCCGAAGGGAAGTTGAAATCATGGAGTGGACCGGTGCGGTGTATGCCGACGCCCCGACCGTCGAGGTTTCGACGTGGATCGACGCGCCCGTGGCACGGGTGTGGGAACTCGCCTCGGACATCACCGTGATGCCCGAGTGCAGCCCGGAGCTGAAGCGGGTCGAGTGGCTCGGCGGCTGCGACAAGCCTTGTCTCGGTGCGCGATTCGTCGGCTACAACAGCCACCCCGCACTCGGTGAATGGTCGACGGAGTCCGAGATCGTCGAGTACGAACCGCAGCAGGTGATGGCCTGGGCCATCGGCGATGCCACGAATCCGACCGCGACCTGGCGGCTCAGCCTGAACCCCGAGGGCACTGGAACCCGGCTCGCGCAATGGGTTCAGATGGGCCCCGCGCCTTCTGGTCTGTCGATCGCGATCGCCCAGATGCCGGACAAAGAGCAGAAAATCGTCTTCAACCGGCTCCGCGAATTCGAGGCCGGTATGCAGTGCGCCATCGAGTACATCAAGCAGCGGGCCGAAAACTGATGCGGGCCGCGACGACGGTCGAGGCCGACAGCCTCGGAAACTGGAACCACCAACGGACGTTCGTCTCCGAGGCCGAGAAGATGGGGCTCGACATCTGTTGGGTCGCCGAGGCGTGGGGCTCCGACGCACCGTCCGCACTGGGCTTCTACGCGGCGAGCACAGAGCGGATGTTGTTGGGCTCGGGCATCATTCAGCTCGGCACCCGCACGCCGGTGGCCATCGCCCAGGCCGCGATCACGCTGTCGAATCTATCGGGCGGACGCTTTCTGCTGGGCCTTGGCGCATCGGGGCCCCAGGTCATCGAGGGACTGCACGGCGTACCGTTCGCCAAGCCGCTGGGACGGATGCGGGAGACCATCGACATCATCCGCCAAGCGGTCGCAGGCGATCGGGTCTCATACGCCGGCAAGCAGTTCCAGATTCCGTTGCCGGGCGGCGATGTGAAGCCCATGCGGGTGTCGATGCGGGCCGAGCACGAAATCCCGCTGTACATTGCCAGTCTCACGCCCGCCATGCTGCGTCTCACCGGCGAGGTCGCCGACGGCTGGCTCGGGACGAGCTTCGTGCCCGAGGGCGCGGACGATGCGTATTTCGCGCACCTCGACGAGGGGCTGACCCGCTCACAACGCACCCGCGACGATCTGGACATCTGTCAGGGCGCGGAAGTGTCATTCGCGCGTGACGAGGCGCATCTCAAAACCATGATCGACGCCCGGAAGTCAGAGTTGGCGTTCAGCCTCGGTGGAATGGGTTCGGCCTCAACCAATTTCTACAACCAGGCGTACAGCCGCCAGGGTTGGGCCGAGGTCGCGGCCGCGGTCCGCGAACGCTGGCAGTCCGGTGACCGCGACGGCGCGGCGGCGCTGATCACCGACGAGATGATCCTGGCCACCACCTTGATCGGCACCGCGGACATGGTGCGCGACCGCCTGCAGGTGTGGTGCGATGCCGGCGTCGACACCGTGCGCGTCTACCCGGCGGGTGACACCCTCGAGGAGCGGTTCACGACGCTCGGCGCGGCAATCGACTTGGTGCACTCGATCAGCAGGTAGGGCCGCGGCGAACCAGCCGCGAAGCTGACGGCGGCGGCAGATCAGCGGCACATCATAGGGAGATCCCTTATTTGCTGGATCGCGGTCCGGTCGTAGCGTCGAACCGTGGTTGAGGTTGGCCAGCACATCGCGATTTCATCTGCCAATTCCAGTGCCGAGGAGATGCCATGCCCGTCCGAATGAGAAGCCTGAAACGATGTGTCGTTTCGACAGTGGTCGCGTGTCTGTGTGCGTTCGGTTTGGTGCTGTCACCGTCGGCCGCTGCCGACCCGCTGTCCAACGGGCTGACCGCGTCCTGCACTCCCGACAGCGACGTCCATGTCACCTGCATCATCGGCGGGTGCGCCCGGGTGCACGGCGATTACGTCATCGACGCCGTGCACGTCATGTGGAACGGGATCCAATCCGAATACGACTTCAAGTGCATCAACGGCGCCACCGCGCGGTGGGGACACGACAACGGCGGCAAGGCATTCAAGATCGCGGTTCAGGGCTGCCGCAAGAA
>Ga0265327_10003328_pt1 | contig 15539 bp, 13 predicted proteins | sample 41621metaG_FD_202089 | JGI IMG/M metagenome (GOLD analysis project Ga0265327, IMG submission 202089) | Rhizosphere microbial communities from Carex aquatilis grown in University of Washington, Seatle, WA, United States - 4-16-21 metaG | ecosystem: Host-associated > Plants > Roots > Rhizosphere... | reverse complement strand
CGGATCCGGCGGGACCCACCAGTGGGAAGGCCCGGCGGTGGCGGTGACGCCGCTCGTGCCGCAATAGCCCTTTTCCGCCAAGATCACCTGCGCGCCGGCCCGAGCCGCCGCCGCCGCCGCCCAGGCGCCTGCGAGACCGCCGCCGATGATCAGGACATCGGCGTCCAGGATGAGGCGCTCAGCGCTCACCGCGCCACCGCGGCGCTGAACGAGGTATCGAAGCCCTGGGCGATATCGGGATGCGCAGCGATCGCGCCGGCCGCCTGGAACCGTTCCAGCACCGTCTTTTCTTCAGCGATCACCGTGGCGTCGATAAGAACGGGCTCACTTCGCGCATTGGCCACGGTCAGGGCGGCGATCTTCGGGTCGAGCCCGGTCTCCTTGGCCAGGGCGGCGGCGTATTCCGGCTTGTGATCGGCCACCCAGCGCTGGGCCCTGGAGAGGCGGCCCAAGAAGTCCTCGATCTGCGCGCGCTTGGCGCCGATCGACTGGGTGTTGGCCACCTCGAAGCCATAGCCGCTCAGGACACCCCGGCCATCGGCGAGCACCTGGGCGCCGTCGGTCAGCTGGGCGAGATAGATATAGGACCCCCAGGTCACCCAGGCGTCGATCGCCCCGGAGGCGAAGGCCGCCTTCGCGTCGCCAGGCGACAGATAGACAATCTGGACATCGCTGGGCGACAATCCCGCCTTTTCCAGGAGGCGGAGGAGCAGGTAGTGGCCGATAGAGCCGCGGCCGGTGGCGACCTTGCGGCCCCTGAGGCCGGCCAGGTCGTGGATCGGCGAGTCCTTGCGCACCAGGAGCGCCGTGCTCCCGCCCCCGGAGGTCGCGCGCGACGCGTGGACCGCCTTGACCTTACCGCCGCTGGCGAAGGCGAACAGGAAGGGCGCGTCGCCCACCGCGCCCAGATCCACGGCCCCGGCGCCCACCGCCTCCAGCAGGTGCTGGGCGGCAGGAAACTCGCTCCACTCGACGCGGTACGGCGCGCCCTCCAGGACCCCGGAGGCCAGGATCAGCGCCTTGGTGCCGCCCTTCTGGCTACCCACCTTGAGCACGGGAAGGTCGGGCTTGCCGCCGCCCTGCCCACAGGAGGCCAGGACAATGGCCGCGAGACCCAGGGCGGCTGCGATCAGATGACGACGAAACAATCAGACTCTCCTCAGGTCCCTGGGAGCGGCGCGACGCCGTCCATGACTGGAAGGTGTGGCGACGATGGCTCTCATCGAACACTCCTGGTCGATGCGCAGACACCAAGGGTGACGCCGTTTCACCAAGCCCTTGATGGCCGCTCGCGATCGAGTGAGTATTTCTGGATCAAGACCGAGTTTTTGTCATATCTGCATTGCAAATATGAATGTTGAGCGTTCAACACTATAGCATTGCGAAGACTCATAGGCGTTATGAGCAAACGAGATGATAGTATATCTCTCGCCCCGAAAAGAGAATGTAAGTTGTCTTGGTCGCCACGTCGGGCTTGAAGCCCCAGTTCATTTGCTGGGGATGTCTCTTGTCGTACGCACCGAAATCCAATCGCCGCCTGCGGCCCGTTCTTCTGACCGCCGCCTCGCTGATCGCCCTGATGTCAGGCCCGACTCTCGCCTGCGCCGCCGATGACGCCAGCGTCGCCGCCGACGCCGCCGACGCCGCCAGCGGCACTGTGGAGGAACTGGTGGTCACCGCCGAGCGGCGCCAGACCAACCTGCAGGACACGCCGATCGCCATCTCGGCCTTCAGCGCCCAGACCCTGGCCGATCGTAAGGTCGACTCCATCCGCGACCTGTCGGGCCAGATCCCGAACTTCTCGATCAGCCGGGTGACCATCAGCCATACGACCCAGACCTATGCCCTGCGGGGGATCGGCGAAAGCGACCCCATCCAGGAGCCCGTCGTCGCGGTCTATGTGGACGACGTCTATATCCCCCGTCAGATCGGCTCGATGGTGGAGTTCAACGACCTGGAGCGGGTGGAGGTGCTGCGCGGGCCACAGGGGACGCTCTATGGCCGCAACTCCAGCGCCGGCGCCTTGCGGATCATCACTCGCGATCCCACCGAGACCTTCCGCGCCAAGGCCGAGGTCGGGCTGGGCAATTTCGGGGCCGTCGATGTCCGCGCCCTGGTGGAAGGTCGGCTGGCCGACAACTGGTCGGGCAGCTTCTCCTACATCCATCACCAGCGCGACGGGGTGACCGAGGACCCGACCCTGGGCCACGACGTCAACCGCATCGACCTCGACGCCTATCGCGGCAAGCTGCGCTGGACCCCCAACGATCGGTTCGACGCCCTGCTCACGGTCAACGCCCTGAAGGATCGCAGCGACAGCCGCTCCTACATCCCCGTGCGCCAGCCGGGCGGCGGCTTCGACCCACAGAAGTCCTTCTCGGAGGTGGAACCCAAGCAGGACCTGGACCAGGTCTCCACGTCGCTGAGGCTGAAATACAAGCTCACCGACCGTCTGGAGCTGAAGTCGATCAGCTCATATGGCGGGTTCGACCTCAACCCCGTCTATTACGACAACGACGGGGAAGCGGCGCTGATCCAGAAGAACCTGATCCACTACAACGACCAGTACGCGACCCAGGAGGTCCAGCTGAACGGCGACTATGGCCGCCTGACCTTCACCACCGGCCTGTTCTATTTGCACGAGCGCTTCTTCGTGCAGCGCGACGGCTACAGCCGCAAGAATGCGCTCAACACCGATCCCGCGGTCACGCCGGGCAATTACAACTTCCTGCGGGCCCACAACATCACCGATACCGACGCCTATGCGGTGTTTGGCGAGGCGACCTACAGCCTCACCGACCGGCTGAAAATCACCGGCGGCCTGCGCTGGACCAACGAGGACAAGAGCTTCACCTTCGACAATGGGGTCCTGAACCTGGCCGGTAAGGTCACGGCCCAGTCGATCAAGGGCGAGGCCAGCAAGACCTGGGCCCAGGTGACGCCGAAGCTGTCGGTCCAGTACCAGTGGACCCCCGATGTGATGGGCTATCTCACCTATTCCAAGGGCTTCAAGTCGGGCGGGTTCGACAACCGCGCCACCCGCCTGGACCTCGCCACCCTGCCCTTCGCGCCGGAGGAGGTGATCACCTACGAAGGCGGCCTGAAGAGCGAGCTGTTCGACAAGCGGCTGCGTGCCAATCTCGCGACCTTCTACAACGACTATCAGAACCTGCAGGTCTCGTTCTACGACCCGACCTATGTCGGGTCCCGCCGGGGGAATGCCGGACAGGCGCACAGCTATGGTGTCGAGCTGGAGACCGACGCGGCGCTTACCGACGCGCTGTCGGCGCAATTCTCCGCGGGCTACCTGTTCGCCGTCTATGACGAGTACAAGGGCGCTGGCGGCCCCGGGATCAACGCCGACGGCCACCGGCTGATCAACTCCCCCCGGTGGAACCTCTCGGGCGGCCTCACCTGGCTGGTCCCTGTAAACATCCCCGGCTCGGTGAAGGTCGGGGTCAACGCCCAGTACCAGTCCAGCATCGTCACCAGCGCCACCCCGGCGGCGGGCGGCCAGAACCAGATCCCGGGCCAGACCTTCGTCAACGCCGTGGCCACCTGGACAGCGCCCGACCCCCATTGGCAGGTGGTGCTCTCCGCCCGAAACCTGTTCGACTCCGACAAGCCGGTGAGTTCGACCTACACGGCGAGCACGGGGGTCTACTACCTGAACTTCCCTGATCCGCGGACGGTGCTCGTGACGGTCAAGTATGCCCTCTGACCGACAAGATCGCCGCCCCATCCGCGCCAAGTCACCTCGATTGAAGGAAACCTCCATGCTCCACCTGCGACCCGGCCGCCGGTTTACCCCATGGAGGATCGCCGCGGCGATCCTGTCCCTGAGCCTGGCGCATGGCGCCCCCGCCCTCGCCGCGCCCCCGGCGACGGTGGATGGGACCTGGGACGCCACGGTCCGGGTGAAGGACACCGACATTCCCTTCAAGCTTCAGCTCTCCGGGGCGCCTGACCATGTGAAGGCCACCTTCTTCGACGGCGAGCGTCCGGTGAACGCCTCCACCGGCGGCAGCCTGAAGGGCGACCAGCTCCATGTGGCCTTCGCGAGCTATGCCAGCGCCCTGGACGCCCGCTTGGCGGACGGGGTCCTGCGCGGAACGATTGGCGGTCTTCCCTTCGAAGGCCATCGGCATCACAGCCCGGCGACCTCGGCCGCCAAGGCGCCTTCGATTGACGGCGTCTGGGAAATCCCGGTCGACACCCCCAAGGGCGAGAAGGCCTGGCGGCTGATCGTGCGGCAACGACCGGCGGGGGTCTATGCCACCATCCTGCGGATCGATGGGGACACCGGAACCATCAGCGGCGGCTATGCCGATGGCGCCTTCCACCTGTCGCGCTTCGCCGGGGAACGTCCGACCTCACTGGTGATCTCCCCCCAGGGCGATGGTTCACTGGGGTTGGTGCTGACGGACTTCTCCGGGCGCCGGGAGCTCAAGGCGCTGCGCCCGGACGCCGCGCGCACCGCGGGCCTGGCCGGCCCCACCGACCCGACCCGCCACACCGCCGTGCGGGATACAAAGGAGCGGTTCCGCTTCTCAGGCGTCGACCTCACCGGCAGGACCGTGACCAACAGCGATCCGCGCTTCAAGGGCAAGGTCGTGCTGGTGAACATCATGGGCAGCTGGTGCCCCAACTGCCACGACGAGGCCCCGTTTCTCGCCGCGCTGGATGCCAAGTACCGCGCCCGCGGCCTGGAAATTGTCGGCCTGGACTTCGAAAACGCTGACCAGCTCAAGAGCCTGGATCGGCTGAAGGCCTTCATCGCCCGCTACCAGCTCCGCTACAACATCCTGGTGGGCGGCGAGCGGAGCGAGGTGAACGATCGACTGCCGCAGGCGGTCAACCTGAACGCCTGGCCCACCACCTTTTTCCTCGATCGCCAGGGACGGGTGCACAGTGTCCACACCGGCTTCCCGAGCCGGGGCAGCGGCGCCTACGAGGTGGAGGCCCGGTCGCAGATCACCCGCGAGGTCGAAGCCCTGCTGGCCGCAAAATCCGCGCCGGGCGCCTGAAAGCCCGCAGACTCTATATGACCAGGGCCAAGTCCTCCCGTCTCGACACGCCCTCGCGCCCGATCTTGATCGTGCCGGGCCTGTACAATTCCGAGCCGGAACATTGGCAGAGTCACTGGGAACGGGCCTGGCCCCAGGCCGAGCGCGTGGACCAGGCTGACTGGGAGCAACCGACCCTGGCGGAATGGGTGGCGGGGCTGGTGGAGGCGGTGCGCCGCCGCCCCGGCGCCGTGCTGGTGGGCCACAGCCTGGGCTGCGCCCTGATCGCTCATCTCGCCCGGATCCGGGGCGGGCGGGACATTGGGGGAGCCATGCTGGTCGCCCCCGCCGACGTGGAGCGGGAACGCCCCGCCGGCCCCCTGCTCCAGGGCTTCGCCCCCATGCCCAGGGATCGGTTGCCGTTTCCCAGCCTGGTGGTGGCGAGCCGCGACGACCCCTATGTGACGATCGACCGGGCGGCCGACTTCGCCACCGCCTGGGGCGCCCGACTCGTGGACCTCGGCCGGGCCGGCCACATCAATGTCGCGGCCGGTTACGGCCCATGGACGACCGGACGTGCCCTATTGCAGGATCTTCTGGCTGAGGTGGAGGCCGCGGCCGCGCCATCCGCCCGCCGCGACTGAGGCCACTGCCGTCCGAGGTCAATTCCGGCGACAAAATCGCACGCGCTCTTCTCGCGGCGCCAGGGCCGCCTCAAAGCCAGCCTGCTCCCAAGCCGCCCGCTGGACCGCGGAAACACCGGGCGGGCTCGGCCCGGCCCACCACTCCGGCCGGTTGGCCCCCTTGGGCAGGAGCGCGCCGATCATACGTTCGATCTCGACGAAGGTGAGCTCGCAGGTTGCGGTCCGTGCGCGCTGACGCTGGAGATAGCGAGCGAGAGGATCGTACTTCCCCATCTGGCGACCTGCCTAGCTCGGGCCGAGCTTGGGATTGACGGCTCGCCTCATGACGGACCCGTGGCGGCTGCGGCCTGCGCGAGGTCGCCGTTGCGATAGTGGGCCCCGGCTTCCCCGGCGCGGCCAGGCTTCACCACGGTCGGGCCGGCCGAGCCCGACGGCGCGATGTTGAGGCGCGGAAACAGAAGCTCAGCGACGCGATAGGCTTCCTCCAGATGAGGGTATCCGGACATGACGAAGGTCTCAACGCCCAGGGCGCGGTACTCCCCGATGCGGGCCGCCACGCTCTCCGGCGAGCCCACCAGCGCCGTCCCCGCCCCGCCCCGCACCAGGCCCACCCCGGCCCAGAGGTTGGGCGCGACCACCAGCCGATCCCGACGCCCGCCGTGCAGGGCGCTCATCCGGGCCTGGCCAACCGAGTCCTGCCTGGCGAGGTTCTCCTGGGCTCGGGCGATCACCGTGTCGTCCAGCCGGCTGATCAGCCGCTCGGCTTCCGCCCAGGCCGCGGCCTCAGTCTCGCGGACGATCACATGCAGGCGGATGCCGAACCGCACCTCGCGTCCCACTGCCCCGGCGCGACGCCGCACCTGTTCGATCTTCGCCGCCACGTCCGCCGGCGGCTCGCCCCAGGTGAGGTAGTGATCGATCTGGCGGCCGGTGATGTCCATGGCCGGGTCGGAGGAGCCCCCCAGATAGAGCGGCGGGCCGCCGGGCTGAACGGGCGGGAACAACAGTTCGGCGCCCTTGACCCTGAGGTGCTGGCCCTCGAAGTCGACCTTCTCGGCAGCCATCAGCCGGCGCCAGATGGTCAGGTATTCGTCGGTCACCGCATAGCGCGCGTCATGATCCAGGTGGACCCCGTCGGCGGCGGCCTCCTCGGGGTTTCCCCCGGCCACCACATTGATCAGCACGCGGCCGCCGCTGATCCGATCCAGGGTCGCCGCCTGCCGCGCCGCGAACAAGGGCGAGGTGACACCGGGCCGCACCGCCACCAGGAACTTCAGCCGCTGGGTGAGGGGCGCGAGGGCGCTGGCCAGCACCCAGGAGTCTTCGCAGGTGCGGCCGGTGGGCAGCAGGACGCCTTCAAAGCCCAGGCGATCCGCCGCCTGGCCCACCTGGGCCAAATATCCGAACTCGGTGGGGCGAGCCCCCTCGTCCGACCCCAGCCAGCGCCCGTCCCCATGGGAGGGAATGAACCAGAAGGGCCGGACGGGATCGTCGGCTCGGGCGGACAATTGGAGCGACGCAGACATTAGTAGGTTCTCCCGGTTTGCCGTCCGAAGGTGAAGGCGGCGCTCACCCCGCCCATCCACGCCAGGCGGCGGCGCGAACATCGACCCGTGCCGGGATCGCCCCGATCTCACGGAAGATGTCGGCCGAGGCCTGCTGCCCCGCAAGCGCCGCGTCATCGACTGGCGCCACCGCATAGGGACCGCGGCGCAGTGAGGCGGCCACGATGTCCTGCGGCAAGCCCGTCGCCTGGGACACCAGCTGGCTGAGCTCGGCGCGATGCGCCTCCCCCCATTGGGCCTCCCCCTTCAGGGCGGTCAGCAGGGCCGAGAGGGTCTCCCGCGCCGTCTCGGCGAAGTGGCGGTTGGCGATATAGAAGGAACTGGACCTCGGAAGCCCCTCCCCGGTGAGCAGGACACGCGCCTTCTGGTCGCGTTGGGCAAGCGCGTAATAAGGGTCCCAGGTGGCCCAGGCGTCGATGGCGCCGGCCCCGAACGCGCCGGCCGCGTCCCCGGGCGACAGGTGGACCGCCTGGATGTCGGCGAGCGTCAGGCCCGCGGTTTTCAAGGCCTGAATGATGAACAGATGCGCGGACGAAGCCTTGGTGAAGGCGATCTTGCGGCCCTTGAGATCGGTGACCCTGGCGGCCTTCGAGGCGGCGGGGACCAGCAGGGCCGAGCCGGCGCCAGTCACCGGCTGGACGGCGGCGTAGACGATCGGTGCGCCGGACGCCTGGGCGAAAATCGGCGGCGCGTCGCCCACAGCGCCGAAGTCCACCGCGCCGGCCGCCATGGCCTCCATCATCGGCGGCCCGGCCGGGAACTCCACCCACTGGACGCCCGAGACCTGGCCTTCCAGCGCCTTGCCCAGGCCCCCTCGGGCCTTGGCCAGCAGCAGGACGCCGCTCCGCTGATAGCCGATGCGAACAGGTCCCCGGCTGGCCTTGGGCGCACAACACGCCAGAAGCGCGAGCGACGCCGCCAAGACTTCCCGACGCCCCAGGCCGATCGACCTCATCCTCGCCTCCATGGCCCAGCGCGCTCACGCTGCCTCTTCCGGCTTACAGTTTTTGTGGGTTGAGGGTCAAATCCCTATTGATACGCTAGGATTTCATTTCCAGAGCCGACGAGTGACCCTGATGCCCCGTAAGCGTGATCCCCTGGACTTCCTCTGGTTCGTCCCGTCGGCGGGCGACAACCGCTATCTCAGCCACCCGGAAACCGACCGCGCACCGACCCCGACCTATCTTCGCGAGGTTGCGATGGCGGCGGACCGGCTGGGCTTCTACGGCGTCCTCATGCCCACCGGTGCGCACTGCGTCGACGCCTGGATCACGGCGGCCTCCATCGCGCCCTTTACGGAACGCCTGAAGCTGCTGGTGGCGGCCAGGCCTGGCCTCACCGCCCCCGCTGAATCTGTGCGCCAGGCCGCCGCCCTGGACCGGCTGTCCAATGGCCGGGCCCTGCTGAATGTGGTGACCGGCGGCAGCCCCCAGGCGCTGGCCGGCGACGGCCTCTTCCTCGACCACCAGCAGCGCTATGTGCAGACGGAGGAGTTCCTCTCGATCTGGCGTCGCCTGGCCCTGGGCGAGCAGGTGACCCATGAGGGCGAGTACCTGTCGATCAAGCGGGGACGCCAGCTGTTCCCCTTCGTCCAGGAACCGCACTCGCCGATCTATTTCGGAGGCTCCTCCGACATCGCCCGTCAGATCGCCGCCGAGCATGTGGACGTCTACCTGGCCTGGGGTGAGCCGCCGAACCAGCTGAAGGAAGTGTTCGACGATGTCCGCGCCCGGGCCGCCAAGCTGGGGCGCAAGATCCGCTTCGGCGTTCGCCTGCATATCATCGTGCGGGAAACGGAAGGCGAGGCCTGGGACGCCGCCAATGAGGTGATCAAATACGTCTCCGACGACGCCATCGCCGCCTTCCAGAAGGCCATGGCCAAGGGCTCGGACTCGGTGGGCCAGGCGCGGATGAGCGCCCTGCACGGAGGCAGCCGCGCCAATCTGGAGATCAGCCCCAACCTGTGGGCCGGCATCGGCCTGGTGCGCACCGGCGCCGGCACCGCCCTGGTCGGAGACCCCGAGACCATCGCCGATCGGCTGCAGGAATATGCCGACATCGGTGTGGATACGATCGTGGCGTCGGGCTATCCGCACCTGGAGGAAGCCTATCGGGTGGCGGAACTCTTGTTCCCCAAACTCAATCTGGGACATCCCGTCGGCGAAACCCATCTGGCGTTCCCGGCCGTGTCGCCCTCCTTCATTCCGCCGCCGCTGAAGGCGACCGCCGCCTCTTGAGCCCTGCAACGCCCCCCCCGCGGATCGAGCTGATCGATCTTGCCAAGACCTACGCCACCCCGGCCGGTGAAACCGCCGCCGTGCGGGGCGTCTCGCTGCGCGTGGCGCCCGGCGAGGTATTCGGGATCATCGGAGAATCCGGGGCCGGGAAATCGACCCTGATCCGCCTGATCAATCTGCTGGAGCGTCCGACCGCAGGCCAGGTGCTGGTGGACGGTGAAGACATCGTGGCGCTTGCGGCGGACGACCTTCGTCGCCTTCGCCGCCGGGTGGGCATGATCTTCCAGCACTTCAACCTGCTGTCGTCGAAGACGGTGGCGCAGAACATCGCTTTCCCCCTGCGACTGGAGGGCCGGATCACGGCGGCTCAAATCAGGGTTCGGGTGGCCCAGCTGCTCGCCCGCGTGGGGCTGAGCGACCTCGCCGGCAGTTATCCTGCGCAACTGTCCGGTGGGCAGAAACAGCGGGTGGGGATCGCCCGGGCCCTGGCCTGCGGCCCGAATGTCCTGCTCTGTGACGAGGCGACCAGTGCGCTCGATCCGGAAACTACCGGCCAGGTCCTGGATCTCCTCGCCGAGCTCAACCGGGACCTTGGACTCACTATCATCCTGATCACTCATGAGATGGACGTGGTGCGCCGGATCTGCGACCGGGTGGCGGTGCTCGATCGCGGCTGCGTCGTCGAGCAGGGCGAGGTGGTCGAGGTCTTCCTCAACGCCGAACATCCGGTGACCCGGCGGCTGCTGCGCGAGCACGTCCCAGACGCGGCGCCCGCCCTAACCCAGGGCGCCCGCAGGGTGCGCCTGACCTGGCGCGGCGCCGTGTCCCAGACTCCCTTCCTGAGCCGCATCGCCCGGGAGCAGCGGGTCGATTTCAACCTGGAAGGCGGCCGGATCGCCCAGATCAAGGGCGAGCCCTATGGCCAACTCACCCTGACCCTCAGCGGCGCAAACCTGGAGGGCGCCCTGGCGGGGTTCGCGGCGGCGGGGATACGGATCCGCGAGGTGGCGGCGTGAGCGCGATCCTCGTTCATATCGATTGGCCCAGCATCGCCCAGGCGACCCTGGAGACCCTGGCCATGCTCGGCGGATCGCTCGCCCTCAGCATCGCCCTCGGATTGCCGCTCGGCGTGATGCTGTTTCTCACCGGCCGGGGCCAGATGTTCGCCCGCCCCCTGCTGAACGGGGTCCTCTCCCTGGCGATCAACATCCTACGCTCGGTGCCGTTCATCATCCTGCTGATCCTGATGATGCCGCTCACCCTGGCCATGACGGGCACATCGCTAGGGGTGCCTGGCGCCATTCCGCCCTTGGTGGTGGGCGCCGCGCCCTTCTTCGCCCGTCTGGTGGAGACCGCGCTGCGGGAAGTCGACCGCGGGGTGATCGAAGCGGTCCAGGCCATGGGCGCCCGACCGCGGCAAATCGTGCTGGGCGCCCTGCTGCCGGAAGCCCTGCCCGGCATCCTGGCCGGGGCCACCGTCACCGCCATAGCGCTCGTGTCCTACACGGCCATGGCAGGCGTGGTGGGCGCGGGCGGCCTGGGCGACCTGGCCGTGCGCTTTGGCTACCAGCGCTTCCAGACCGACGTGATGGCGGTGACCGTCATCCTGCTGCTGGTCCTGGTCCAGGGCCTTCAGTTGGTGGGCGACCGCCTCGTGACGCATTTCAGCCGACGCTGACCGGAGATTCCCGTGACGTTCAGATCCCTTGCTCTCATCCTGGCGCTCGCCCTGGCCGCGTGCGGCAAGCCCCCGGCCAAGCCGGCCCACACTCTCCGGGTGGCGGCCACCGCCATTCCCCATGCTGAGATCCTGGAATTCATCAAGCCGGAGCTCGCCAGGCAGGGAGTTGTCCTGGAGATCAAGGTCTTCAACGACTACGTCCAACCCAACACCCAGGTCGAGCAGAAGCAACTGGACGTGAACTACTTCCAGACCCTGCCCTATCTGGAGAATTTCAATCGCGAGCAGCACACCCACCTGGTCCCGATCGTCGGGGTGCATATCGAGCCGCTGGGCGCCTATTCACGCAAGCACAAGACCCTGGCCGATCTCCCGGACGGCGCGCAGGTGGCCCTGCCCAATGAGGGCTCCAACGAAGGTCGCGCCCTGCTGCTGTTGCAAAAGGCTGGGCTCATCAAACTCAAGGACCCGGCCAATCCCCTGTCCACCCTGCGGGACATCGCCGACAACCCGAAGAAGCTGAAGTTCCGCGAGCTGGAGGCGGCCACCCTGCCCCGGGTCCTGGGCGAGGTCGATCTGGCCCTGATCAACACCAACTACGCCCTGGACGCCAAGCTCGACCCGCTGCACGACGCGCTCACCATCGAGGACGCCAAGAGCCCCTATGTGAACTACCTGGTCGGCCGCCCGGACAACAAGGACGATCCCGACGTCCGGAAACTCGCCGCCGCCCTGACCTCCCCCGCAGTCAAGGTGTACATCGCCGACCACTATCACGGCGCCGTGGTGGCCGCGTTCTGATGGAGAGCCTTCCGGCGCGAGGCGGCGCACGCCTTAATCTTCGCGCCGGCGCCCTCGCCCACCCGAAACGCTTGAGCCCCGGCAATATGAACCACGACAAAGCCTCGCTTTTCCGACCTCGCCGCCCAGCCTAAGCGGGGCCATTGGTTCAACGGAGGTGCGCATGAACACGCAGGCCGACAAGGCGTCCCGGGCCCCTCATCGTTTCCGTGTCGACCCTTGGCTGCGCGCATTGCTGGGCGTCGCGCTCGGCGCCGAATTGCTGGCGGGTGGTCCTGCGGCCCTGGCGCAGTCTAAGACCCCGGCGGAAAAACCCTATGAGGTGGAGTGGGTCTACCGGGTGGCCTATGGCCATCAGGCGGAATGGTGGGCCATCTTCCAGAAGTACCAGATCGCCATCCTCGATCGGGAAAAGCAGCTGGGCTACGTCACCGACTATTCGGTCTATCGACCCGGCCTGCATACCAGCGAAGACGCCCGCTGGGACTACCGGATCGTCATCACCTATCCCAACCCGGCCGGGGCGACCCACGAAGGCGAGGTCGAGGCGCAGCTGTTTCCCGACCACGCGGCCCTCGAGAAGGAAGATCAGCGCCGATGGGAGCTGACCCTCAACCACTGGGACCTGCCGATCCACAAGATCGATCCCCACGACCGCTAATGGGCCGCCTCGATCTGAAACGCCCGCCGGGGCCATGAGCGCCCGGCGGGACTGGATCAGAGGTCAGAACTGCCAGGTGACCCGAGCATAGTAGTACCCGCCATTCACGCCGAAGGGCGAGAAGGTCGGATACTGCACCACGCAGCCGCCGCCAGAGGCGATGCAGGCCGCCTGGTAGGCGGCCGACAGCTTGTCGGGATACTTATTGAACAGGTTGTTGGCGCCGAGCGCGACCGTAACGTCTTTCGGCAGCCGGTAGGCCACCTCCAGGTCCGTGATCGGAGTGGTGCCGATGCTGGTGTTGAGCAAGGGGCCGGAGCCAGGATCCGCAAGGGCCGAGGACTTGCCGTAGATCGTTTCGGTGAGATTCACTGTGAGGGCGCCGAAGCTGTAGAGCCCATTCAGTCCCACCTTGTACTTGGGCGATGCGGTCTCCAGCAGCGACTTGGCGTTACCCGAGAACAGCAACTGGCCGGTGGGGAACGGGACGCTGGGCGCTGACAGGGCCGCGGGCGGCGCCTTCACCTTGGTGACCTTGGTGGTGTTGTAGTTGCCGCTGAGGGTCAGGTCGATCTTGCCATATCCGCTCAGGTCCAGGGGATAGGACACCACCGCATCAAGGCCACGGGTGCGGGTGTCGACGCCATTGGAGAAGATGTTGATCCCGGTGGTGGTCACCGTCGGATCCAGGACGTTGCCGTTGGCGAGGATCGCCGCCACCACCTGAGGCGAGGTCACGACGCCGCCGCGGGTGCCGAACACAGAGCTGGACCCGAAAATCCGGTCCCGCAGGTCGATCTGATAGAGATCAAAGGTCGCCGTCAGCTTGGGGATCGGGTGCGCCACAAGACCCAGGCTGTAATTGGTGGACTCCTCGGGCTTCAGCTTGTCGATGCCCAGCAGGCGGGCCGCGGGGGAGTTGGGCGCCAGTTGCACGAAGGCCGAGGTGGGGGAGACGTTGGTGGCGGAATAGTAGGATTCCGCCAGGGTCGGGGCCCGGAACCCGGTGCTGATCGTGCCGCGCACCGCGATGGTCTCGTTGAAGTCGTAGCGGCTGGTGAGCTTGGCCACGGTGGTGTCGCCGAAATCGCTGAAGTGCTCGAAACGAACCGCGGCGTCGACCTTCCAGGGCGTGATCGGCGAGACGGCCAAGTCGCCATAAACTGCCCAGTTGGTGCGGCTGTGCTTGCCGGCGTCGGTCAGGGCGAAGCCCGGATAGGACTGCGAGCCCTCCTTGTAGCGCGACGCCGCATCCCCGGCCCCGATCTCATAGGTGTCGCGTCGTTGCTCGAGGCCAAACGCCACGTCCAGAGGCGTGGCCAGACCCACGGGGAAGTCCTTGCGGAAATCGAGATTGTTCGTCCACTGGGTGGTGGTCCAGGCCCCGGCATGGAAGGAGGTCGGCGTGAAGCCCCTCGTCGTTAAGGTCGAATTGTCGACATATAGGCTGGCATTGGCCGAGTCCTCCACCCGCACCTCGATGGCATCCTTGCCGTAGGTGGAGCTCAGGTCGACCTGCCAGCCCGCCAGCACGCCGGAAACTCCGCTGGTGAAGGCGTAGTCGTCCTCAATGATCCGCAGACGCGGGCTGAAGCCCAGGGGGAACGGGCGATCCGCGGCGGCTTGCTTGCCCTGGATCCGGTTGAAGCGACGGTAGTTCTCCTGGGATGAAGCGTCCTTGTGACCAAAGCTGCCGAACGAATAGACCTCCACCTCGCCCGGCAGGGTGACACCGGCGTTGTAGCCCAGGTTGCTCAGTCGATATTCGGCGTCCCCAGCGATCAGGTTGAGGTTCGGATAGCCCGGGATCAGTTTCTCGACGGCGTTGTTGGCCGCCGAATAGGCGGGGCTTGCCGGATTGAACACCCTCTGGTCCGGTAGGCCGCGGTTGGAGAACCCGTGGTACTTGGTCTCGGCGGTGAGGTTCACATAGCTGTTGGCGACCGGTGCGAAGCCCAGATTGGTGGAGATCGCCGCGGTCTTGCCCCCCTCGTCGAAATATTCGCCGCCCGTGGCCGAGATGGAGCCGCCAGCGTCGTTCGTCTTGAGGATGACATTGATGACTCCGGCGATGGCGTCGGTGCCGTATTGAGCGGCCGCGCCGTCCGTCAGCACCTCGATCCGGCCGATCGACGCGGCGGGAATGAAGCTGAGATCTGTCGCGGCAGCGCCTTGATAGGCGCCGGACAGCACCGCCAGGTTCGCCGTGGTGTGCCGGCGTTTGCCGTTCACCAGCACCAGGGCCTGGTTGGGACTGAGGCCGCGAAGCCGGGCCGAAAGGGTCAGGTTGGCTGCGTCGCCACCGAACGCCTGGGCGTTGAACGACGGCACGAGATTGGCCAGGCCAAGGCGAATATCGGTCTGGCCGGAGCGCTGCAGCGCCGCCGTGTCCACCACCTGCACCGGCGCGGGGCTGTCGGTCACCTTCAGACCCGTCTGACGCGTGCCGGTGACAATCACTTCCTCGACCTGGGTGGCGGCGGCGGCAAGAACCTGGGCCGAGGCTGGATGTGCGGAGAGGCCTGTGGCGAGGGCGGCGACGGACACGCCCCATCTGAAGGCAGACATGATATACCCCTTGTTCTGTTTTTGATGAGAGGCGCGATCGGCCCCTGAGGCCCCGTCGCGCGGCGGTGCGTGAGCGGCGCGCCTAGTTGGTCCGGGCGGCCACGAATTCGATCTCGACCAGGGCGCCGGGCAGCACGAGCCCCGCGACCTTGACGGTCGTGCGGGCAGGCTTGTTGGGCTGATCAGCAGTGCCGAAGGCCGTGCTCCACGCCGCGTTCAGACCCTGGAAGTCGATCTCTCCACCCTTGGCGGGGTCACCGACCAGGAAGACATTGGCTTTCACGACGTCGGCGAGGCCGAGGCCCTGGGCCTTCAGCACCTCCTGAAGCTTCGCCAGGGCGGACCTGGCCTGAACTTCAGTCGAGCTGGGCGCGGC
>Ga0265327_10003327_pt1 | contig 15540 bp, 10 predicted proteins | sample 41621metaG_FD_202089 | JGI IMG/M metagenome (GOLD analysis project Ga0265327, IMG submission 202089) | Rhizosphere microbial communities from Carex aquatilis grown in University of Washington, Seatle, WA, United States - 4-16-21 metaG | ecosystem: Host-associated > Plants > Roots > Rhizosphere... | reverse complement strand
CGCGAGCGGGTTACGTAGTTCATGCGCGAGAATGGCAATGAAATCGTTTTTTGCTTTGGACTCGGAAATAATGCGCGAGACGGCATTCTCGAGTGTGGCTACCTGAGAGTGCAGTAGATTCGAGTTAAGTCTGCGGTGTTCCTCGAGGGAGACAATGATAAAGAACATCACCGCGATTACTATGAGAAATTCCTCGGTTTGGAATAATCTGAGTGCGAAGTCCATAGCCGAAGGAGCGACACCTCGAATATAGAGACTTCCGACAGCGAAGATACTGGTAATGACGAGCGCAAGTGTCACGAATCGCGGACGGAGACGAAGGGCGATCCAAAAGAGTGGTACGAGAAGGAAATACACGAGAGGAATATCTCCGAGTGTGGCCTGTCCGGCGATGAAGATACGCGTATCTATGCCAATAAGGAGCGAGAAGACAAAGACTATTTCTAGTATCTCGAGCGAGCTACGAACAAAGCGCGGCTTCGTGAACCAGCGAAGTAAGAACGGAGTCACGATAAGCACACAGAGGAAGTTGCCCGTGTAGCGCATACCGAAGGAGAGCGTGGGCACGGGTGTCACGTGCAGTGCCTGAGTCAGGTAGTACCCCAACGAAGTGAAGAGTGGGTGTATGCATGAGATGACGATAACGGTTCCGATGAGAAGAAAGGTGTCGCGCGAGCGTCTGAAGAGCGGATCGATACGCATCTTCCGAAGAGCGTAAGCGCCCACTACCGCCTGTATGGTCTGTGCTATCGGTACGAGCACCAAGAAAATAACGGGGAAGCCTGATACATATCCTCCAACGAGTGCACTCACATACACCACCGGCCACAGCTCAATGCCTGCGAAGAAGAGTCCTGCAAGCGCAATGCCAGAGGCAGGGAAGAACATGGCGGGGTGGGGAATGAATGTTTCCGACAGCCACATCAGTAGCAGATAGAACCCCGCCATCAGAAGAGCAGTTTTCCATTGCCGTTTATAGGTGGTGCGGAGGGCGCCGATATCGAGCCATGGGGCGAGACTCATAGAGAGAAAATAGGTGAGGCCAGTATACAAGAGATATGGGTGAAGACTTAATGAAGTCCTTCGAGCTCGGAATCCATCTATCGTTTGAGTTTTTTCTGCGTTCTCACCTCACACGTGCTTCATGCCATTTCCGTATGTTTAGGTCCAGGCGGGTCTTGGGGCTCCCTATAGCCGTTCTGTTTTCGAGTCGCACGCCAGCAGTTGCAGCGCCCAGGTCGATAGTTGCTACTCACCATCTATTACGTAGCTCACTTAACTAATTCTTATCTCGTATGAAAAAAGTCTTCTCTCACATAATCAGTAAAGGTATGTCGGCCCTCACGGTGGCTGCGCTTGTGCTAAGCACCTTTGGGCTTTCGTTTGGACAGGCAACGCCTGTTGCATACGCCGCAGAACCGGTGTGTAGCACCATTACTCTCACCAGTGGTGGCACTACCCAGACCGCAGGGTACACCGTAACCAATCCAACCAGTGCACCAGCATCACTCGATGCTTCTGCCTACAGCGGAGGCAGCTTCAGTGCAGCTCCTGCAACTGAAACGGTTATCCCACCATGGGCTGATCCATCTACGGATCCCGCCTTCACGTCGGCCGTGTGGACCTCATCAGGTGCTTCGTGGCCAGGAGGTAGTGGAAACACAGAAGGAACCTCCTCGGAAGATCAGTGGCGTCTCTTCAGTGACGGATTCACCCTCCCTGCAGATGCAACCGTTACGAGCGCAACCCTCTCGTATGCCGCAGACAATGCAGCGACGGTGTATCTGAATGATGCCCAGATAACGTCAACCAATGGTGCTACTGACGACGTATACGGTCCTACTCCTGCAGGAGGCCCTCAAAACTTCGCAGCAGCAACAAACGCGACGTTCACTCCTGTTGCGGGAGACAACACGCTTAAGTTCGTCGTGCGCAACTGGAGCACTGATCCAAGTACGCCAACAAATCCGACCGGACTCCTCTATAAGGCCACTATCAATTACTGCGTTCCTGCTGTCACGACACCAGGAACTGACACCGTGACGATAGTGAAGAACATTGACGGTGTGAAGGCGACACCAGCATCTGGAAACAATCAGGACTTCCCGATGATGGCGTCATGGAGCGCTGATAATATCGGCTCAAGTTCAGGGCAGTATGCTTTGAGCGCAGCTGGATACAATGGCGATCCGACACCGTATCAGGCAAAGACCGTAGACATGAGTAACGGTGGCTCCTATGCCACCAACGAAATGACTGACGGAACCGTGGTCGGCGCTAGCTGTACCGACGGCAAGCCGTTTGCACTCGTTGGTTACACCACGGGCGCCACACTCGCTGATGCTGAAGCAGCATCGTCTACGATGACGTCACCTGCGTTCACCAATCTACAGGGTGACCAGTACGTCGTCGTATGGAACAAGACGTGTGGTACCGGTACCGGCACGCTTGGTGGAGATGTGACGGGTGGCGTAACGGGAGACGCTCCTCTCATGGTCACTTCAGTCACACCAGTGAAGACAAGCGCAACTGCTGACGGCACATTCGCCAACGGCTGGACGTATGTCTTCCACATCACAGCACCAAACAGTGAGCAGAATCTCTCGATGAAGTTCGCTGATTGGATGAGCACGGTTGGTTCAACGACCATTCCTGTTGCAAACAATATGCGCATCTCATCTGCTCAGGCAGATAATGGTGGCACCCCTATCGTCTTGACCGCAGCAAACGCATACTCCACTCCACCGCTCCACATGACCGGAGACCTCGATGGAGCAACTGCTGGACGTCAGGTAGATGTGACGGTTGAAGTCGCTATCCCATCTGGCTCGACGAACGGATCCTACACCACGAGCTACGGGGTTCAGACACTCCCTTAATCTCATTCCTCTATGACTCCTACCATTAGCCGCGGTGCCTACGTTCTAGCACTCCTGCTCGTACTCTTCGGATGGTTTGCTCTAGCGCATGCGTCTGAAGTGACTGGCAACCTCACTTCGAATGGTTCTGTCGTTTCTACGTCAGGCTCGTCCGGAGGAGGCACGCTCGGTGGCACCGTAACTAGTCCAAGTAGCAGTGGTGGTAGTAGCTCAGGTTCAGGTGGTAGCACAGGAGGAGGTACAACCGGTTCGGTGCTCGGCGCGTCCACGGTCGCGCTCGATACCACTGGATCAGGAGCACCGCCCTATGGTCCTGCGCTTACTGGAGAGGGGACAGGGGCAGTCGAGGGTCAAGCTTCCACTACGGTGCTTGCTGACAACTCGGTTCCTCAAGTTGTGGCAGTGGCAAGTGCTCCCGCCACAGCGATGTCTCCGATGTGGTGGTGGCTCCTCGTATTGCTTGCGGTTATCGCAGTCAGTGGATACCTCTACTACCGAAATCAGCAGACACGAAAGCCCTTCCGCTCCTAAGCACCTCGAGCTTTAGGATAGAACAAATCCCGCGTATGCGGGATTTGTTCTATATAAAGCACTTCATGAAAAACACACCTCAGATGCCTATACTGAACGATATCGCCAGTTACTACTATTTAAATGCTATTGATTATGCAACGACGTATTTCACTTTTTCAGGTTCTCGCCTCTACGGCGACTCTCAGTTTATTTCTCCTACCCTTCGCGGCTAGCGCGAGTACGGTGAGCGGTACCCTCGTCGGAGGCGCTAACACTGCTACGGGTAGCACTGTGTCTGGAACGCTCGGTACCGGTACCGTCGGGGACAGTGGCACGATTACTGGTACCGTGACGGGTGGTACGGGAGGAGGCGGAGGAGGAGGTGGCGGCGGAGGTGGCGGAAGCGTACTCGGCGCGTCTACTTCAAACGGTCAAGTCCTCGGAGCTTCGACGAGTACGGTTGGAGATCCAAATACGGGCGAGGGAGGTATGGCGGTTGGTAATTGGATAACGGTTCTCTCTGCTTCGCTTCTAGCAGCAGTGCTCGCGTACCTCGTATCTCGTCGCCTCGTTCGATAACGCTCTGCGACTTCCATGCAGATGCCGTTCCTATTTCTGCGTGAACGAAAGCATGTCATTCCGCTGGTCGTATCAGTACTCGTTGCGCTTCTCGTTGGTGGAACGGTGGCGTACTCGATACTCTTCAGTCCTTCGACGGCACGTACCGCCATTGCAGCTCCCGTAATAGCTTCTACTACGGTAGCGGTACCGTATGACGGTGCTTCGGGCACGCTCCCAGCAACCCTCACCATTCCGCGCCTTTCTATAGTTGCGCACATACAACATGTTGGACGAACGGTTTCTGGACTGATGGCGAGTCCAAGCAACTTCACCGATGTAGCGTGGTTCCGAGAAGGAACCGTACCAGGAGAAGAGGGAAGCGCAGTTATTGCGGGACACCTAGACAACGCGCTTGCCCTCGATGGGGTATTTAAACATCTCACTGACCTCAAGGTAGGAGATGAGGTCGATGTGCAGACCCTTGCAGGTGATACGCTCCGCTTCAGGGTTACCGACTCCGAAGTGTATCCCTACACGAATACCCCCGGAGACCTTTTTACAAAAAAGGGTGGCGACTATCTAACACTCATCACGTGCGCAGGCACTTGGCTTCCTGGCGCGCATACCTATGACCATCGTCTGGTAGTGACTACCGTGCTAGTCAATTCCTAGGTATCGAGAGGTTACTGACGAGTCTTTCTCTTCTTACGGAATAAAAAGAAGACCAAGTAACCCGCGAGACTAATCGTGAAGATGATGCCGAGTACAAATGACGCAATCGTACTATCGTACTGCCAAGCCGCCCCGACGTAGTAGCCAATCAAGAGGTATACGATGCAGCAGAAGAAATTACCGAGCGCATCAAAGAACACGTAGGTCACCGGCGGTATACCTGAAAGGCCAGCCATAGCGTTTACCGGTACGCCCGCAAATCCCACAAGGCGCGAGAGGGAGATGGTTGCTCTCGGGTGGTGCGTCATGTAGTGCTCTATCCGGGACGCAAATCCGTTTCGTTCGACAAAGCGACGATACCCCTCCTTTTTTCCGAGTTGCTTTGCGATGCGATACACGATGTAGTCCGCGACCGTACTTCCAAGGGTCGACACGATAAGAAGCAGCGAGAAATCAAAGTAGTGCGACCGACTGAGCGCACCGAGTGCGATGAGAAGAATGCCGACAGGAGCAAACGCAGCAAGCTCAGAGAGTATGAGTATGACGAAGAGCGCGAGGTAGCCGTATTGGAGAATGTAGGTCAGCTCTACGTGTGGGAGACTCATCCTGTTAGAGACCCGACGCGAAAACGCCTGGCGTGGTTAGTTTTTTGATTAGTATTCGACCAAAGTCTCTAACAGGACTCATGCGTTACGAGTATAACGCAGTCGAGCGAGGGCTAGTGTGCGTCTTCCGGAAGCGGATAGCGTGTATAGCGTTCGTACACTGCCTTACCTGGCCAGCGGAAATAGAGCGTAGGGATAAGTACGAGGGTGAGGAGCAGTGAGAATGCGAGACCGAACATGATGGCCACGGCAAGCGGTCCGAAGAATGCTGAGGAGAAGGCGAGCGGGAGCATGCCAACCACCGTCACGACTGTGGTGAGCAGGATAGGGCGTAGACGAGTCGATGCAGCCTCGACCACCACGTCTTCAAGAGACATATCTTCGTTTTCCCTATGAATACGAGCGATAGAGTCCATGAGAATAATGGCGTGATTGATGATGACGCCGGCAAGTGCAATGACACCCAGCATGGACGTGAGCGAGAGTGGCTGGCCGACGAGCGTGAGGCCCGCAAAGACACCTATGAGTGAGAGGGGAATAATAGCGAGGAGGTAGAGTGAGTGTCGGAACGAGTTGAACTCAAGAATGAGGATAGAAAGCATGAGTGCTGCACCCGCGATAAGAGCAATGAAAAGCTCGGTAAATGACTGCTGGATATCCTGGGTCGCACCACCATAGTCGACGGTGACACCCTTTCCTATCTTGTCGGGGGTGAAGAGCTTCTGGAACTGTTGCGTAGCGACGACCGCATTTGCTTTAGGACCGACATCAGCCGTCACGGTCATAATGCGATGTCCGGCTTCGTGATTAATCGAGCTCTGTGCAGCGTCGTAGCTGATATCAGCAATCGTCGAGAGCAGTACCGGCCCCTTAGCTCCTGGAATAGAGAGATTTCGTACGGCATCGATAGTCGTGTGCGTCGTTTCAGAAGGATCGACATAGGTCGGGTTCAGGTCGAGCTTCGTGATGACATCAATGTCGTCCTTACCCGTACGTATAGAGGTAGCTTTCTCATCGAAGAGCGCTGTGCGAAGCGTGTCGGCGACTACTGCAGGAGAGACACCGAGCTCAGTTGCCTTAGCGCTATCGAGGGTAACGACGAATTCGCTACCGGCGCCCTTCGTGCTTGCCTGCACATTCACGACGCCCGGAATATCAGAAAGGATATGAGAAGCGTTATCAGCCGTCGTGGTGAGTGCATCGAGGTCATCACCTGAGAAGGTGAGCGTGATAGGGGAGGACGATGGTGGTCCACCGTTTGGCTCACCGACGGTCACGGTCGCCGAGGTGATGCCTGCAAATTGTTTGCGTAGTTCAGTGACGAGTGCCGCGCTCTTCTGTTTGTGATTCTTCGGGAGATTCACCGTGATGTTGCCGATGTTTGAACCACTCGACGGACCTGTGAGACCGCCGCCCGCAAAGGAGCTTCCTGCACCCACTTCGCTCACGAACGAAGCGACGTGCGGATTTGCATAAAGGATTTCTTCAACTTCACGTACTGAGAGGTCGGTAGTGGAGAGCTCGGTGCCAAGCGGCTTCTCTATCTGCACGTAGACGTAGTCCGCGTCTTCAGAAGGGAAGAATATTGACTTCAAAATGCCCGTGGCAGGAAGTGCGAGCGCAACTACAAAGAGCACACCCATAGCAATTAAGAACATATTCTGACTCTGCTTGTTGTTGAGGAACTTATGGAGGAAGTCCTTATACCAAGCCTTGGCTACTAGATTGTACTTTTCCTGACGCGTCTCAAGCTCGCCATGCGAAGGCTTCACAAAGAAGATGGCGAGAAGCGGCACGAAACCAAGCGCTACGAAGATACTCGCAATAAGTACGAAAATAATAGTGAACGGAATCGAGCTCAAGAACTTGCCGATGATGCCCGAAAGGAAGAAGAGTGGAATGAATACCACAATAGTAGTGAACGTTCCTGCAATAAGCGGCCACGCATACTCACGAATAGCAGCGACTGCTGCTTCGTGTTTGTCTCCGTACTTCAGAAGACGTGTATGGAATGCTTCGACCACCACGATGCCGGAGTCGACCAAGATACCGATAGCAAGAATAAGCGAGAAGAGTGAAACGTTGTTGAGCGTGTTGCCGGAAGCCAAGAGACCTATGAAGGCAACCAAGAATGAAAGGGGAATAGAGGCAGCGGCCACGAGTGATTCACGCCAGCCGAGGGTGATGAGAAGTATGAGCATCACGAGGGCGACCGTTTCGAGGCCTGCGCGCGTGAGCTCGGTGAGACTCTTGCTTACTTCCTCAGCACCGTTGTAGGAAATGACGATGTCAGTGCCTTCAAGTATGCCGTTCTTCTTGAGGTCATCGAGCTTCTTCTGTACCGCAGCTCCCGTAGCAGCGATGTTGCCGCCACGGCTCTTAAAGACAGAAAGAGTAAGAGAAGGCTGTGCTGGCTTACCACCCACAGACACACGTGAGTACGTGCTCGGGTCTGCAAGACCATCTACCACATCCGCGACGTCACTCACGTGGAGTGCGACTCCGCCGGGCCCCGGTATCGCGACGTTTGCGACCGCATCGGTCGTCGGTACGCCCGACTCAAAGCGCACCGCATAGTTCACGCCATCAACGGTAATAGATCCTGCAGGTGCTGCTACGCCTGCTGCACGTATCGCGTTCGTCACATCTGAAAGCGAGAGATTGTACTGCTTCAGACGCTCACCCTTTACGATGACCTGTACTTCGCGAGCGCGTACTCCCGACACATCTACCTTAGACACGCCCGGTACACGCTTCACTTCGTCAGAGACGGACTCACCGAGGGTTGTGAGTTCAGTCGGCGCGAGGTTGCCCGAGATAGAGACTTCGAGGATAGGAGAGTCAGCGAAGTTTACGTCAGACACCGTCGGTGCGAGTGCTTCGGTCGGCAAGTCTGGTCGTACCTTATCTACGGCGTCCTTGAGGAGCTGGATAGATTTGTCGATGTTCGCTGAAGCATCGAACTCAACGGAGACGACTGACACACCATCTGCAGAGGTGGAAGTGACTTTCGATACATGCTCTACGCCGAGTACACCGTTCTCTATTTTGTCAGTGACGAGGCGCTCGACGTCAGCGGAGGAAGCACCAGGAAGCACCGTCGAGACGACACCGAGCGGTATCGCGATATCAGGGGTCGCTTCCTTTGGAATAGCTGTGACGGCATAGAGACCGGCAGCCAAGAGCACGATCATCAAGAAGACCGTGAAGTGATGTTTCTTAAGGAAGAAGCTCCAGAATTGTGTCATGTAGAAAAGGGCTCAGGTAGGGAGCCTGCCCACTAAGGGGTAGTAGCTACGGTTACCTTTTCTCCGTCAGACAAACCACGCGCATCGGTCACGATACGTAGGTCGCTTGGGAGTGCTGTCGTAATTTCAATACGATCGCCACGCACATCTCCTATTTGCACAGCATGCGAGACGAGCTTTCCGTCTGGGCCGACTGAGAATACAACGCGAGCGGACGGGGTGAGCTTGAGCGAGGTGAGGGGAAGAAGGATAGGCCCGGTAGCAACCGTGGTGGTCGCAGCGACCGCACCAGGAAGTGCAACACGTACCGACTGACCATTCACCAAGCTCGAGGTGCCGTCGACTGCGATGTGTACCTCTATCTGCTTAGTGACCGGGTCGAGGGCTGGAGCTATTTCGGTAACGACGCCAGGGAACTGGTCTTCGACTTGTACTTTGGTACCTACCGAAAGAAGTGCACGGTCGTCTTCTGAGATGTAGGAGACTATTTCGAGTGCACCGTTCTGTGCGACCGTCGCTACATGCATGAGCGGCTGCACGTAGTCACCGATATGAAGTGGCATGAAATTGAGCTGACCGGCGATAGGTGCCCGTACGAGTGTCTTCTCGAGCTGGGCCTGTGCGGCGCGGAGGCTGCCGAGTGCGGTCTTCACGCTCGCATTTGCTCCGGCTGATGCTGCGGTGCCCTGGCCCTGGTAGGCGACCTTTGCGGAAGTAATACTGGAAGCGAGTGTAGCGACTCCTGCGCGTGCGGTCGCAAGCGCAGCAAGCTGTGTAGCGCTGGCGTCAGTGTTGTTCTTCGTTGCGGCAGTCGCGATATCCGTTAGAAGGGAAGACACCATCTGTGTGTCGGTCTGTGCCTCTGCGAGAAGTACTGCCGGATCCGAGCCGTCGGCAGTTGCGAGGTTCGTACGCCAGGTCGCCATCGCGTTTATAATCGCTTGGCGCTTTGGTGAGAAGTAGTTCAGGTCAAAGGGGTTCGGACTGATGAGAAACGTAGGACCAAGTGGTCCTGGTGCGCCGAAGAATGTGTCGACGTCAGTCTTCAAGAGCGTGTCGAGTGTCGAGTATGCGGTTTGATAGGTGTTACGCGCGTTTGACGCGATGTCGGTAGGCGATGCACCTTCGCGCGCAGCGACTGCGGAGTCGTAGGCACCCTCTGCTTGGAGTACAGCTGCCTCTTGGCTCGCGTTATCAAGCGATGCAATCACGAATCCCGCAGGTACCTGCGCACCTACTTCTGCATGCACACCGGTTACGGTGCCACCTGACTGCGCGAGGATATCCGCTTCTGTAATAGAGCGCACTGATCCGATGATGCCTACGGAAGAGCCGTTGCCTGCGAGGTCACCTACCGTCGAGAGGGTGACGGTAGGGGTAGTCGTTGTCGTGTCAGACTGCGCGCCGAGACCTGAGAGGAATGACCCCAGGGCCAGAAGACCCACAATAATAACGATACCTATAATGATTTGTAGCCAGAGCGCGAGCGAACGGTACCTTTTCCAGGTAATCGTTAGAAAGCGACGCACGCGGACGAAAAAGCCCATAATAGGGGCCGGAAGGGAGAAGCGAGTCATATACGTATGGCCAAAATATAGCCTACTTCCTATATATAGTCAACGAATGCGGAAGAATATCGCTACCGGAAATCTTCATCTAACTATAGGCATACTGGCAGGGTTGGTAGCACTCGACTTTTTCCGTGATTGATGTATAGTACAGGAAGCTTGAGCACCCTCATTACCATTCGATTACTTCAGGAGATTCCCTATGATTTACAGCACTAAGCAGCGTCTTCTCGCAGGAGGCATTATGGCAACCGTAGCCGTCGTTGGCTTCGGTACGTTTACCTATGCAAGCCAGTACCAGCGTACGGGCGGGTCAGGCACATCATCTATGACCTGTACCGTGCTCTCTTCAGACATGTATTACGGTTGGACTGGCAACACCGCTTCCGACATTCATAATCTCCAGGCCTTTTTCATCGCAGACGGCTACATGAATGGCAGCCCTACAGGGACCTTCGATGATGCGACCCTTGCCGCACTTCAGTCCTTCCAGGCAAACGAAGGTGTGGGTCAGACGAGCTATGTCGACCCAGCCACACGTGCACGCATACAGCAGATCTCCTGCTCTGGTAATAACGGAAATGGTAACGGAAACGGAAATGGAAACACCACCACCGTACTCGCCATCACAGGCATTGATGCTTCTCCTCAGGTAAACGTCGGTCAGACAGGTTCGTGGACCGTTCATACCTCTCTCGTAAGTGGCAGTCAGAACGTCGGCCAGCTCCACTACTCAGTAGTCTGGGGTGACGAAGTGCAGTACGCAAGAGGCTTCTCACGTACCGCACAGTCGAATCAGTCAGGCAGTTCAGTTCAGAACGCAGGTTCGTTCACGCACGTCTACACCCAGAACGGTACCTTCAATCCGTCGTTCACGGTGACCGATGACTATGGTCACACGGCGCACGTGAGTGTCACGGTCGTCGTATCGGGTTCTTCTTCTACGTACTGCCCAACTGGCTACACGTATCAGAATGGTAGCTGCTTCCCAACGAATACGAACACGGGCTACTGTGCGAACGGATACACCTACCAGAACGGCTACTGCGTTCAGACCAATACCAACACCAACACGAGTGCCTACTGCGCAAGCAATGCAGGTCACTACGATCGCAACTGCGGAATCAACAGCAACTACAACCCAAGTGGAAACACAGGTAGTACTACCTACTGCCCAACGGGTTACACCTACCAGAACGGGAATTGCTACCAGACGAATACCAATACCAACAATGGTGGGTACGGATCTAACACCAATTGCTCACGTGGCTACGTCTACCAGAATGGTTACTGTGTTCAGACGAATACGAACACGGGTACAACGAACAGCGACTACTGTTCGAGCTCGGCAGGATTCTATGACATCAGCTGCGCACTCGGTCTCTATGGAAACACCAACACCAATACCGTTACGCGCGGTAGTCAGGGTGGTGCACCACGCGTGACCTCAAACACCAACTCGACGTACAACATGTACTCGAGCAACACGTACGGCGGTTATACACTTCCGACACGTGGTACACAGGGTGGCGCTCGTCGCTAATACGCCCTTCAAGGCATATCACAACATGCCCTCACTCGAGGGCATTTTGTGTATGGGTGATACTATCGGGCAATGACACAGGGTGACGCACTCGATATTTTGAAAACAGGTGCGAACGTATTCCTGACGGGAGAGCCAGGAAGCGGCAAGACGCACACGTTGAACGCATATGTAGCGTGGCTCCGTTCGCATGGTATTGAGCCGTCTATTACAGCATCGACCGGTATCGCCGCCACACACATCAGCGGCATGACGATTCACGCATGGAGTGGTATCGGCATTCTCGATTCACTCACACCGTACGACCTCGACCGTATCGTAAATAAGGAGCACGTCGTCAGGCGTATTCAGAAAACAAAAGTACTCATCATCGACGAAGTCTCCATGCTCTCAGGCGGTGTGCTCGATATGGTGGACCAGGTCGCACGCGAAGCAAGGCATGACGATCGTCCGATGGGTGGCATGCAGGTAGTGCTCTCGGGAGACTTCTTCCAGCTCCCGCCGATACAGAAAGTAGGACGTCCGGCATCGTTTGCGTTTGACTCGCGTGCCTGGAAGACGCTTGCGCCCGTGGTCTGCTATCTCGAGGAACAGCACCGTCAAGAAGACGGAAAGTTTCTCTCGCTCCTCTCGGCGATACGTGCTGGAACCTTCGACCACACGCACGCATCTCTCATACTCGCGCGTTCAGGCGATGGCGATGAGCTCGACGACGATACTCCGAGACTCTTCACGCATAACGCCGACGTCGATCGCATCAACGACGAACGTCTTGCAAAACTCCCCGGCAAGTCGCACGTGTACCGCATGAAGAGCGACGGGTCCTCAGTACTGGCAGAGAGTCTGAAGCGTGGGTGTCTGTCACCGGAAACCCTCACCCTCAAAGAGGGCGCCGTCGTCATGTGTACGAAAAATAATCCTATCGCGGGCTATGTGAACGGCACCTTGGGTACGGTTATCGGCTTCCAAGCAGGGACTAATGACCCAATCATCGAAACGCGTGATTTGCGTACGCTCACTATTTCTACAAATGAATGGGCAGTGGAGGAAAACGGCAAAGTGCGCGCGAAGATAACCCAGATACCACTTCGTCTCGCGTGGGCTATCACCGTGCACAAGAGTCAGGGTATGAGTATGGACGCAGCCGCAATGGATCTTTCGCGCACCTTTGAATACGGTCAGGGCTACGTAGCACTCTCACGTGTCCGCGAGCTCGAGGGACTTACACTCCTCGGGTGGAATGAACAGGCTGCGATGGTGCACCCCGAGGTTGCGAAGCTCGATGCAGATCTTATCGAGACCTCAGCCGCGGCTGCTATCGCATTCGCTCGGCTTCGCGAAGAAAAGGAACTCGACGCGATGCACGCAAGATTTATTACCGCATCGGGCGGGAGTATGGAAATCCTCGAGCCGGGAGAAGTTATTGCTAAGGTCTCTACCTACGACGCAACGCTTGCGCTCGCGAAAGAAAAGAAGACCGTCTACGAGATAGCGAGTGAACGTGGTCTCACGCTCGGCACTATCGCAGACCATCTCGAGAAGTTAGTTAAGAGCGACCGACTTCGCGCTGGGGAAGTGGCTCCTATTCTCCCTGAGAAAGTCACTGAAAACCTCGAAGCGATACACGCCGTCTTCAAGAAAACAGGCCCAGAGCGCCTCGCTCCTGCGTATGGAAAGCTGAAAGCCGCCTATACCTTTGATGAATTAAAACTCGCTCGCATCTTGTACAAGGGATAGGAAACCGGTGGGGTAGAATAGGGGGGACTATGAAAGTGGAGAGCCCTGTTAAGAAATCCCGCGTCGGTCGCATTACTACTATCGTATGTGCTTCGCTCTCTCTTCTACTTGTCGTGCTCGCAGTCGCATACTCTCAGGTCTTCGGTCCGATAAGTGCTGACAGCACGAAGCAACAGTTTCTCGTGAAGCCGGGCGAAACCGTCTCGCAGATTTCAGATGAGCTCTTCGCGCAAGGCTATATCCGTGGTGCGTGGATATACCAGATAGCATATTTGCGCGCGACCGACGGCAAGCCCATTCGTCCGGGAGGATATGAGATTTCAAAAGACATGGACGCGTGGAGCATCGCCTCCGCGCTCGAAGAGCCACCGTACTATGCATGGGTGACGATTCCTGTAGGACTTCGCAAAGAACAGATAGCAGATATTCTCACAGAGAATCTCGGTTGGACCGATGCGCAGAAAACTGAGTTTCTGACGGTAGACACCGACACCGGACCGAACTATGTGGAAGGCGTGTACTTCCCAGACGACTATCTCATTCCGTCTGATCAGACACCGGCACAGGTTGCGCAACGTCTTCGCTCTCGCTTCCAGGAAGCGTTCGCTCCCTATGCAAATGAGGCCGTACAGAAAAATATCCCGTGGCCGCAGGTGCTCACCATTGCGAGCATCATTCAGCGTGAGGCAGGGAGTGTGTCCGACATGTCTATTATCTCGGGTGTGATACAGAAGCGCCTCGCGGTCGGTATGCCACTCGCGATGGACGCAACCCTCCAATATATGGAAGGAAGTGAGGCGAATGGCTGGTGGCCTGATCCTTCCGGTGCTGCGACGTATCCCGACGACCCCTTTAATACCTATAAAAGGAAAGGGCTTCCACCCCACCCGATAGCAAACCCTGGGCTCGCAGCCATAGATGCTGCGCTCAATCCCGCTGGGACTGACTGCCTCTTCTATCTCCATGATCCAAATGGGCACATACACTGCTCAGCGACCTACGCAGGACAGAAAGCAAACGTACAGAAGTATTTGAAATAATATTGACGCATTAGCCAAATAAAGGTACTTTATTACTAACGGCCTCGCGGCCCCTTTTTAATTCATGGAAATACGAAACATAGCGATTATCGCCCACGTGGACCACGGCAAGACTACCTTGACCGACGCTTTGATGCGTCAGACAGGCGCCGTGGCTGAGGGTGTATCCATGGACTCGAACAAGCTCGAGCAAGAGCGCGGCATCACTATTTACTCGAAGAACACCTCTATTGAGTACAAGGGCACGAAGATCAACATTGTCGACACCCCAGGACACGCGGACTTCGGTTCTGAAGTGGAGCGTGTGCTTCGCTCTATCGACTCCGTGCTTCTCGTCGTCGACGCTCAGGAGGGCCCTATGCCTCAGACGCGTTTCGTACTCAAGAAGTCGCTTGAGCTCGGCATTAAGCCAATTGTCGTTTTGAATAAAATCGACAAGCCAGCTGCAAACCCTGCAGTAGCAGAAGAGAATGTACTCGAACTCTTCCTTGAACTCGGCGCCAATGACGCGCAGTCAGACTTCCGTACGGTCTACGCTATCGGTCGCGAGGGTGTTGCGATGAAGAAGCTCGACGATCCTCGTGTCGACCTCACCCCGCTTCTCGACACCATTCTCGAGCTCGTACCACCAGCTACCACGCCAGACGCGCTCACTCGCCCTGCAAAGCTCCAGGCATTCAATCTCGCCTACGATAACTTCCTCGGACGTCTCGCTATCTGCCGCATCTACGACGGAACTGTGAAAGCAGGGGAGACCGTGACCGTAAAGAAGCCAGACGGCTCCGCTCGTACCGGAAAGATTACGAAAATCTTTACCTTTAAGGGTATCGAGCGTGTCGATGTGCCAGAGGCACAGGCAGGCGACATTTGTATCATTGCTGGTCTTCCAGACATTTTCATCGGTGAGACTATTGGAGCCTCTGCTGACGTGGAGCCACTTCCAGCTATCGCTATCGATGAGCCAACCATTACGGTGAACTTCCTCGTCAACAATTCACCATTCGCAGGTCGCGAAGGTAAGTACGTCACCAGCCGTCAGCTCCGCGAGTACCTCGAGAAGGAACTCGAAGTGAACGTCGGACTCAAGGTGGACTTTGTTTCCCCTGACGCGTTTAAGGTCTCTGGTCGTGGTGAACTCCATATCGCTATTCTCCTTGAAAACATGCGTCGCGCT
>Ga0265327_10003326_pt1 | contig 15541 bp, 15 predicted proteins | sample 41621metaG_FD_202089 | JGI IMG/M metagenome (GOLD analysis project Ga0265327, IMG submission 202089) | Rhizosphere microbial communities from Carex aquatilis grown in University of Washington, Seatle, WA, United States - 4-16-21 metaG | ecosystem: Host-associated > Plants > Roots > Rhizosphere... | reverse complement strand
GCCGTGATCAGTGGCTTCGCCCTGCTGGCCTCGATCCTGCTCGTCCGGGGGCTGCTTCGCCGCACGTCCCAACGGCTGCAGGACCTGGTCCACGGACAGACCCGTCACCTGCTGGTGGCCCAGGAGGAGTCCAATGATCGGCTGCGGCAAAGCAATGCGACCTTGCAGGAAAGTGAGGAGAAGCTATCTGTAACGCTCAACTCCATCGGGGATGCCGTCATCGCCACCGACCATGACGCGCAGATCAAGCTCATGAACCCCGTGGCGGCGCGTTTAACAGGCTGGACCCTGGCCGAAGCCCTGGGCCATCCCATCGATGAGGTGTTCCGGATCATCAACCAGGAAACCCGGCGGCCCGCCGCGGCGCCGGTCATGGAGACGCTGAAGAACGGCACCATCCAGGGCCTCGCCAACCACACCCTGCTCATCGCCCGCAACGGCACCGAGTGCGCCATCGCCGACAGCTGCGCCCCCATCCGCAACCACGAGGCTGAAGTCATCGGGGCTGTCCTCGTGTTCCGGGATGTCACCAAGGACTACGCGGCGCAGCAGGCCTTGCGCGACAGCTCCGCCCTGATCCAGGCCATCCTCAACACCGTGGTGGACGGGGTCATCACGGTCCAGGCCACGGATGGTCTCATCGAAACCGTGAATCCCGCCGTCGAGCAGATGTTCGGCCACGGGGTCGCGAACCTGGTGGGAAAGCCCATCGGTCTGCTGGTTCCCCAGTGGGGCCAGGGCACCTTCGAGGCCACCCTCGATGCCTACACCCAGAGGTCCGAAGGCATGGCGCCCGGGGCTGCGCGGGAGGTGGAAGGGCGTCGCAAGGATGGTCGGACCTTCCCGCTGGAAGTGGCCGTCAGCGAGATGTGGCTGGGTGGCAAGCGCTACTTCACCGGGATCCTTCGCGACATCAGCGCCCGCAAGCGGGTGGAAGCGGCCCTGGCCGAGGCGGGTGCCTTGCAGGCCGCCATCTTCAACAGCACGAGCTTCTCCAGCATCGCCACGGATGCCCGGGGCGTGATCCAGATCTTCAACGTGGGGGCCGAGCGGCTGCTGGGCTACACGGCGGCGGAGGTGGTAAACCAGATCACGCCGGCCGACATTTCAGATCCCCAGGAAGTCATCGAGCGCGCCACGGCCCTGAGCCTGGAACTGGGCACGCCGATCACCCCCGGATTCGAAGCCCTGGCCTACAAGGCGTCGCGGGACATCAGCGACATCTACGAGCTCACCTACATCCGGAAGAACGGCAGCCGCTTCCCAGCAGTGGTGTCCGTGACCGCCCTGCGGGACCACCATGAGGACCTCATCGGCTACCTCCTCATCGGCACCGACAACACCGCCCGGAAGGTGGTGGAGGCTGAGCGTGAGCGGCTCGACCAGGCCCTTCAGGACCGGAACATCGAGCTGGTGAGCGCCCGCGTGGTGGCTGATCAGGCAAACCTAGCCAAGTCCGAGTTCCTGTCCAGCATGAGCCACGAACTGCGCTCGCCCTTGAATGCGATCCTGGGTTTCGCGCAGCTGCTGGATTCGGCCACCCCGCCCGCCAGCCCGGCGCAGAAGGCGAGCATCGACCGAATCCTGCATGCCGGCTGGTACCTCCTGGAACTCATCAACGAGATCCTGGATCTCGCCGTCATCGAATCCGGCAAGCTGTCCATCTCGGCCGAACCCGTGTCGCTGGCGGAGGTCCTCTATGACTGCCAGTCGATCATCGAACCCCAGGGCCAGAAGCGGGGTGTCCGGTTGACCTTCCCGACCTTCGAGGCCCCGCTGTTCGTGCAGGCCGATCGGGTCCGCTTGAAGCAGGTCCTCATCAACCTGCTGTCCAATGCCGTGAAATACAACCGGCCGGAAGGCACCGTGCTCGTCTCCTGCGCACCTGCGGCGCCGGGTCGTGTACGCATCAGCGTGGAGGACACCGGCCAGGGACTGGCGCCCGAGCAGATCCGCCAGCTCTTCCAGCCCTTCAACCGCCTGGGCCAGGAGCACAGCAAGGAAGAGGGCACGGGCATCGGCCTGGTGATGAGCAAGCTACTGGTGGAGCTCATGGGTGGAACCCTGGGCGTCGAGAGCACCCTTGGGGTGGGTAGCCACTTCTGGTACGACCTCAACACCGCCAGCTCTCCCATGCTGGAAGACGAGGAGCCGGGCGAGGAAGGCCTACCGATCCTTCCGAGGCTGGGGGTCATTCCCCGGTACACGGTGCTCTGCATCGAGGACAACCCCGCCAACCTGGATCTGATCCAGCAGCTCGTGTCGCGCCGGGCCAACCTGCGACTGCTGTGCGCGGGCGATGCGGCGCAGGGGCTCGAGCTCGCCCGGGTGCATGTGCCGGATGTCATCCTCATGGACATCAACCTGCCTGGCATGAATGGCATCGAGGCCTTCAAGGTGCTGCAGGACACGCCCCTGCTGGCCCACATCCCCGTCATCGCCATCAGTGCGAACGCCATGGTTGGCGACATCCAGAAGGGTTTGGAGGCGGGCTTCTCCCGCTACCTCACGAAACCGATCAAAGTCAGCGAGTTCATGGATGCCCTGGATGGGGCCTTGGCGCAGGCCGAGCTCGATCCGCTTGGGGAGAGATAGGGTATGGAGTCAGCCATGTTGGGCACCAGCAAGATCCTCCTGGGGAAAATCCTGATCGTGGATGATCAGGAGGCGAACGTGGCCCTGCTGGAGCAGATGCTCGTCGGCGCCGGCTACACGCGGGTGACCTCGACGCAGGATCCGACCCAGGTCTGCGAGCTCCACCTCATCCATCATTTCGACCTCATCCTTCTGGACCTCCAGATGCCGGGCATGGATGGCTTCCAGGTGATGGAGAACCTCAAGGAGATTGAGACGGAAGGCTACCTGCCCGTGCTGGTCATCACCGCCCAGCCGGACCACAAGCTGCGCGCCTTGAAAGCCGGCGCGAAGGATTTCATCAGCAAGCCCCTGGACCTGGCAGAGGTGCTGCTGCGCGTCCACAACATGCTCGAGGTACGCCTGCTGCATGAGGAGACCAAGCGGCTCTTCAACCGCGTGGTGGCCGAGCAGAAGGTCTCCGAGCGCCTGTTGCTCAACGTTCTGCCCGCTTCCATCGCCGAGCGCCTGAAAGGGCGGCCACCGGTCGCAACGGGGATCATCACCGAAATCGTCACCGAAAGCTACGCCGAGGTGACTGTGCTGTTCGCCGACCTTATGGCCTTTACCACGTTTGCGGAAGGGGCCAGCGCCGAGGTGCTGATGGGCGTCCTGGATGACATCGCCGCCCGCTTCGACGATGGGGCTGAAAGTTCCAACCTGGTGCGCGCCCGCTCCATCGGCAACGCCTACCTCGCGGCCATGGGACTCTCAGACCCCGTGGCCGACCACACCATCCAAAGCGCCCAGAAGGTGCTGGACATCATCGAGGCCGTGGATCGCTTCAACGAGCGCAGCCGCTACCAGTTGAAGCTGCGCATCGGGCTCGACGTCGGCACCGAGACGTCCAACGTCGTGAATCGGGGCAAGGTCACTTACGACCTCTAGCGGCTGTTGCCGATGAGCCCGTAGCTCTTGAGCTTCCGGTAGAGCGTGGCCGAGCCGATCTGCAGTTGTTCTGCGGTGCGCGTCTGATTTCCGCCGTTGAGGGACAGGGCGCCCAAGATGTAGTCCTTCTCGATCTCCTCCAGGGGCCGGATGGTCCCCAGCGTGGCCACGGGAACAGGGCAGGCTTGGCGGATCTCCTCGGGCAGATCGTCCAGTTCCACGCGCGTGCTGGGCGCCAGGGCCACCGCCCGCTCCATGGCGTTCTCCAGCTCCCGCACATTGCCAGGCCAGGCGTAGCGCAGCAACTGATCGGTGGCGCCTGGTGTGAGGCCGGTCATCTTGCGCTTCATGTGCAGCGCCGAGGCAGCCAGCAGCACCCGCGCCAGGGGCAGGATGTCATCCCGGCGCTCCCGCAGGGGCGGCACAATGAGCTCAACGACCTTGAGCCGATAGTAGAGATCCTGCCGGAAGGTGCCTTCGGCAACCGAGAGCGCTAGGTTCCGGTTGGTGGCGGCGATGAGGCGCACATCCACCTTGCGGTTCTTGTTTTCGCCCACGCGGCGGACTTCCCGCTCCTGGATCACGCGGAGCAGCTTCACCTGCATGCCCGGTGAGACTTCGCCCACTTCGTCCAGGAGAAGGGTCCCGCCATTGGCGGATTCGAAGAGGCCCGGCCGGTCATGGGTGGCCCCTGTGAAGGCGCCCCGCGCGTGGCCGAAGAGCTCGCTCTCCAGAAGGGTCTCCGCAATGGCGCCGCAATTCACGGCGATGAACGGGCCCGTGGCGCGGGTGGATTCCTCATGCACCAGCCGCGCGATGCGCTCCTTGCCGGAGCCGCTTTCGCCGGTGATCAACACGGTGGAATCCACGCGGGACACGCGCTTCGCCAAGTCCACCAGCAGTCGCATGGCCTTGCTCTTGGCCACGATGCCCAGCTGCGGCTCGCCTTCCGTCCAGTCCACGTGGATGAGCGCCTTGCGGTGCTCCTTGAGCTTCCGCTCGGCGGCCTTGAGGGTTTCGGTCACGCGGTGGAGGGAGACATCCAGGCAGTCGGTGAGCCGCCCCTTGTCGTAGAAGCGCAGCTCCTCCGCACGCGCATCACCCCACTCCTCCCGGGTGCGGGCGAACAGGTGGCAGCCCACGTCGCCCTTGCCCTGGCAGCGATCCTCCAGCACGAAGACTTCCCGTCCCTGAGTGTAGGAGAGGTGGCCGCTGATGAGGCCGCAGATGGTCCAGCACATGGGGGCGTCAGCCCGGCCGAAGTGCAGGAGGTGTTGCTCCGACTCATAGGAGGCCACCAGCATCATGCCTTCCTTGGAGAGGGGATCCCGGGCCTCGGAGCCCACGCCGAACAGGCCACCCAGCATGTTCAGACGTGTGCCGGCAAAGCGGCGCTCCGCCTCGTTGTCCCACGTGAACTCGGCATGCATGGCTTCGGCCATGCGCCAGCCATGCGCAAAGCCGAATTGCGTGAGCACTGTGCGCGCCGCGGTGAGACCAAAGTTCTCCACCAGGTATTTCCGCAAGAGCCCCATGGCCACAGCATCCAGCAGGATGGCGCGCTGGCCGGCGAAGCGAATGGCTCCCCCTTCTGGATCCAATTCCAGAAGGTCCTTGTGGTCCAAATCATCGGCACGCATCGGTGGCCTTCATCCTTCGGACTGAAGGAGTGGTTCGTTCATCTTGATTGAAGATACCACCCCTGTCTTGATTACCGTGTTTTTTAAAACCATATAAAACAAACTTTAGGAAATGGCCTGGATCGTGCGCAGAAGACTCCTGTCAGAGGAGCCCTACCTTGAGCGCGCGCCATGAGTTCGTACGTCGAATTGCTTTCTGGGTGGCCCTGTGCACGGGTCTTGTCCTGGTCAGTCTGCAGTTCGCTTGTATGGCGCCGCAGTCGTTCAAGGGCTTCCCCCACGCCAGCCGGCGGGTGGAACCTACGCCCGCCGCCAAGGTGAAAGACAGCCTGACGGAGGCGGATGCCGCGAAGGATGCAAAAGCATCGCTCTACTGGACGCCCCAGCGCGCCGTTGCCCGCTCCCCTGCCCAGACCCTGACCTTGGTGGACGATCCAGCACCTCACGTTGCAGCAGCCAAACCCAAGTCCTGACGGGCGGCATTCGCCTTGCCCGAATCCCACCTTGCCCCCCCTCACGCCCAGATCACAGGAGTACGACATGAATCGAATCGCACATGCCTTCTGCTGCCTCACTCTCCCCCTGGGAGCCCTGCTCCTTGTCCTGTCTGTGGGCTGCCGCTCCGGTGATCCCATCCTGGGAGGACCCGGTGAACCGCCGACGCTCATGACGCGACCTCAGGTCACGCTGACCACCCCCGTCACGACCATCCCCGGTCCCACGACCGGCGTGGCCACCAACGCGGCCATCACCGCGGCCTTCACCAAGGACATGGCACCCGCCTCACTCACCGGGACCAGCTTCAAGCTCACGGGCCCCGGGGTGACGGCTGTAAATGGTGCGGTGACCTATGCCTCCCGCACGGCCACCTTCACGCCCGCGGCCATCCTGTTGGCCGGAACCACCTACACCGCCACCATCACCACGGCCGTCACTGATCTGGAAGGCACCGCCTTGGCGGGCAACCAGGATGTGTTCCCCGCCGCCAGCAACTATGTGTGGACCTTCACCACCAGCGGGGCGGCCGACACGACACGCCCCCAAGTGACGCTCACCGTTCCCGCCACGACCATCCCGGGCCCAACCACCGGCGTCTTGGTGAACACCGCCATCACCGCAGCCTTCACGGAAGATCTGGCCCCCGCGACCTTGACGGGAAGCAGCTTCACACTTACAGGACCCGGAACCACTGCGGTGGCCGGCGCCGTGACCTATGCCACGCGCACCGCCACCTTCACACCCACCGTGGCACTGGCCTTTAGCACCACCTACACCGCCACCCTCACCACTGCCATCACCGATCTGGCCGGCAATCAGCTGGCGGGCAACCAGGGCGCTCTTCCCGCCGCCAGCAGCTATGTGTGGACCTTCACCACGGGTGTGGCGCCGGATACGACCCGCCCCCGTGTGACCGTCACAGTCCCCGTCACCACCATTCCCGGACCGACGCTGTCGGTACCCACGAACACGGCCATCAGTGCGGCGTTCACCGAGGACATGGCCCCGGGCACCATCACGGTGGCCAGCTTCACCCTGACCGGCCCTGGCACGACACCGGTCGCCGGTGGCGTGACCTACGCCTCACGCGTCGCGGTCTTCACCCCACTGGCCATACTGGCCGTCAACACCACCTATACCGCCACCGTGACCACCGTTGCGACGGATCTGGCCGGCAACCAGCTCGCAGGCAACCAGGCCGCACTGCCCGCCGCCAGCAACTACATCTGGACGTTCACCACGGCGGTCGCGGTCGCCATCCCACCCACCATCACCCTGACCAATCCCGCTGACCTGGTCACCAACGTGCCGCTCAATGCCGCGGTCAACGCCACCTTCAGCAAGGCGATGGATCCCCTGACGCTCACCACTGTGACCGTCACCCTGCAGCCGTCCGGCCCCCCCTTGGGTGGCCTGGTCCTGGGCTCCGTCGCCTACGATGCCATCACCCACATCGCCAGCTTCACCCCCACCAGCCTGCTGGTACCCAACACCAAGTACACGGCCACCGTCACCACCGCTGCCAAGGATCTCACCGGTGCGGCCTTGGTGGCTGGCCTGCTGCCCAACCCCTGGAGCTTCACCACGGCCAACAGCGGCCTGGCCCCCGGTGGTGTGGCCCTGGGCTCGGCTGGCGTCAACGGCATCATGGCGACCTCCGCCATCACCAACACCGGCGCGGCCACGATGATCAACGGCAACGTCTCCCTGGAGCCCGGCACGTCCAATGGCCTGTTGCCGGTCCAGGTGAACGGCTCGATCCACATCAATGACTCCGTGTCGCATCAGGCTGCCATCGACCTGCTCGTGGCCTACAACTTCGCCAAGAACCTGCCTCCTGGAACCACCGTCACCGCAGGTGCCGATCTGGCGGCCGTCTATCCCCTGGGCATCCCTCCCGGAACCTACACCTCGGGCAGCACCATCCTCGTATCGACGCCCCTGATCATGGATGCCGGTGGCAATGCGAACGCCGTCTGGGTGTTCCAGATCGGTTCCTCGCTGACCACTACCGCCAACATCAGCCTCGTGAACGGGGCCCAGGCCAAGAACATCTTCTGGGTGCCCACCCTGGACGCGACCATCGGCGTCGGTTCGACCTTCTACGGCACGATCGTGACCGGTCGGGATGCCACGGCCAAGACTGGTGCCGTGATCAACGGCCGGATCCTGGCCGGCGCGACCCTCGCCGGCACCATCGCCCTCGACACGAATACCGTCAACGTCCCCGCGCCTTGATGGCACGTCGTCCCTTTCCCACCCACACCTGGAGTTCAACATGAAGATCACCCGATTACCCGGATTGCTGAGCCTCGTGGCTCTCGCCCTCATTGCCAGCCCCTACGCCCAAGCGCAAGACTCTGGCTGGTACCTGGGGCTCAACGCAGGCAAGACCAAGGCGAAGATCGATGATGCCCGAATCACGGGCCTGATCGTTCCCGCCGGTTTCACTGTCACGAGCATCAACGATGATGACCGCGGCAATGGCCTCAAGGTCTTCGGAGGCTATGAGTTCAATCGCTACTTCTCCCTGGAGGGCGGCTACTTCGACCTCGGCAAGCTGGGCTACACCGCCCAGACCGTGCCGGCGGGCACCTTGAATGGCGAAATCAAAGTCAAAGGGTTCAACTTCGACGCGGTGTTAAGCCTTCCCTTCACGGAGAAGTTTTCGGTCTTTGCCCGTGTGGGCGTGACCAACGCCCAGGCCAAGGATGAGTTCGTCGGAACGGGCGCTGTGGTGGTGATGAACAGCAGTCCCAGTGAACGGGCCACCAACGTGAAATATGGCGGCGGCCTGCAGTACGACTTCACCAAGTCGTTCGCCATGCGGGCTGAAATGGAGCGTTACCGGATCAACGATGCCGTCGGAAACAAGGGCGACATCGACCTGGTGTCCCTCGGCGTCCTCTTCAAGTTCGGGCGACACTCACCCGCGCCTGTGGCCTACACGGCAGCCCCTGAGCCGGCTGTGATCAAACCTGAGACTTACGTGGCACCCACGGTGGTCATGGTGCCTGCGGTGGTGAAGACCCAGCAGTACTGCACCATCCTCGACATCCAATTCGAGATCGACAAGGGTGACATTCAACGCGAGGACTCCGAGCGGTTCGCCGTCATCGGCACCTTCCTGGCGAAGTACCCCGACACCACCGTGGTGATCGAGGGCCACACCGACAACATTGGCACTCCGGAACACAACCTGGCCCTCTCCAAAACCCGCGCCGAGAACGTGGTGAATTATCTGGTGGAGACCAACCACATCGACCGCAGCCGCCTGACCGCCGTGGGCTACGGGGAAACCCGCCCCATCTCGGACAACAGCACGGAGCAGGGCAAGCGTGAGAACCGCCGCATCAACGCCGTGGTCTCCTGTGTCACCGACATCGAGGGCCTGAAGGTGACCCCGGCGAGAATGACCATGGCCATGGAGATTGAGTTCGACCTCCTCAAGGATGAGGTCAAGCCTGAGCATCGCGACGACCTGCGCAAGGTGGCGAACTTCCTGAAAGCCAACCCTTCCGTCACTGCGACGGTGGAAGGCCACGCCGGCAAGATTGCAGCCACCGATGCAAAGGCCATGGACATCTCCGTGCGTCGGGCCCGCAACGTGGTGACGTACCTGGTCGACAACTTCGGCATCGACCGCAGCCGCCTCACCGCCGAGGGTTTCGGCAAGACGCGGCGCTTCGCCTACAGCACGACCCTCGAGGGTCAGCAGGAGAACCGCCGGGTCAACATCATCATCAACTACCCCAGCACCACCAAGCGCTAAGGAGCGGACATGACGACCTACGAGATTCCCCAGATCCTGCCCCAGCCCACTCAGAACCCCCAGACGCCCCACCCCGGACTCGAATCTCGGATTGGCGACAGCCCCAAGCCGGTGGAGACCACCGCCTCCAAGAAGGTGGATGACCTCTCCCGCCACGAGTCGAACCACGACATGGCCCCGAAGCACGAGCCCAAGCTCAACGCCCGTGAGAAGGACCAGGGCTCCGCCAAGCCCAGCGGCGCGCCCATCAAGCACGACAAGCTGCCCATCGGCCTCCCGAAGAAGTAAGCGCAAGGGCGCTGCCCGCCAGCGCCGAAGCATCTGCACCCCCGGGCCGGAGGCCCAGGCATCCCTGGCTGGATTCAGCCACGGCGGGCCTGGGCTCCGCACCCACCTTCTTTTGTCCATGCAACCCAATCCACCGCCCCCCGGGGCAGAAAGTGACCGCACCATGCGACCGTCCCACCTGAACCTCCGCGCCGCGCTCTTGTCATCCTTCGCCCTTGTGATGGCTGGCATCCCCATGCAGGCCGCCGACGAAGACCACCGCATCGAGGCCTCGGCCAAGAGCAGCTACACCTTCATGACCTACCTGAAGGACGACAACATCAAGGTCGAATCCGCTGCGGGCCAAGTCACCCTGAGCGGCACCGTCTCCCGCGACTACCACAAGTTCCTGGCCCAGGACACAGTGGCGGGCATGACCGGCGTGAAGGGCGTGACCAACAATCTGGTGGTGGTGGGTGAGCAGCCCGCCGAGCACACCGATGGTTGGATCACCATGAAGGTGAAGACGGTCCTGGCCTTCCATCGCAACGTCAGCGCCGCCGACACCGAAGTGACCACCCAGAATGGGGTGGTGACGCTCCGTGGCAAGGCCGACAGCTCGGCCCAGAAGCAGCTCACGTCTGAATACGCCAAGGATGTGGAGGGCGTCACCGATGTCCGCAACGACCTGACCGTGGCCAAGGGCAGCCACCGCACCCTGGGTGAGAAGGTGGATGACACCTCCATCACCGCCGGCGTGAAGACAACCCTGCTCTTCCACAAGTCCACCCACGCCCTGGCTACCAAGGTGACCACCAAGGACGGCGTGGTGAGCCTGCACGGCGAGGCGAAGAATGGCGCCGAGCGCGATCTGGTCACGAAGCTGGTCGAGGACGTGCACGGCGTGAAGCTGGTGCACAACCGGATGACCGTGAAGTAAGCCACCCACCTGCGGAATGCCGGTGGACAGGGTCTGCCTGCCGGGTTCCGCCTTTTTTCATGGAGGTCCCCCGTGTTGTGGACCATCGCCATCATCCTGATCGTCCTCTGGGCGCTCGGCCTCGTCAGCGCCTACACCATGGGTGGCTTCATCCACGTCCTGCTGGTGCTGGCCATCGTGATCGTGCTCGTCCGAATCATCCAGGGCCGCAGGGTTCTGTAGGAGGCATCGTCATGCTCGAGAACCGCAAGGTCTATGAGAGTCACCTCGAAGCGCAACTGGCGCAGTGGAAGGCCGACATCGACGTGATCAAGGCCAAAGCCAACCGGGCGGAAGTGGCTGCCAAGGTGCAGTACGACAAGATCATCGACGACCTCCAGCGCACCCACGACGAAGCGGGCCACCATCTCCGCAATCTCAGCGATGCGAGTGACGAGGCCTGGGAGAGCCTGAAGCTGGGCACGGAAAAAGCCTGGACCCGGCTCCGGTCGGAGTTCCACCGATCCAGCGGCAAGCCCTGATCCAACGCCCTGAAATCCATTGACCCTGGAGCCATCCATGTCCAAGCACCACGCCACGGAAGACCGCGACCTGTTCGATGAAAAAACCACCGGGGACCTGGTCGACATGCTCAACCAGACCCTCGCCGACACGCTCGATCTGGCCTATCAGACCAAGCAGGCCCACTGGAACGTGAAGGGCTCGAACTTCTACGGCCTTCACCTGCTCTTCGATTCCCTCTACACACAGCTGTCCACCAACGTGGACGAGTTCGCCGAGCGCGCCGTCACCCTGGGCGGTCAGGCCTATGGCACCATCCGTGCCGCCTCGCTGGTCTCCCGCCTGGACGAGTATCCCCTGGAAGCCAAGCAGAGCATGACCCACATCAACGCCCTGGTGGATCGCTTTGGCGACTACACCCATCACCTGCGGCATGACATCCGGAAGGCCGAGAAGCTGGGCGACCGGGATTCGGCGGACCTCTACACCTCCGTCAGCCGGGCCATGGACAAGGCCCTCTGGATGCTCACCTCCCACCAGGACGCCTGAGCGTTTCCGGAGCCCCCATGCCCGTCGCCCTCGAAGTCACCCTCATCCTGGTGCTCATCGCCCTGGCCATCGGTCTGCTGCCCTTGCTCTTCCAACTGCGCACCACGGCCCGCGGCCTCGACCAGTTCCTCCTGTCCGCCCGGCGGGATCTCTCCCAGATCGCCGAAGACGTCCACGCCTCGCGGCTGCGAATGGACCACCTGGCGGGAACCCTGCAAGCGACGCTGACCGACTTGTCGACCTTCACCCGTTCGGTGGGGGAGGTGGGCCAGACCGTCAAGGAATGGCACCACCGGTTTCGCACCACGCTCGAATCCGCCTCCCGCACCGTGGGGGGCCTCCTCGGAGGGCTCAGCTCCGTGCTGGCCTTCTTTCACAGCAAGTCCACGCAAGCCCCTCCAAAGGAACACGACCATGACCGAACCTAAGTCCTCCCCGATGCTTCCCACCCTCCTGACCTTCCTCGCCGGCGCCGCCGTGGGTGCGGTCGTGGTGGCCCTGACCACTCCGAAATCCGGCCCCGAACTCCGCGGCGATCTGAAGGACCTCACCCTGCGTGCCAAGCGCCGGGCGGGCCAGCTCGCCGACGATGCCAGCGACACCTGGGACGACCTCAAGGGCCGCACCACCATGGCCGCCGGCGACCTCAAGCGCGGTGTGGTGGACGCCGCCAACGACCTTCGGGGCTAGTCTCCGGACCTGCTCACCCTCCCTCACCAGTCGCCCAGGCACCTTCCTCTGCAACCGGTGATCCCCGGTCCCCGCCGCGCCCACGGGTGCGACGGTGGACCCACCCATGGACCCCTTGAAAGGAACCCCATGAACCTCTGGAAAACCCTTCCCTTCGCCACCGCCCTCCTGGTGGCCCAGTCGGCCACCGCCTCGGCCACGCCGAATCCCTATCCCAATCAGAGTCAGGCCACCGCGCCCCAGGTGGGTTCGGTGCCCCTCTACCGCGTGGTCGTGGTCCAGGGCTCCGCCCGGGCCATCAACTACCGGAACCTGAAGCACTCCACCGAGATCGACCTGCTGGGCACGGTGCTTGTGCCCAACGCCTCCGGCGAGGCCAAGGTGAAGAGCGAGGATGGCGGCATCCAGATCACCGCCAAGTTCAAGAACCTGCCTGCCGCCTCCACCTTCGGCGGGGAGTTCCTCACCTACGTGCTGTGGGGCATCTCGCCCGAGGGTCGCGCCACCAACCTGGGTGAAGTGATCCTCAAGCACGGCAAGGGCAAGGTCACGGTCAGCGAGAAGCTGCAGACCTTCGGCCTGGTGGTGACGGCGGAACCCTACTTCGCCGTGAGCCAGCCCAGCGACGTCATCGTGCTGGAGAACGCCGTACGCAAAGGCGCCAAGGAGCAGTTCGAGTTCATCGACGCCAAGTACGAGTTGCTGAAGCGCGGCCAGTACACCCTGAACCTCAACCCCCTCGAGCCCATGGTGCTGGACGAGAAGACGCCCTTCGGCGTCTACGAAGCCCGCAACGCCCTGCGCATCGCCCGCGCCTCGGGCGCCGCGTTCTACGCGCCAGATGCGTTTGGGAAGGCCCAGGGCTACCTCGCCCAGGCCGAAACGAAGGAGGGCGGCAACAAGGGTCGGGCCATCTCCGCCCGGGAAGCCGTGCAGCGGGCCGAAGATGCGCGCCTGATCTCGGTCCAGCGGCAGGAGGTCGAGCGCGTGGCCCAGGAGAAGAAGCTGGCTCAGGACAAACTCGATGAATCGCAGCGGCAGACCGCAGCAGCCGCGGCCGCCGGCGACGCCGCCCTCCAGCAGGCGCGCATGAGCCAGACTGAGAACGCGGGCCTGCGCTCCCAGAATGAAGGCCTGCAATCCAAGAACGACGGTCTCCAGACCCGGAACGAGGGCCTGCGTACCCGCCTGATGCTCGAGCTGAACGCCGTCCTCCAGACGCGCGCCACCGCCCGCGGCCTCATCGTGAACATGTCCGGCGTGCTCTTCCAGAACGGCAAGTCGACCCTGCTTCCCGCGGCCCGTGAGAAGCTGTCCAAGATCGCCGGCATCCTCTCGACCCACAAGGGCCTGAAGATCGAGGCCGAAGGGTTCACCGACAGCGTGGGCAGCGAGGCCTCCAACCAGGTCCTGTCGGAGAAGCGTGCCCAGAACACCAAGGACTACCTGGTGCAGCAGGGCGTCAGCGCTGATGCCATCACCTTCAAGGGCTTCGGGGAGACCAACCCCATCGCCACCAATGACACCGCCGCCGGCCGCCAGGAAAACCGCCGCGTGGAGCTGGTCGTCTCCGGCGAAGGGCTATCTGCGCCCAAAGCTGCGGGCCTCTGAGTCACCCCTTTACCCATTCCGTTTCACAGGAGCAACGACATGAGTCAGCTCGTCATGTTTTCGAACTCGCCCGTCAAGGCCTCCAGCATCCTCGGCACCCGTGTGGTGGATGTGCACGCAGAGACCCTGGGCAGCATCAAGGAAATCGTCATCGACCCCCGGACCGGCCGGGTGGCGTACGTGGTCATGAGCTTCGGGGGCTTCCTCAGCATGGGGGAGAAGTTGTTCGCCATCCCCTTCAGCTCCTTTGAGTACGACATGACGAACAACCAGTATGTGCTTCAGGTTCCCAAGGACCGACTGGAGCGGGCCCCCGGCTTCGATGCCGACCACTGGCCCTCGATGTCGGACGAAAAGTGGAACCGCGACCTCCACACCTACTACGGCCACTCCCCCTACTGGGAATAGGTCGAATGCCAGATCCGGCGGAGCCAAGGGCCGCAACGCCTGCGGCTCCGCCCGTTCCACCCCTGCCGCCTCTCCGGAGCCTTCGCCATGAGCCAGAACCAGACCCCATCTGCACTCCCCGCCCTGATCACCTTCCTGGTGGGCGCGGCCATCGGCGCCGTCGTCGTGGCCCTCACCACACCCAAGTCGGGTCCCCGCCTCCGCAAGGACTTGAAGGACCTGGCCAACCGTGGCCGGGATCGCGCGCATCGGGCCTCTGAAAGCCTTCGCGGTCATGGCGCGCGTTCCCGCCGGACCTACGTCTGGCACATTCCGGGCGACAAGGGCGGCCACCCGATCTCCGTGAACGATCTGCCCGGCTGAGCCGGACGCGAACCCAGCTGTGCGCCTTGGAACCCGAAAGCACGAGAAGGGAATCTTGATGATGGCTCTGGTCCATGGGCAACGGATGGCCTACACGGATGAGGGGAAGGGACCCTCCCTGCTCTTCGTCCACGGCTTTCCCTTGAATGGGGACTGCTGGTCCAAGCAGGTGGATGCCTTCAAAGCCACGCACCGCGTGATCACGCCGGACCTGCCCGGATTCGGCGCCAGTGAGCCGGCTGCAGGCCCCGAGACCATGGCCCGGTACGCCGACGATTTGTTCACCCTGTGCCAGCACCTGGAGACCGGTCCAGTCATCGTGGTGGGGCACTCCATGGGCGGCTACATCGCCCTCGCCTTTGCCCGGGCTTACCCGCTCTTCCTCCGGGGCCTCGTGCTGGTGAGCACCAAGGCCGGACCCGACACACCTGAAGCGGCCGCGGCCCGGCGTGAGACCGCCACGAAAGTGCAGGGCGGCGATTTTGGTGCGGTGGTGAAAAGCCTGGAGCCGAAGATGCTCTCGACCGCCTCGGCGAACCCGGGCATGGCCCAGGCCGTTCGCAACATCATGTGGACCTCCAGCCCCCACGGCGTGGTCGCGGCCCTGTTGGGCATGGCGGACCGGCCGGATCAGCGGGGTCATCTGGATGAACTCCGCATGCCGACCCTGGTGGTGACCGGGGCCGACGACACGCTCGTCCCACCCAGCGAATCCGCCGATCTGGCCCAGGGCATCCCCGGGGCCGACCTGGTCGTGATTCCCGGGGCCGGCCACCTCGT
>Ga0265327_10003325_pt1 | contig 15546 bp, 12 predicted proteins | sample 41621metaG_FD_202089 | JGI IMG/M metagenome (GOLD analysis project Ga0265327, IMG submission 202089) | Rhizosphere microbial communities from Carex aquatilis grown in University of Washington, Seatle, WA, United States - 4-16-21 metaG | ecosystem: Host-associated > Plants > Roots > Rhizosphere... | reverse complement strand
GGCGGCCGACGGCGTCGATTTCGTCGATGAAGATGATGCAGGGGGCGTTCTTCTTGGCCTGCTCGAACATGTCGCGCACGCGGCTGGCGCCGACGCCGACGAACATTTCCACGAAATCGGAGCCGGAGATCGTGAAGAACGGCACGCCGGCCTCACCGGCGATGGCGCGGGCCAGGAGCGTCTTGCCGGTGCCCGGCGGGCCGATGAGCAGGGCGCCCTTGGGGATCTTGCCGCCCAGGCGCTGGAACTTCTGGGGGTCCTTCAGGAAGTCGACGATCTCGACGACCTCTTCCTTGGCCTCTTCCACGCCGGCCACGTCCTCGAAGGTGACGCGGTTCTTGTTCTCGGTCAGCAGCCGGGCCTTGGACTTGCCGAAGCCCATGGCGCCACGCGCGCCGCCCTGCATCTGGCGCATGAAGAAGATCCAGACGCCGATCAGCAGCAGCACCGGCAGGGCCTGCAGCAGCACGCCCACGAGGGTCAGGCCGCCGGCGGCCTTGACGGTGATGTTGACGCCCTGGGTCTCCAGGCGGCGCACGATGTCGTCCTGGTTGTTCGGCGTGGTGGTGGTGAAGGCATGGTTGGCGTTGTCGGTGACGACGACCTTGGGACCGCTGATCTCAGCGGTCTTGATCTGGCCGGCGTTCACCTTGCCCAGCAGCTGGGAATAGGTGATCTCGGCCGCGGTCGCGGATTTCGATCCGCCCCCGGTGACCATCGAATAGAGACCGATCAGGACGACGACGATGACGCCCCAAATGGCGAGAGTTCGCAGGTTCATCGGTTAGGACCGCCTTGGATAGGACTGGCGCAGGGACCCCTAAAATAGGGGCCTCGCCGCCGTTTCACCAGTTCGCTGACCCAAGGCGCGACGGAAGACCGCGCCCAAGCCCAACGAATACGCCAGATACGCCCCTAAATACGAAGGGCCGCGCCCCAAAAGACGCGGCCCATAGATAGGCATGAATTCAGTGAACTAAGCGCTACCGCTTCGGAACTTCGGCGCTTACCGCGGCGCCGGCTTCTTCGGGGCGGCGATCAGACCCTCGCGCTGGGCGCGCTTGCGGGCCAGCTTGCGGGCGCGGCGCACGGCCTCAGCCTTCTGGCGGGCGCGCTTTTCCGAGGGCTTTTCGTAGTGGACGTGCCGCTTCATTTCGCGGAACGAGCCCTCGCGCTGCATCTTCTTCTTCAGCGCCTTCAGGGCCTGATCGACGTTGTTGTCGCGGACGAAAATCTGAACCAGAGTTATCTCTCCTGTCACCCGTTCCCGCTCGGCCTACCTTTGTGGGGCGGCGGCGAACGGACAATATCCTAGTCCCCCAGAGGCGGACCTGCCGGGTTTGAGCGCGGCGAGATAGCAGAAGGCCAAGGCCATGTCCACGCCGGATGCAGGCGGACAGGGGCCAAATCGGCGGTTAGAATGTCGCCATGGCCAGGAAAGCGAAGACTGTGGCGCAGGCGCCCGCCCCCCCGGAGACCTCTCCGGAGCCCCCGAAGTCCGACTGGGCGACGGACATGGAGGCCACGGTGCTGGCCCATGCCCTGACCATCGCCCCCACCCTGGGCTGGACCTGGCCCATGACCCGGGCCGCCGGGCGTGCGGCGGGGCTGAGCGGGCCGGAGACGGAGCTCCTCCTGCCCCAGGGGCCGGCGGACCTGGCCGCCCTGCTGTCGCGGCGCCATGACGCCCGGGCGTTCGAGCTGCTGGCCGCAACCGATCCGAAGGCGCTGAAGATCCGCGCGCGCATCCGCGCCGGCGTCGAGGCGCGACTGCAGGCCGCGGGCGTGGATGAGCCGGCCCTGCGGCGATGGGCGGGCTGGCTGGCCCTGCCTTTGAACCTGCCCCTGGCCCTGCGGCTGGTCTGGGAAAGCGCCGACCTGCTGTGGCGCTGGGCCGGGGACACGGCCACGGACGAGAACCACTATTCCAAGCGCGCGATCCTGGCCGGGATCCTGGTCTCTGCGACAGCCATCCGGCTGTCCTCAGGCCATGGGGCGGCCATGAGCTTCGTGGACAGCCGTATCGAAAACGTCATGGCCTTTGAAACCTGGAAGGCCGGGCTGAAGCCCAGCAGCGCCATGGCCGACCTGGCCCGCGCCCTGGGCAAGCTCCGCTACGGCTGAGCGCCTCCTACCCCGCTCATCCCGCTCTTGACCGTTGGTCAGCCTCATCAGAGGCGGGACGCGGTCTAGGCCCTTCCTTTTCCCTGCGTCAGAGGCCGATGATGCCACGAACGCCTGGAGGAGACGGCCATGACCATTGATGCTGCGAACACCGACTGGACCTGTTTCAAGGTCACCATCGAGGACGCGGTCGCCCATATCCAGCTGAAGCGGCCGGAGGCCATGAACTCGATGATCCGCGAGTTCTGGAACGAGCTGCCGCAGATCGTCCGCGATATCGACGACAACGCCCGGGCCCGGGCCATCGTCATCTCCTCCACCGGCAAGCACTTCTCCGCCGGCATGGACCTGGCGGTGTTCGGGGGCGGCGGGTCCACCTCCGCCAATCAGGCGCCGGACCGGTGGATCAACGCCGAGCAGCAGCGGCGCCACATCCTGTGGCTCCAGCAGTGCTTCGGCTGTCTGGACGACGCGCGGATCCCGGTGATCGCCGCGATTCAGGGCGGCTGCATCGGCGGGGCGGTGGACATGACCTCGGCCTGCGATATCCGCTACGCCTCGGCCGACGCCTTCTTCTGCATCCAGGAGATCAATATCGGCATGACCGCCGATGTCGGCACCTTCCCCCGGCTCTGCAAGATCATCCCGGAGGGCTGGGTCAGGGAGATGGCCTATACCGGCCGCCGCATGCCCGCCGAAAAGGCCCGCCAGATCGGCTGGGTCAATGAGGTGCTGGCCACCCCGGAGGAATGCGTCGCCCACGCCCTGGCCACCGCCCGTGAGATCGCCGCCAAGTCGCCCCTGGCGGTGACCGGCTCCAAGGTGATGATCAACTATGCCCGGGACCACACCATCCGCGACGGCCTCGACTATATCGCCGTGTGGCAGACCGGCATGTTCGCCGGGCCGCATATGGGCGAAGCCTTCAAGGCCAAGGCCGAGAAGCGGGACGCCCAGTTCCCGGACCTCCAGCCCCTGCGCCACGAGATGTGAGGGACGAGAGCGGGACGGGTTTAGGCCGACCCAGCCCCCGCTCATCCCGGCGAATGAAAGTGACTCAGCGCAATCACGTCCGGGTCTAGGCTTCCATCTCCGCGCCCTTGAGGTCGCAGCCCAGGAGCTGGGCGCCGGTCATGTCCGCCTGCAGGAAGCGGGCGCGGGGGGCTGAGGCGCCGGACAGGTCAGTGAGCCTCAGGACGGCGCGGGACAGGTCGGTGCGCACCAGTCGTCCGTCGCCGATGTCCAGGGGGCCGAGCCGGGCCTGGCGCAGGTCGGCGCGGGTGAGCTGGGCGTCCATCAGCCGGGCGCCCCGAAGATCCGCGCCCTTCAGATTGACGCCCCGCAGGTCGCAGCCGATGAGGTCGGCGCCCTGCAGCTGGCAGTCGCGCATGTCGAGGCCGAAGAACACCGCCCCCGGGGCGGAGAGGCCGGTGAGGCGGCGGCCCCGCAGGCTTCGCAGGCCGCGGAAGTCCGCGCCGGACGCCCGGCCTGCGCTGCCTGATGCGCCCTGGCTGTCGCAATAGGCCTCGTGATCCGTCAGCAGGTCGTCAAGCGGCCGGTCGTCCACATAGACGATGCGGGCGGGCGCCTTGAGAGCGCCGGTGAGATCGGCGTCGGTGAGGTTGGCGAAGTCGAGGCCGGCGCCCACGATCACCGCGCGCCTCAGGGAGGCGCCGGTAAGGTCTGCGCCGGCGAAGTCCGCGCCCGTCAGGTCGGCGCCGTCCATCACGGTCCTGAGCAGCTTGGCGCCCCCGAACCTCGCCCCCGCCAGATTGGCGTCAGACAGGTCGGTGGCCATGGCCGAGGCGCCGCTCCCGAACTGGGCGCCGGCCAGGTTTGCGCCGGAGATCACCACCACCTCGGCTTCGCCGGCGCGGCGGTCGTGATCGAGGATGCGGAAGCCCTCGGTGCGGTCCTGCAGGGCGATACGGCCTTCCCGCAGGTCGCTGCCGGAGAGGTCGGCCGCCGCCAGGTTGGCGCCGCGCAGGCAGGCGCCGCGCAGGTCGGCCTGGGCGAGATTGGCGTCGCGCAGGTCGGCGTCGCGCAGATCGGCGGCGAAGAAGGTGGCCCGGGCCAGGTTGGCGCCCTGCATCGAAGCGCCGTTCAGCCGGGCCGCGGACAGGTCGGCCTCCCGCAGGTCGACGCCGTCCAGGGCGCGGTTGCTCAGATCGGCGTGGGCCAGGCTCGCGCGCCGGCCCCCATTGCGGCCGGCCAGGAAGCGGGCATGCAGCTCCAGAACCCCGCGAAGGGTGTCCGAATCGAGATTGCGGAGAAGCCGTGCCGGAGAGGTCATGGAACGCGTTCGTTGAAGTCCGGCACCTTGGGGAGCGCCGTTTAAGGAAGGGTTGCGATCCGTGGCGCGGACCGTGTCAGAACCAGCCTTTCCTGCGGAACCACAGGATCGGCGCGACCCCGGAGACCAGCATCAGGATCAGGGCCATCGGATAGCCCAGACGCCAGTGCAGCTCCGGCATGTGCTCGAAGTTCATGCCGTAGATCGCCCCCACCAGGGTGGGCGGCATAAGCACCAGCGTGGCCACAGCGAAGATCTTCATCACCCCGTTCTGCTCGATATTGATCAGGCCCAGGGCCGCATCCAGCAGGAAGGCGATGTGGGAGGACAGGTGGCTGGAATGCTCGGTCAGAGCCTGGATGTCGTGCTGGATCGAGGTGAGGTGCGCCTGGCAGGCGTTCTCCGCGGCGATCTCCGAGGCGAGGCCGGCGAAGCTGGCGACGCGGGACAGGCTCACCAGGCTGGAGCGGGCGAGGGCCGTGGTGGACTGGGTGCGGGCCAGACCGGTGAGCAGGGGCTCGAAGGCCGATCCCCGCGGCCGGTCAAAGATGGCGTTGGACGAGGCCTGGGTCTGGTCGGAGCCGCGCTCGAGCACCTCGGCCAGGCGCTCCACGACGGCGTCCAGCAGGCCCAGCAGGGCCTCGGCCCCCGAGCGGATGGTGTGGTCCTGGCCCATCCGCTGGCCGAACACCGCGAAGGCCTTCATCGGATTGTACCTCAGGCTCACCAGGATGTTGCGGGTCAGGACCAGGGTGGCCGGCGTGGTGATCGGGTGCTCGTCATCGGCCCGGGCCAGCAGGGTGGCGGTGAGCACGGTGGCGCCCGCCTCCTGATAGAGCCGGCTGGAGAGCTCGATCTTCTCCATCTCTTCCGGGGTCGGCAGGTCCAGGCCCAGCTCGCGCTCGACCGCCAGTTCCTCGTCGCGGGTGGGGGTCTCGAGATCGATCCAGACCGTGTCCGGCGGCAGCCGCCAGGCGTCGGTCGCGGCGATCGTCACCACATCGGGCGCCGCAGCGTCCTGCCTGTAGAGTCTCAGCATAAAGATCTCCGCGTCGACCCAGGAGCCCTTGGACGCCATGCATGCGGGCGCGCGGCGGCGAAGTCAAAACCTGCGGCGCGCGCGATGGGCCCGGCGGCCTATTTGTCGTCGGCGGGGGGCTTCTGGCCCATCACCTGGGCGATCAGGGCGGCGATCCGATCGGTGGAATCCGCGGCCTGGTTCAGCATGGACAGGGCGCCGGAGCCAGGCCGGACCGCGGAGGCCACCTGGTTGGCGGCGTTCTGGGCCATGGAGATCGCGGCGTTGCCGGCGGCCACGAAGCCGTTATTCGCCAGCTGCTTGGCCTGGGCGTCAGGATAGATGAAGCCGTAGGTCGGATAGGTGGTGGTGCCGAGGTCGCGGACCGGATCGTACCAGACCTTGACCGTTGACCAGTCGCCGGCCGCCGAGACGTCGATGACGGTGACGTCCTTCTCGATCTGGCCGCGGGTGCCGTCGATGCGCGACCAGTTGGCGTGCGCGATCCGGATCACCCGGTCGGTGAGCACCTGGGTCACCACCGCCACATGGCCGAGGTTCATCTTGCCGGTGGGCTTGAAGCACAGCACCGCGCCCGACTGGGGCGTGAAGCCTTCGTCGTACTTGCCGACCGCCTGCTTCCACCAGGTGCGGGCGTCGCCGAAGATCTGGATGCCCGACACCAGGCGTGCGAAGGGAACGCACTGCCAATAGGTGTCGGCATAGGCGCCGGAAATCGGCGCAAGCATCATAACCGCTGCGGCGGCAAGGGAACCAACGAGGGTTCTCGTCCGTTTCGGCATGTTAGAGGCATTCCCCACGCGAACTGGCCACAGGGATACTCATCCCTCAGGCGAAATCAACCCAGATTATGCCTCTGCGGCCGCAGGTCGCCGAGTCGCAGCAGAGTCCGCAGCCAACTTCATCCAGGCCCGCGACGGTTTCTCGATCAGATGATACGAGAGCGCTGCAAGTGGAACAACCCCAATCAACAAAACTAACCACAGGCCGATCGGCAGGTGGCTGTCGTTAAGCTGGAAAATCCGGTTGACGCCGTTCACGAAGACTATCTTCCACGGAATGCATACCATGTAGACCGAGTAGCTGATCTCGCCGAGGTAGACGAACGGCCGGGCGCTGAAGAGTTCGGAGCCGGTTTGGGCGAGGCGCGCCAAGAAGAAGATCAGCCCCCCAAGGCCGGTGACAATCAGGGCGTCGGGGGCGCCGGATGACGCCAATGTGAGCACTGCGGCGCCTGAAAATAGGGCGCCGACCAGGGCCATGCGGGGCGAATCGCCCGGCCGTTCCCGCCAAAGGCTGTGCAGGGCGCACCCATAGGCGAAGCAGGGCACGATGCGCAGCATGCCCCAGCGGATCGTCGCCTCGGTGAGCGGGAACCCCGCCAGGGCGTGGAACCCGGCATAGAGGGCGAAGATGAACCCGACGGCCAGCGTCACCGCCACCAGCGGCCTGTGCTTGAGCTTCAGGACGCCGGCGGCGAACAGCGGGAAGCTCAGATAGGCGAACCACTCCGCCGAGATCGACCAGGACGGATGGTTCCACCCGGCGACGGGCGCGAACCCCCAGGCCTGGGTCAGGGTCAGGTTGGCCGGCAGGGACGCCCAGGACAGGATGTTGGGATCGACCCGCAGGCCGCGGCTCGTGGCCACCCAGGCCACCAGTCCCAGGCCGCCCAGGGTCGCCAGGTGCAGGGGATAGACCCTCGCCAGCCGCGCCCACAGGAAGGACCCGTAGCGGAAGCGGCCGTCCTCCAGGCTGGTGCGATAGACGTGGCAGAGGATGAAGCCCGACAGCACGAAGAACAGTTCGACCCCCAGATACCCCTTCTGGACGAAGGCGGGCATGACGCCGGTGAGGTTGTTCCAATAGTGGAACAGCACCACCCACAGGGCCGCAAAGAACCTCAGGGAGGTCAGGGGCCGGATGTTCTGGCCGTCGGTCATGGTCCGTCCTGTGTCCCAATGCGGCTGGGGCGATGTCGCCCCTGGCCGGGCGTGCAAGGCCCGGGCCCAGCCTGCGCCGAAAGGGTCACCGGGCGGTTAGCGTGTCGCGGAGGTCTCGACGGACGCCGCCGGACCTGCGATTCCCTGTCCCTGGGATGGGGTGCGCCCCACCATTTCGAGGAGCCCCATGCCGAGTCTCTTGGCCCTGTTGACCGATCCCACCGCCTGGGCGGCCCTGATCACCCTGGTGGTCATGGAGGTGGTCCTGGGGGTCGACAACCTGGTGTTCATCTCGATCCTGTCCAACAAGCTGCCGGCGGAGAGCCGCAGCAAGGCGCGGCGCATCGGCATCAGCCTGGCCCTGGTGCTGCGGCTGGCCCTGCTCTCCACCCTGGCCTTCCTGGCGAGCCTCACCCAGCCGGTCTTCTCCCTGCCCTGGCAGGGGCCGCCGGGCGCCGACGGCCATCCGATGTTCGAGCTGAACTTCTCCTGGCGCGACCTGATCCTGATCGCCGGCGGGCTGTTCCTGCTGTGGAAGGCTACCAGCGAGATCCATCACACGGTGGACCCGGTGGCCAGCGACGACCTCCTGGACAAGCGCGCCCATGTGGCCCTGGGGTTCGGGGCGGCGATCGTGCAGATCCTGCTGCTGGACATCGTCTTCTCGGTGGACTCGATCCTTACCGCGGTGGGCATGACCAACCAGCTGCCGATCATGATGCTGGCGGTGACCCTGGCCGTGGGCCTGATGCTGGTGGCCAGCGACCCCCTGGCCAATTTCATCCATAACAACCCCACCGTGGTGATGCTGGCCCTGGGGTTCCTGCTGATGATCGGGGCGACCTTGATCGCCGACGGCTTCGGCGTGCATGTGCCCAAGGGCTATATTTACGCGGCCATGGCCTTTTCCGGCGGGGTGGAGGCCCTGAACATGATCTCCCGGCGCTCCTCGCGGAAACGTGGCAAGGGCCCGCACTGAGCCGCCGCGGCCGGGACCGGAAGGCTTCTTAACCCTGGGTGTGGTACGGCTCTGCCCATCAACCCCCTGGCGTAGATTCGCGCCCCACCAGCCGGCTCGAGGCGCGGCATGCCGCTTACCTTCCTTACCGCCGCCCAGATCGCCGCCGTCGCGGATACGGCGATCGCCGGCCTGTCCGCCACCATGCTCGGGACCCTCACCGCCAGCCAGGCGCGCGGGCTCAACACCGGCGCCATCGACGCCCTGTCGGCGACCCAGATCGGCGCCCTGTCCACCGCCACGGTGAAGGCGCTCAGCGCCACCCAGATCCCGCATTTCGGCGCCAGCCTGGTGCTCAACACCAGCCAGCTCATCGCCCTGGGCGGCGCCCAGCTCGCCGCGCTCAGCACCGGCCAGCTTTCCGCCCTCGACCAGACCCATATCGGCGCCCTGAGCGCCGGCCAGATCGCCGGGCTGGCGGCGACCAATTTCTCGGCCCTGGCCGACACCCAGGTGGCCGTCCTCACCGCGACCCAGCTCGCCGGCCTGTCGGTGGCCGAGATCCAGGGCCTCACCACGACAGACCTGGCCGAGTTCTCGGCCACCCAGATCGGACAGCTGAACAAGACCCAGCTGTCGGGCCTCACCACCACCGGGATCCAGTCGCTGAACGGCGACCAGCTGGCGGCGCTCGGCCCCGCACAGCTTGCCGGACTGACCGCGGCCCAGGTCGCCGGCCTGTCGTCCACCACCTTCATGGCCCTGACCGCAACCCAGGTCGGCGGGTTCGGCGCCGCCCAGATCGGGGCCCTGTCGGCGGCCAATGTGGCGGCGCTGACGCCGGACGAAGCGGCGATCCTCTCCTCGACCCAGATCGGCGCCCTGTCGGCCACCGGGCTTTCCGCCCTGGATCCCGCCCTGGCCGCCGCCCTCACCTCGACCCAGGTCCAGGGTCTGACGGTCACTCAGATCGGCGGCCTGTCCCCGACCGACTTCGGCAAGCTGACCGACACCCAGGTGGCGGCGTTCAGCGCCGTTCAGATCCGGGCCCTGTCGGCGACCAATTTCGCAGGCCTGAACACCGAGGTGATGGCCGGGCTGAGCACGACCCAGATGGGCGGCGTGACGACGACCCAGCTGGCGGGCCTCGACGCCACCGGTTTCGGCAAGCTCAGCCAGACCCAGGTGGACGCCCTGGCCGCCACCCAGATCGGCGGCCTCGCCACCGACAATCTGATGAGCCTCAGCGACACCCAGCTGGCAGGGTTCAGCACCACCAAGCTCCACGGCCTGTCCACCACCCAGATCAACGGGCTGTCGGCCACCGCCTTCGCCCGGTTCAGCGATCCCCAGATCCTGGCCTTCACCCCGGCCCAGATCGGGGCGCTCACCACCACCAATATCGCCGGGCTCAACGCGACCCAGGTCTCCGGCCTGAGCACAGCCCAGATCCAGGGGATCTCGGCCCTGCAGGCGCACGCCCTCAGCGGGACCGATCTCGGGGAATTCTCCGCCACCCAGGTCGCGGCCCTCAGCGTGGCCCAGATGGGCGCCCTGGCGGAGACCGCTGTCGCGGCCCTCGCCACCACTCAGATCGCCGCCCTGGGGGGCGGCCAGGTGGGCGGATTGTCCGCGGCGGCGCTGTCCGCCCTGGACGCCACGCGCCTGGGAGGGCTCACCACCACCCAGGTCCAGGGCCTCACCGCCACCCAGGTCGCCAGCCTCAACGCCACCGATTTCGGCAAGCTCACCACCACCCAGCTGGGGGTGTTCAGCGCCAACCAGATCGGCGCCCTGTCCACCACCAATCTCGCCGGCCTCGACCCGACGACCGTGGGCCGGTTCAGCTCGACCCAGATCCAGGGACTGACGGCGACCCAGCTCACCGCGCTCTCGCCGACCCTGCTCGGCGAGATCACCGCCACCCAGGTTGGGGGCCTGACGGCGGGCCAGCTGCGGGCCCTGGATTCCACCGGGGTCAACGCGCTTTCGGCCTCTCAGGTCACGGCGCTCACCGGGGCCCAGATCGGTGGGTTCACCACCACCATGATCAGCAACCTGGACACCACCCACCTGGGGGAGCTCTCGACCCAGCAGGTGCAGGGGCTGACGTCGTTCCAGCTTCGGGGCCTGAGCCTGACGGATCTCGGCCGCCTGAGCACCACCCAGACCTCGGCGCTTACCGCACAGCAGCTGGTGGGGCTGAGCTCGACCCAGCTCTCGGGCTATGACCCGACCCGCTTCGGCCAGTTCACCACAACGCAGATCGGCGGCTTCAACACCATGCAGCTGGCCGCGCTCACCACCACGGTGATCGGGGCGCTCACGACGACTCAGATCGCCGCCCTGGCGCCCAGCCAGATCCCCGGCCTCACCACCACCCAGCTGACCGCCCTGTCCACCACCCAGTTCCAGGCCTTCAGCGCCAGCCAGCTGGCCGCCCTGACCCCGGCCCAGGTCCAGGTGCTGTAGGCTGGAGCCGGATGGGTTTAGCCCGACCCACCTCCCGCTCATCCCGGCATTCGCCGGGATGAGCGGTGGATGCAGAGCGATTCAACGCAATCGCATCCCGCTCTAGATCAGGGTGATTTCAGCCTGACCGATGCACGGCTCTGGCTTGCAGGATCGGTGGGGCGGACAGGCCGTCATCCCGCACCCCCGCGGCGAGGCCGCGACTCCGCCAGCCGCGACCGAGATGACGCCCGCCGCCCCTTGGTGGTCCTTCGTGATCTTCGTGCCTTCGTGGTGAAAACGACACCGCCACCCCATCGGTCTCGCAGGCCAGAGCACCGGGTGGGTCAGCTCGAAATCATCCCACCCTAGAGGAAGCTGTAGGGGTCCATGTCGATGGCCACGCGGATCGCGCCAGGGGGGCGGACCCGGGCCCGCCAGGCGGCCATATAGGCCGACAGGTCCACCGTGCGGCCGGCGCGGATCAGGAAGCGCTTGCGCCGGCGGCCGCGCACCAGGCCCAGGGGCGCATCGGCGGGGCCATAGATGGTCACCCCCTCCGTATTGGGGGCCAGCTCGGCCATCTTGCGGACGAAGGCCTCCAGCTGCTGCGGATCCGGGCCGGAAGCGATCACCGCGGCCAGGCGGCCGAAGGGGGGCAGGCCCGCCAGCTCCCGCTCCACCAGCTCGGCGGCGGTGAAGGCGTCGCGGTCCTGGGCCTTCAGCGCCTGCATCACCGGGTGTTCCGGGGCATAGGTCTGCAGCAGGGCCCGGCCCGGACGATCGGCCCGGCCAGCCCGGCCGGTGGCCTGGGCCAGCAGCTGATAGGTGCGTTCCGCCGCCCTCAGGTCGCCGCCCCTCAGGCCCAGATCGGCGTCCACCACCCCCACCAGGGTGAGGCCCGGAAAGTTGTGGCCCTTGGCGGCGGCCTGGGTGGCCACCAGGATGTCGATCTGGCCTTCCTCCATGGCCTGGATCAGTCGCCGGGCCTCCCGGGCGTCCCAGGCGGTGTCGGAGGAGAACACCGCGATCCGCGCCTCGGGGAACAGGCTTCGGGCCTCCTCCTCCACTCGCTCGACCCCGGGGCCGATGGACACCAGGCTGTCCTTGGCGCCGCAATGGGGGCAGGCCGCCGGCTTGGGCATCGAGAAGCCCGTCAGGTGGCAGACCAGCCGGCCCGAATAGCGGTGCTCCACCAGCCAGCTCTCGGTGTCCGGCGCGGTGAGCTTCTCGCCGCAGGCCTTGCAGAGCACCAGGGGGGCGTAGCCGCGGCGATTGAGGAACAAGAGCGTCTGTTCGCCGGCGGCCCAGGTCTCGGCCATGGCCTTGACCAGGGGCGGGGACAGCCACCGCCCGGTCTCCGGCGGGGTCTCCTTCAGATCGATCAGCGAGATGTCCGGCAGCTGGGCGACGCCGTGCCGGGCCGACAGCCGCAGCCAGCGATAGCGGCCGGTCTCGGCGTTGCGCAGGGATTCCAGCGAGGGCGTGGCCGAGGCCAGCACCACCGCGCAGGCCTCGATCTTGCCCCGGGCCACCGCCAGGTCGCGGGCCTGGTAGATGAAGCCCTCCTCCTGCTTGTAGGAGCCGTCATGCTCCTCATCGACGATGATCAGGGCCAGTTTGCGGAACGGCAGGAACAGGGCCGAGCGGGCGCCCACCACGATCCGGCAGTCGCCCCGGGCGACGCCCTCCCAGACCCGCCGCCGGGCGGGCGGGGCGACGTCGGAATGCCATTCCCCCGGGGCGGCGGCGAACCGGTCGGCGAACCTGGCGATCACCGCCTGGGTCAGCGCGATCTCCGGCAGCAGCACCAGGACCTGGGCCTGCGGGTCGGCGGCCAGCGCCGCGTGGGCGGCCTCAAGATAGACCTCGGTCTTGCCCGATCCGGTGACCCCGTCCAGCAGGGCGACATTGAAGCCGCCCTCCGCCAGCATGGCCTTCAGCGCCTGGGCCGAGGCCGCCTGGCTGGGGTTGAGCGGCGGTCCGGGGCGTTCCAGGTCCGGGGCCGCGAAGGCGTCCTCGGCCTCGATCAGCCGCACGGCCAGGGCCCCGTCATCGATCAGCCCCTTGACCACCCCGGCCGAGACCCCGGCGACACGGGCGAGTTCGGCGCCGGTTTTCGGCCCCGCGGCGGCGGCCTCCATCACCTTGGCCCGCGCCGGGGTCATCCGCGCCGGGGCTTGGCCGGTGGCCTCCACCACCCGCTCCGGCTTCGCCCGGGCCGCCCGGGCGCCGCGCAGGGCGATGGCCAGGGGCTGGCCGGGGGCGTCGACGGAATAGCGTGCGGCCCACTGGATGAACTCCAGGGCGCCCGGCGGCAGGGGCGGCCCCTCCAGCCTGGCCTCCACGGGCTTCAGGGGCCGGTTGCCGCCGGTGGCGTCCCGCAGGGCGGTGACCACCCCGTGCATCAGCCGCGGCCCCAGCGGCGCGGCCACCTGGTCGCCCACCTCCAGCCCCATGCCCTCAGGCTCGGCATAGTCGAAGGCCTCGGGCAGGGGCATGGGCAGGAGGATGGAGGCGATGCGGCTCATCAGGGCCCGTCATATAGGAGTCGCCGCCGCCGCGCGCCTCACCGAAGGAGGCCGGCGTCCGATCCTGGCGTCGCAGGGGCGATCCCCCAAACCTCGTCATCCTCCGGTCGGCCGAAGGCTGATCCGGGGGACCCATGCTGTCGGCGCCGGTGGGGCGAAGCGGCTTGGGTCCCCCGGATCGTCTTTCAGACGACCGGAGGATGACGGTGTTGAAGTGTCCATCGTGAATCAGCCCGCGCCCCCCATTGTCATCCTCAGCATTTGAGGATCGCCGCGCCGGACGCTACAAGGGCGGCCCCTTTTCAAGCCGGACCCTTCGCCATGCAGCTCTTTCTCGACACCACCGACGTCGCGGTCCTCAAAGACCTGGCCGCGACCGGCCTGGTGGACGGGGTGACCACCAACCCCACCCTGATCGCCAGGTCGGGGCGTCCGATGATGGATGTGATCGCCGAGATCTGCGAGCTGGTGGAAGGCCCAGTGAGCGCCGAGGTGGCCGCCATGGACGTGGCCGGCATGCTGGCGGAGGGCGCCAAACTGGCCGCCATCGCCACCAATGTGGTGGTCAAGGTGCCGCTCACCCGCGAAGGCCTGATCGCCACGGCCGAGTTCGCCGTCCAGGGCATCCAGACCAATGTCACCCTGTGCTTCTCCGCCGCCCAGGCCCTGCTGGCCGCCAAGGCGGGCGCCACCTACATCTCGCCGTTCCTGGGGCGGCTGGATGATTATGGCGCGGACGGCATGGAGCTGATCGGCCAGATCCGGGCGATCTATGACAACTACGATTATGACACCGAGATCCTGGCCGCCTCGATCCGCACCCCGGCCCATGTGACCGCCGCGGCCCTGGCCGGCAGCGACTGCGCCACGATTCCACCGGCGGTATTCCAGGCGCTCTTCAAGCACCCGTTAACCGAGAAGGGTCTTTCTGACTTCATGAGCGACTGGGCCAAGACGGGTCAGTCGATTTTGTAAGCAGACTCGGGGGATGCGATGGATCTGGTAGGCGCAAGCGCGAAGGATCATGCATTCGGGCCGGATGAGGTCCGCCGGTTCCTGTCCGACAATCCGGGGTTCCTCACCGGCGACCCCGCCCTGATGGCCGAGCTGGGACTGAAACCCGACGCGGCCAATAATGTGGTGGAGTTCGGCCCCGCGGCCCTGGCCCGGGTGCACGAGGCCCACAAGCGGGAGTCCAGCGCCCGCAAGAACCTCGAGGCCACGGCCCGGGCCAATTTCGCCGCCCAGGCTCAGACCCATGGGGCGGTGGTGGACCTGCTGGACGCCCGCAATCACGCTGACCTGGCGCGCCGGGTGGACGACCTGGCCCAGCTGCGCTTCGGCCTGGCGGCCGGGGCGGTGGCCCTGGAGGGGCCCGAGCGGACCCCGGCCGGCTGGCGCACCCTCGTCGAGGGCGGCATCGACCAGGTGGTGGGCCATCAGCGGGTGGCGCTCATGGGCTTCCAGCCCACGGCGCTCGGCCTGTTCGGCGACCGGGCGCCGGAGATTCGCTCCATGGCCATGGTGCGGATGGCGATCTGGGAGCCGGCGCGCCAGGGCCTGCTGGCCTTCGGCTCCGCCGACGAGAACGGCTTCACCGCCGATATGGGCACGGAGCTGGTGGCCTTCCTGGCCCGGGTCGTGGAACGCACGGCGGAGCGATGGCCGGTCCTGTGACCGCTTTCCCCTTCCTCCTTCCGTCCCCGTTTACGGGGAAGGGGGACCGCGCCGAAGGCGTGGTGGAAGGGGCGGCCTCAGGCGCCGAGCCCAGTCACGCCCCCTCCACCGCCATTCGGCGGTCACCCTCCCCCGTGAGCGGCGGAGGCAGGCGATGACCGCCTCGGAGGCCCTGGCGCTCTGGCTGCAGCACCTGACCCAGGAGCGCCGGGCCTCGCCTCGCACCGTGGAAGCCTATGGCTTCGCCGGGCGCCGCTACATCGCCTTCCTGCAGCAATATCGCGGCGAGGCGCCGAGCCTGGCCGATATGGGAACCCTCACCGCCGGGGAGATCCGCGCCTGGCTCGCGCATCTGCGTCAGGGGGATCATCCCCTGTCCCCGCGATCCCTGTCCCAGGCCCTGTCGGCCATCCGCACCTTTCATCGCTATCTGGACCGCCGGCTGGAGACCCCCAACGCCGCCGTGGGCCTGGTCCGCGGCCCCCGGGTGAAACCGTCTGCGCCCAGGCCGGTGAGCGAGGACCAGGCCC
>Ga0265327_10003324_pt1 | contig 15550 bp, 16 predicted proteins | sample 41621metaG_FD_202089 | JGI IMG/M metagenome (GOLD analysis project Ga0265327, IMG submission 202089) | Rhizosphere microbial communities from Carex aquatilis grown in University of Washington, Seatle, WA, United States - 4-16-21 metaG | ecosystem: Host-associated > Plants > Roots > Rhizosphere... | reverse complement strand
GGAACGGTCTTCTGCAAATAAGGGCCACTCCATTTGGGCTCACCGCCTGGCGCGACATTCAAGGCTGCCAGCCCCTGTTCAGTGGTCGGATAATGACCGACGTCAAGCCGGTATTGATCCAGCGCTTTTTCCAGCGAGCCGATTTGCGCCCGCGCTGTTTTGACTTCTGACTTGCCCAGCTGGGCAAAATATTTGGGTGCGACATAGCCCACCAACAGGCCGAGGATCACCAGGACAACCAGAAGCTCAAGCAGCGTAAAACCTGCGGAAGCGTTAGCGCCGCCTGCTCTTTTGCACTTATTCAAAAGTGCCTCATGGTTGTACATACAGGATTCCATAAATGTCTAACGGAGCTGAATGTTAGTCCTGCTGTGTGACACTTCTATTAAAAGTCGTTTTCATGACCACTTGGTGTCACCAGCGAATGGAATGATCCTGACGGTTCACTTGGCAACAGTAAAAATGCAACATTGTTAGGGGATATTTGTCAGCAATTTGACAAAGGACAACATCATGAAATTGCTGAAAAGATTACGGGATCCGGAAACCCGAACCTCAATTCCACCACTAGACGCTATGTCGTGGATTGAAACCATCAATGTAGAAACCTACGGCACGGACCATGATCACTTCGGTGTAGGCGCAGCAATGATCGCCGACCTCGTTGGCATGGAATTTCTTGACAGCTACCGCCGAAGAATTCCTGAAATCCATGAGGAGTTCCCGCCGCATGGGTTGACCTACGATGAATATGAAGAAGAGGCGGATTAGACATCTGCATTGTATTGCCGCCATCGCGGCGAAGATGTCATGTGTCAAATGCTCTCCCGCTAGTCGTCATATTTATTTCATTAACGTTCACAATAATGGAGCATTAGATTGTCGCCAGAGAGGCACCGCATGTCAGCCTATACAACACGTAGCGAAGTAACGCTGACTAAGGATGACGATTTATTCTATGCCGAGTTGCTGGCTGATTTGGAAGCTTTGCAGCAAAAACTGCTAGATCATGAAGTGCAATCTGATACCTTGCTGCGTGAAGTCGATCCGCATCATCTGGCTGGCGCGGCAAATCTCATTCATTATCTTGCGCTCAGGCGTCAAGACATCCGTCCCTTACAGAAACGCTTGGCACACGCTGGGCTGTCTTCTCTAGGTCGTTCAGAATCGCATGTGCTTAATAGCTTGCATGCCATGATCGTCCTGTTACAGCGCGCCTTACTCCAACAAGCGCAAGCATTCCCCCAATCTGCCATCAATTCAGTGTTGGATGGCATCAAATTGCTGGAGGCAAACACCAACCACCTACTGGGAGCGCCACCGGCTCAACGTCGAGTTCGCATTCTGGTGACCATGTCCGGAGAAGACGCAAACAATTACGCATTGATGAGAGAGATGCTGTTGCAGGGCATGGATTGCGCTCGCATCAATTGCGCCCATGACGATCCAGAAACCTGGCAGTTGCTGATCGACAACATACACGATGCAAAACGAGAAACTGGTCACCACTGTCGCATCCTGATGGATCTTGGCGGCCCCAAACTGCGTACTGGCCCAATTGCTCCGGGGCCGGCAGTGATCAAGTGGCGCCCACTACGCAATGCATACGGACGCGAATTAGGGCCCGCCAGAATCTGGCTGCATCCTGAAGATGATGACAGTATTACCTGTGCAGCACCTGCAGATGCTTGCATTCCCGTTATGGGTGACTGGTTGTCACGGGTATCGGTTCATGATCATATTGAATTCATTGATGCGCGTGGCGCCTTACGCAAACTTCAACTGATCAGCAAAGTCGGTAATGGCTTCTGGGCAGAGTCCAGCCAGACCACATATTTAAGTCCCAACTTGAAATTACAACTTGTTAGAACACCAATTTCTGGTCACCCGCGTACACAGCGACATTACGGTGTCGTTGGAAAGCTGCCGCAATTACCTGAAACTATCCGTCTCAAATGCGGAGACAATCTGATTCTGACGCGCAAACCCCATCCCGGTTTGCCAGCGCAGTACGATGAAAATGACAAGCTCGTTCACCCGGCAAGTATTAGCTGCTCGCTTCCAGAAGTATTTTCATGCGTCAAACCTGGTGAAAGAATTCTGATCGATGACGGTCGAATTGGTGGGGTCATTCGCAATGTCAATGCTGACGAGATTCTGGTAGAAATCACTCAGGCGAGAGATGGAGGAGAAAAACTGCTGGCCGACAAGGGCATCAACCTGCCGGATAGTCAACTCAATCTGAGCGGATTAACGCCTCAGGATATCGAACATCTTGACTTTGTTGTAGCCCATGCAGACATGATCGGCTTGTCGTTTGTTCACAATGCCGCCGATGTAATCCTGCTACAACAACACCTGCGTCGACTCAATGCAAAAAAGATTGGCATCGTACTAAAAATAGAAACACGCTCAGCTTTTGAAAACCTTCCGGACATCCTGATTGCACTGTTAGGCTGGCCGAATGTTGGCATCATGATTGCGCGAGGCGATCTTGCCGTGGAATGCGGTTACGAACGTATGGCCGAAATGCAGGAAGAAATTATGTGGCTGACCGAGGCCGCACATCTCCCCGTGATCTGGGCCACGCAAGTGCTTGAAGGTCTCGCAAAAACAGGCAAACCAAGTCGTGCCGAAATCACCGATGCCGCGATGGGTGAGCGTGCCGAGTGTGTGATGTTGAACAAGGGTGCCCACATTCTTGAAGCGATCAAAACTTTAGATAACATCCTGCAACGTATGCAAGGTCATCAACAGAAAAAAAACGCCTTGCTCCGGCGACTCCATTGGTAATTCACATCAAAGAAAGGTGACTTCTCATGAAAATGAAAAATGGCATTTCGATGGGCAAACCATTCAATATCAAACACCTTGGACAACACATGTCAGTCCTGATGCAAAGTCTCACGTTCCCCCACGAACGCGATTTGGAGCAATCACTTTCGTTTGAGTTTTATTACCGTAACAGCAGGAAACATCGATTGAATTGATCTGCCGGGAAATCGCGTTCAATCCTAGAACAGCTTTTGACATACGAACCGATTCCTGGCCCGCTCCATGCCCTGTATTTCATGCAGGGCTCGGCTGGCGTTCCAACCCGTGATGAGGCACAGCGATCCCTGTAGTATGCGAGTGGGCTGCTGACCAATTTGGCTCTTGATCAGATTTTCCGTAACAGCGACATCGTTGAACTCGCCAAGAATATCCAGCAGCTTTCCCAGTGGCGAAAGAAAATCTGCCGATTTTTTATCCGGCTACAAGTTCTCGAAGAATTCTGCGGAATAACGTAACTTTTTGGCTGCAATACGTGCGGCATGCCTTTCTTCCGCATGCATATGTACCAAACGCCTGCCATGCTTCCTGAACTGGCTGTAGTGGAACGTCAGCAGCGGCAATGCGCAGTCTGAGTTGGCCTCATTTTCCATGACGCTCAGAATTCACCAACCATTCCAGCAGGGGCGTCCATTGCTCCAGATCCTGTTTGACCTGAGATGGCCTGAAATCAAACAGACTGGAGCCCTTTTCAGCAGCCTCGATATAAGCTTGGGCGTTACGCAGATACGTGAGCAACGGAAAACCCGTATCCTGAAGAAATGAATTCAAGCTATTCATGGCACGTGTACGGACATTGACCCGATTGCCAACCATAGCGACGAAAGCACGTTCCTTGCGAACAGCTTTCTCTTCTCTTAAGGCTGCCAGGAAATCATCGGTTGCACTGATATCAAAAAGTGAAGGCTGCATCGGAACGATAACCCAGTCAGCCTGCTTGATGGCTTCAGTCAGTTTTTCTCCGTGCAGGCCTGCTGGGGAATCAATCACTGTCCATTGTGGATCATGGGCTTCGCTGTTCTGACTGCGCCCGTCGATACCATATATGCGAGGAAGCACCTCTGAGCGTCGCTTGAGCCAGCGTAAAGATGATTGCTGACGATCCCAATCGGATAAAACGACACGCTGACCAGTCGAGGCAAAATAGCCAGCAAGATTGGTGGCCAGTGTGGTCTTTCCGCTTCCGCCCTTGGAGTTGGCAATCAAAACAGTACGCATCGCTACAGGCTCCCTTAAAAGGACCACTTGGTATTTTCAGCCATGCTGCCCAAGGAAATGTCGATCAAATCAATTGATCCAAGAAAATGCTGCAACTTAACACTTCAATCATGCAGCCTGACTATCGTCGCTAACCGCTTTTTTAGGATTTCTAAAAAGTGGGACAATGCTGTCCATCGTCATTCGATGAAGGGCGTCGGATTGAAAGATAAGACTCTGTCTATCGAGCCCCATGTTGGCCTTGTTGTTGTAGTGGCTTGCTGCTGGCCAGTCGTTTAATTTGAGTGATCTGAGGTAGTAGTGAGCAGTATCGTATGCCAGCCAACCTATGCCTTCTGCTGCCCATCGATTGTACTCAAGCCTGTATGTGACAAAGAACTCGATATAGTCACCTTGGTGCTGCACCAGATTGAACTGGTAATCCTCCAAATCTATCACTTCATCAGCATGGTAGATAACCATCACAAAAATCCATCGCTGTCGATCAAGGAGTCCAGACAATGCGACGTAGCTTAAGAAGATGCTTAAACTGATTCAAAATTATGGGCATGCTATTCACTAAGGTATTCAGCCGCATACGGTCAACTACGATCAGCTTGCATTCAGTAGCTGCTATGACAGTCGACATTCTGGGGATGTTATCCACCAGTGACTCCTCGCCCAGTGGATTCCCCGCGATGCCATGACCGACCAGTTTCCCATTCACCCTGATATCCACTTCGCCATATTTCACTACATACATCAGGTTCCCAGTATCTCCCTGATGGAAAAGTTTTTCTCCGGGAGTCAAAAGAAGACACTCCTCATGGTCGGAAAACAACCCAGATAATTTGGTTATAGTATGAATCATGGCATCATCATCTTGATAAATAATATAAACTGTTTATACTGTTCTATGTACTAGAAGTGATTGCATATGCATGAGCGCAATTTATCACCAAATGATGAGGGGGTGTGTGACATGACCGTTAAAACCAAACAACCTGCAAAAGCAGCAAAAACCGTTGTCAAAACAGCCACGGTAAAAATCGATCCCCCAACTGAAAGCCCTGCGGAAGTTAAAGCCGTAGAAACCGAAGTAGCCAAGCCAGCAAAAGCTGCCAAGCCTGCCCCAAAAGTGGTCAAGGTTGTCCCCATTGTGCCAACAACCAAAGAAGTTAAGGGCGAAAAGCACAAGAAGCCAAAGATGATTCGGGACAGCTTCACGATGCCGGAAGGTGATTACGCTCACATCGCGGCACTCAAGGCTCGCTGCTTAAAAGCCGGCGTCAGCGCCAAAAAAAGTGAAATATTGCGTGCTGCATTGAAATTCCTGTCAAGCGTTTCGGATCTGGAACTGACCAATGCAATCAGTGACCTTGATGTCATCAAAACAGGAAGGCCAGCGAAGGGCTAATCAAAGTTCCAGAATAGTGGTGCGTTTATGGCTATTGCTTTAACGTCCCGTGAGCACATCAAGGTTCGTGCTCTCCTGATGGGAGATCGACTTGATCTCAAGACCTTCAAGATTGCAGATTGCCTTGCCACGACGCCATTAACTGTCGAAACCGATGACAATGGCGGCGTGGCAGTGCTGTTCCGCTATGGGGTTGTGGTGTTATTCGGCGTTGATAGACTGAACGAAATGCGGTTTATTGAAACACTTGCTCCGCTGACCACTAACGTCTACTCCACCCCGGAAATCGAGGAATTAGAGATTCATTGCGGGCGATCCAGCCTCGGTGTACAAAGCGGATCAGTGTCACTGGACAAAGCTTCATTGGAAAAGGTGCAGATTATTGCCGATGCGCTCAGCAAGAACTTGGTGCTATCTCTATATGAGAAAAAAGTTGCTGGAGAATTCGACAAGATAGAACCTCTGGCGCAAGAACTGGCAACCCACGGCAAAGTCAGTGCTGATTCCAAAACCCTGCTTTCCAAAATCGGGCATATGTTGCTGATAGAGCATCGCATGGTAGGTCGGGCAGAAATTGGAGACAAACCAGAAATCCTATGGGACTTTCCATACCTTGGCGGGCTTTATGCCAGTTTGGAAGATGAGTTCGAGTTGCTTGAACGCCAAGCAGCTTTGGATCGGAAGCTCAATCTCATTTCTGATACAGCACAGACACTCGCCGATGTATGGGACAACAAACAACTCCACAAGTTAGAGTGGTATGTCATTGGTCTTATCTTTTTTGAAATTGTCCTTAGCCTGTATGCCTTGACTGATAAATATATGCACTGATCGACCTGCAATTTATCGCGTCACGCAAACATCTCATCGAGGCAAAGCTGGTCAATTGAACTCAAGCGCACCGGACAGATTGTTGGCACTGGCATCACGAGTCCCAAGTGGCGCAAGATTGAACCGAGTTTCAATGAATTTAAGAATAGAGGTTTCGTACTCGGCATGATCGACGAAGCCCCGTTTGGCAAAGGGAGAGATCACCAATGTTCAATGGTGGCTTCGGGGAGTTGTGGTCGCCCTTCCGAATGAGCGCAATTGCATTATTGGCATGCGCGTGATTTCTGCACCTGGAGCTGTGGTTGCACTTAATTCAACCGGATATTGTGCGGGCAATATTGGGCGGGAAACAGCCGCCAACACTGACGCAAGATAAACTGATGCGAAGTATGCCGCCACCAATTGACTGGCAGGAGCAACGGAGACGACTGGGATTTGCAAGAGATAGTCAGCGGAATACGGATCATCTTGAAAGCGCCAGATCATCTCGGGCGCTTTTTTACTTCAGCTGAATAGTTTCCCTGTTCCTGCGATGCGTTAGTACTTTTTTACGGACTGAGAAAAACGGGAGGAATTCTGGGAATAGTCTCAGAATTCCAGAATATGTGAAAAACAGAGAATACTGACCCGGCTACAGGCCCACACAGTGCGGACCTCGCGGCAAATTGCCATGTTATTCATAATAAACATGGACTTGCTGGCGGAGAGGGAGGGATTCGAACCCTCGGTACGGGGTAACCGTACGCCTGATTTCGAGTCAGGTACATTCAACCACTCTGCCACCTCTCCGCGGGGCCGCCATTCTAACATCCCAATTCATTCCTGCCGAGAGGTTGTGGACAAGCAATATGATCTTGGGGGAAACTGCCACCCATGCGCACGATTCTCCTCTGCCTGATTGCACTGCTCCTGTTCGGGTGTCAGAAACCCGCGCCGCAAGTGGCTTCAGTGCAGCAAAGCAAGGAGTTGGTCGTGGTCACCCACAACGGGCCATCAACCTACTACGTCAATGGGCAGAACGAATTTGCCGGGCTGGAATACGATCTGGCCAAGTTGTTCGCCCAAGAACTGGGGCCGGACGTAAAACTCAAGGTGATCGTGGTGGACAACATCACACAGGTGATCCCGACCTTACTCAAAGGCAAGGCGCATTTTGCCGCGGCCAATCTCAGCGTCACGCACCTGCGACAGCATCTGGTACGTTTTGGCCCGCCCTATCAGACTGTCCAGCAGCAGGTGATCTTCAACAAAGAGATCGGCAAGACCCCGAAAACCGCCAGTGATCTGGTCGGAAAATCACTCAGCGTGCCAGCAGGCACCAGTTATGCCGAACGACTCTCAGCAATCTCGGAAGTACTGCCGAATCTGCACTGGGATGAAGTGCACAACGCAGGTAGCGAAGAGTTGCTGGAGCGTGTGGCAGATGGCCGGCTGGATACAACCATCGCAGATTCACATCTGGTTTCGATGGTGCAGAATTACTACCCGAATCTTGCTGTGGGGTTCGATTTCGGTCTACCGGACAAACTGGCCTGGGCTTTTCCCAAGAATGGTGACGAATGGTTGTACCAGAAATCCGAAGCCTTTTTTGCCCGCATCCAGAAAGACGGCACGCTCCGCAACCTGATGGATCGCTACTACGGACACTCCGAGCGTCTGGCGTCGGTAGATATCACCCAATTTCTGGGTAATATGCGCAACACCCTGCCTAAATACCTGCCGCTATTCAAACGGGCGCAAGAAATGACAGGCGTTGACTGGCGGCTACTGGCGGCCATCAGCTATCAGGAATCACACTGGGATCCCTACGCTACCTCGCCCACCAACGTGCGTGGCATCATGATGCTGACTGAAGATACAGCAGACAAACTGGGCGTCACCGATCGACTGGATCCCAAGCAGAGCATTCCGGCCGGAGCGCGCTACCTGCTGACGCTGAAAGACATCATCCCTTCGCGCATTCCCGAGCCTGATCGCACCTGGCTGGCACTGGCTTCGTACAATATCGGGCAGGCGCATCTTGAGGACGCCCGGGTACTGGCACAGCGCATGAAACTGAATCCGGATGCCTGGGCTGACCTGAAGAAAACCCTGCCGCTACTCAACCAGTATGAGTATTTTTCAACCGTGAAATTTGGATTTGCGCGCGGTGGTGCGCCGGTGGTATTTGTCGAGTCGGTTCGCACCTACTACGACATTCTGCGTAAGTATGAAGAGCGCCAGGCGCCTGTATTGCCGAGCTTTAATCTAGCCTGGTATCAGACGCAGATGACCGCGTATCCTTAGCCGCCTGCGCCTCCAGCAGGCGCTCGATCCTGTCCATACGCTTGGCCAGATCCAGCAGCAATACATCCGCCTGCTTTTCTTCTTTCTCGACCTTTTCAACCTCACTGCCAATCAAAAAGGCAGACAGGTTCGCAGTAAACAGAGAAATTAGCACCACGCCCAGCAGAATAATCAGCGCAGCAAAGAAACGCCCTGCGCCGTTGTGCGGCACAACATCACCGTAGCCGGTATGCGATAGCGTCACCCAAGCCCACCACATGCCATCCCACACTGAACCGATTGAATGATCCAGACGTGACATGATGATGCCCGAGAGCACGATGGCAACGCCGATAATGGCGAGCATCGACCCGATGCGCCCCCCCGCCAGATACAGCCGCAAACGGCGTGACACGCGCACCAACAGAAAGATCATCAACAGCAAGCGCAGGTTGCGTAACGCGCCGACCAACGGGGTATAGGCCCATTCTGCAGGAATGCCGGCCCCAATGATGATCAGATTCATCCAGTTGTTGGCGAGATAGCGTTTTTTATCACGAACCAACAAGGTCAGTAACGTGGTTTCAAACAGAAATACCAGCCAAATCACCCAATCGAATTCGTGCGCGATGATTGTGGTAAAGGCACCGGTTTCTTCCAGATACCATTGAATGGGTATCCACAGCGCCACCAACAGCACAGGCCACTCAAGATACTCCCCCCACTTGACAGCCAGCGGCCGCTCACGGGGATCAACTCCGGTAAAACCAAGCAACCGAGTGACTTTAATCGCCATCAGCGCAGCGTTTCAAGACCGCCTAGGTATGGGCGCAACACTGTTGGCACAGTAACGCTGCCATCAGCATTTTGGTAATTCTCAAGCACGGCGACCAAAGTACGCCCAACCGCCAGACCCGAACCGTTCAGCGTATGCAGCAACTCCGGTTTACCTTGCGCATTGCGGAAACGTGCCTGCAAACGGCGCGCCTGGAAAGCTTCACAGTTCGAAACCGATGAAATTTCGCGATAGGCATTCTGTGCCGGCAGCCAGACTTCAAGGTCATAGGTTTTGGCTGCACCAAAGCCCATGTCGCGGGTGCAGAGTGACATCACACGGTATGGCAGTTCCAGCTTTTGCAGAATCGCTTCGGCATGGCGCACCATGTCATCCAGCGCCTCATAGCTTTGATCAGGATGCACGATCTGCACCATCTCGACCTTGTCGAACTGGTGCTGGCGGATCATGCCGCGCGTATCACGACCGTAGGAACCGGCTTCGGAACGGAAGCATGGGGTATGGGCGGTCAGTTTGATCGGCAGGGATTCCAGCGGCACGATCTCGTCGCGCACAGTGTTGGTCAGGGTGACTTCGGAGGTGGGGATCAGGTATAGCGCCTCGCCCTCACCTTCCTGACCGCCCTTCTTGACCGAAAATAGATCGGCCTCAAACTTGGGCAACTGGCCGGTGCCGCGCAGCGTGTCAGCATTGACCACATAAGGGGTATAACACTCGGTATAGCCGTGTTCTTCGGTCTGCGTATCGAGCATGAACTGGGCAAGCGCGCGATGCAGTTTGGCAATCTGCCCACGCATAAAAGTGAATCGTGCGCCAGACAACTTGGCGCCCGTATCAAAATCCAGCCCCAGCGCCGCACCGACATCGACGTGATCCTTAACCTCGAAATCGTAATGTTTCGGCGCACCCCAGCGGCTGACCTCAACGTTGTCAGCTTCCGATTGACCTACCGGCACGCTTTCGTGCGGCAGGTTGGGGATGGTCTGCAGCAAATCCTGCAATTGCGTCTGGATTACCACCAACTGCTCTTCAGCCGACTTCAGTTCATCGCCTAGCGTAGCAACTTCAGCCAGAATCGCGGAGGCATCTTCGCCCTTGGATTTAGCAATCCCGATCTGCTTGGAGGTTGCGTTGCGCTTGGCCTGTAAATCTTGCGTGCGGGTCTGTACCTCTTTACGCTGCGCCTCAAGCGCAGAAAACGCGGCCGTATCGAGCGTAAATCCTCTTGCAGCAAGTCGGGCGGCTGTGCCTTCGAGATCGGTTCTAAACAGTTGAATATCGAGCAATTGAAACTCCGTAATGATTTTCTGGCTTGAATTTACTTTTTGGCCTTGCGATCTAGTTCACGCAAATGTGCCAACTTTTCGCTTATTTTACCTTCCAGACCGCGCGGCGTGGGCTCATAAACGCGCACCGGGGGCATGTCATCGGGAAAGTATTGTTCGCCAGCCGCATAGGCTTCTGGTTCGTCGTGGGCATAACGATACAGTTTGCCGTAGCCAAGCTCCTTCATTAGCTTGGTTGGCGCATTTCTGAGATGCAGCGGTACCGGGCGTGATTTGTCCTGCGCTACCAGTGCTTTCATCTGGTTATAGGCCATGTAGGCCGCGTTGCTCTTGGGTGCGACGGCAAGGTAGATCACTGCATTGGACAGCGCCAGTTCGCCTTCAGGTGAGCCGAGTCGCTCATAAATTTCACAGGCGCTAGAAGCGATTTCCTGCGCGCGCGGGTCGGCGAGTCCAATATCTTCGATCGCCATCCGCACGATGCGGCGCGCGAGATAAAGCGGATCAGCTCCTCCATCCAGCATCCGCAAAAACCAGTACAGTGCAGCATCAGGGTTGGAGCCACGCACGGACTTGTGCAGCGCTGAAATCTGGTCGTAAAACGCTTCGCCGCCCTTGTCGAAGCGACGAAGCTTGGAAGACATGGTGGATTGCAGGAACGCCATGTCGACTACATTCACACTTGACGAGTGGGCTGCATTAAACAGACCTTCGAGGAAATTGAGCAACCGGCGGGCATCGCCATCGGCATAAGCCAGAACCTGTTCGCGAGCCTCCTGATCGATGCTCAGTCCGTCCGAGGCGATTTCGAGCGCGCGTTCCAGCAACACTGCCAGTTCCTTTTCGCTGAGGGCTTCGAGCACAAACACCTGCGCGCGGCTGAGCAACGCGCTGTTGACTTCGAACGAAGGATTTTCAGTCGTCGCGCCGATAAAAGTGAACAGGCCACTCTCGACAAACGGCAGAAAGGCATCCTGCTGTGATTTGTTAAATCGATGGACTTCGTCGACAAACAGGATGGTACGGCGACCGGATTGCTGCAGGGTCATCTCTGCGCGTTCCACGGCTTCGCGTATATCCTTTACACCCGACAGTACGGCAGAAAGCGGGATGAACTCTGCGTCTGAGGTATTGGCAATCAAGCGCGCCAGTGTCGTCTTACCCACACCCGGCGGCCCCCAAAGAATCATGGAAGGCAGCTTGCCGGAACTGAAGGCAAGACGCAGCGGCTTGCCCTCCCCCAAAAGATGCGACTGACCGACTACGTCATCCAGCGTCTTGGGGCGCAAACGCTCAGCCAGCGGGGCGTGGGGCTCTTTGTCGGCGAAAAGTCCGCGATCGGTCATAACAGGGCTCTTAGAAAGACTGATAACTCCATGGGGCTGCATTATCACCCAAATGAACAAAGTCTTCCCTAAGCATCGTTTTCGATCTCGCACAAAAACTCTTCGAACTTGCCACTTTTTCCTCGAGGGATTTCCAGGTCAAAGTACAGAAACGTCATCTCAAATGGATAATCCAAGCTCCGCTGAATCACTGAAGCTAGCTCCATCTCCTCTTGAACCGAGACTTTACGCTCTGCCACCATCCGTACTTCTAGTTGCGTCAAAGTCTTCTGGATAACCTGATATTGGGAAATCGGTGCAATTTCTCTGAACTGATAAGCCCCAACCAACGGCCAGAATCTTTGCCCGTCTGGGAGTACGACCATATTGCGACTTCGCCCTAAGATCCTAGCCAAAGTTGGCAAACCTCTGCCACAGGGGCAACTCCCTCCCACTTCGGCGTAATCTTTTGTGTCGTAGCGTACAAGAGGTGTTGCAAAATTATGCAAATCTGTCACCACGACACGCCCAACCTCACCCTGCTGGCACGGTTGGCCGTCATCATGAATGACTTCTACGATCAGATTCTCCGACATCGCGTGGTACATGCCACTCGTTGGGCATTGAATGGCGATAACACCAAGCTCCTGAGAACTGTAGGTATCTGCGATATCCACCCCCCAAGAAGTTTTGCACTGCTTTCTCAGCGTCTCAGAAACAGATTCCCCAACAGTTCTGACTTCTTGCAAATTACTTAGGGAAGTTCCATGAGCCTCAAAATATTTAATCAACTCAGCCAGATTGGTCGGAAAAGTCAGCAAATAATGAGGATTGATGCTCGTCAGCCATTCTGCTTGTCTCGCAATATCTGTTTGCAGGTTAAGTGCAAATGCATTACCGGAGTCAAATAACAGGCTTACGGGAGCTCCCCAATCCTTCATGGATAAACCCTTCCGAGCGGTATCGCCCTCGGCCACTGTTGGACGAATAACAGCCATCGTTCGAGAAAAATCACGTTGATGCCAAAGGTGCTCACGCAAAGTCAGCGCTAACCAGAACATCATGCAGGCCTCTGTACGGCGTACGGTTACCATTCGCCCGGTAGATCCCGATGACTTGGTCTCGTTAAAGCCACCGTGCTCTCTAGGGATTGTCGTACAGTTTATTTCTGAGAAATGCTTCTGCAAGTCGTCACGGCTGAGAAGTGGCATATCTTGCAATTGCCACAATCCATGAGCGTTCCCCATGAGCTTCCGATAAAAAGGAGAGTGATGGGTTGTATATTCGAGAAGCTTTGCAAGCTGGAGCTTTTGCATTTCCTCCAGTTTCTGGGGTGTGTACCACTGACTTTGTTCCAACTGAGCCAAAACACTAACAAGAGTTCCAGTTCTTGAATCAGGTAAAACTGGCCAGGACAACCACGGGGAATGGCAGCGGAATAGCGGCCAGAATGCTCGGTTTTCAATATTAGTCTGCTGCGCCAAGATCAGGCCCTCTTGGGGCGAAACATTACATGCGGGCAGCGCTCAGCAAGCTCATATTCTCCTACCTGACTCCATGCCAACTCGAAGTCATCACCAAATTCCTTGCAAACCTCTTCCAGCGTTGGGTAGTGGTATCGCGTTGGGCTATCGTGATAGGTATCAATAACTTGGACTTTCTGGAATGACCATCCTTGTTCCTGAGCGAAAATCTGTGGATCAGGTACGTAGCGTCTCCAAACCCGCCATACATCGGCCAAAAGCGCGCCACCTGCCACATCGTCACCTTGCACAGCCATAATCAATCGCCATTTAAAAGCATCAAAGCTTCCGATTGCACGCTTCTGAATATCCATGAATACATCATCGACCGACTCCACTTGAGTAGGGCGGCAGAATATCCTTAGCATCAATACGCCTTCCGACCTTAAACATTGCCGAAGTGAAGCCGATAGCCTTCTGTATTCATCTGGATAATGCATTAGCACAAGACATCCGTCACCAACTACAAAGTCGAATGAATTATCAGGAAATGGCAAAGATAACCAGTCAGCACACGTAACACTCCTCCATGCCTCATCGCCAGGCCACACAGCTGCTATCATCCCAGGGGAACGATCAACAGCGAGAAGCTTGAATTCTGCCGGCCAATTCAGGGTCGCAATTTCCGGAGTCACACCCAAAAGAAGCGCAGTTTGAGTGGTTGAATAACCTGAGATATCACGAACATTCTCTAGTGTCTTCATGATGATCTCCGCGTCTTGCTCAACAGGACGTAATGGAGAACCAATCAGATGCCACTGAGAAGGGAGGGAGTTCCAGAGCTGAGAATTCAAATGACCAAGCCTTCGCGTTTCAATACAGGTCATTCTTTTCAAGAGATCTGTAGAGTAAGCTCATGTTGGTATCGCTGTAGGAGCCGTTACCGGATTCAATCAGCTCAACCCTGATACCTGATACCTCATCACGTCGCAGAAAAACTTGCCGACTCCCATGTTCCCCTACCACCGGTGTATCAAGCGCACCTTCTCTCGACACCGCCTCGACAATGGTATCAAGGTTACTAACTGAAAAAGCAATGTGATGCATTCCCGGCCCAAACTGATTAATGAATTTTGATACTTGAGAGTCCGGGGAAAGCCCTTGAACCAGAACAATTGTTGCGGTACCAGATTGCATGACTGCAGATACCATAGAAGAGTCCTGACCCTCGGTTACTTTGTGTACCTTCAAGTCAAAACCAAGAACGGATTGATACCACGAAATCGCCTGATCAATATCGTGAACAGCGATGGCAACATGGTCAATACCACTCACCTGATTAGCTTTCAAGTTAGGATTAATATCGTCACCTCAAAAGTCTAGCGGTTCATTGTGTGTGGACTAAAAGTAAAACCGCTGGCGAGCACTTTTGAATGCCCTACTAATCAGTTTGGTGGAATCAGAACTCCTACGCCTGCTTTGGTAAAGGCAGCAGCACCATGTATAAAATCATTATTCGATGTCTGAACTTGGTAGGCCATGCCTGCGCGTGCAGCATTCGGTCCAGCAAAAAAACCTTGAAGGCTTGCACTACAGCCAGATGCGGAACAAAGCGAACCGCTCGATGAAAACTCTGTACCACTGAAATTAGACCCTGAAATGCCGAGGTAGTTGTTGGTGTATGCAAAGCTTGCATTCCCAGCGGCAAAATTCAAATCAAACTTTGCCTGTACTGCAGAAGTAGAAAAATCAACATTCAGGGAGCCATTAAAAGTACCGTTTCCAAGCGTAAGTGATGAAGGAATCGTCGCTCCAATCATAGTGTAGGTTGCTGTGGAACCATAAAGAGCTGACATATCCGGAGCTGAGGTTGGAATACCCACCACATAATGCCACCCATTATTAGCAGCAAGATTTGTAGGTGAATAGCTACCTTCACCGCCATCAACCACATCACCAAGCCAACGACCCCAGGCAATCGTGCCGTCACTCCCAGAAGAAATAACCACCGCATTGGGTCCAAGATTAAATGAATAGGGAAAGCCCCCCCCATTCAAACTCGTCAATTGTCCACTCCCGTTAAAACCTGGGGTAAAAGTAGAATCAACCCTGCTGCCGTACCAGTCTGAAGCAAAGGC
>Ga0265327_10003323_pt1 | contig 15550 bp, 16 predicted proteins | sample 41621metaG_FD_202089 | JGI IMG/M metagenome (GOLD analysis project Ga0265327, IMG submission 202089) | Rhizosphere microbial communities from Carex aquatilis grown in University of Washington, Seatle, WA, United States - 4-16-21 metaG | ecosystem: Host-associated > Plants > Roots > Rhizosphere... | reverse complement strand
TAAATCAGAAAAAATCAAATGTTTAATCATTGGTTCGGGACCGGCTGGTTATACAGCTGCTATTTATGCTGCGCGAGCAAACATGAGTCCTGTTTTAGTTGAAGGTTTGCAACCGGGCGGTCAATTAACCACAACTACCGAAGTCGAAAACTTTCCCGGATATCCAGACGGAATCACTGGAACACAAATGATGGACGACTTTAAAAATCAGGCTGCCCGATTTGGAACAGATATTCGTTACGGAATTGTTACCAAAGTCGATTTTTCGCAAACGCCGCACAAAGTTTGGATTGACGATGAAAAATTAATTGAATCGGACACCATTATTATTGCAACCGGCGCAACTGCAAAATATTTGGGATTAGAATCAGAAGAACGTCTAAAAGGTTTCGGCGTTTCGGGGTGTGCTACTTGCGACGGATTTTTTTACAAAAAACAAGACGTGGCTGTTGTTGGTGGTGGCGACACCGCTTGCGAAGAAGCAACTTATTTAGCCGGTATCTGCAACAAAGTTTATATGATAGTCCGTAAACCATTTTTGCGCGCGTCGAAAGCAATGCAGGAGCGCGTTATCAAAACACCGAATATCGAAGTATTATTTGAACATGCCACCAAAGAAGTGTTGGGCGACAATGGCGTTGATGGCGCTCTTTTAGTAAATAGCAAAGGAGAAGACGTCAAAATAAATATTACTGGATTTTTTGTTGCTGTGGGACATCAACCCAATTCCGAAATTTTTAAACCATTTATTAACACCGACGAAGTTGGTTATATTAAAACAATTGCAGGAACAACAAAAACGAATGTCGCAGGAGTTTTTGCTTGTGGCGACGTTCAGGACAGTCATTACCGTCAGGCAATAACTGCTGCCGGTACCGGTTGTATGGCTGCCATTGATGCCGAGAGATATATGGGCGAAAAGGGAATTAAATAAATGAATCAGATTAATTTATAAACTACAAAATCAGATTAACATATTTTAATAATTTTATTGAATCTTTTTTATAATAAATGAAACAAAAGACTTTTTTGTACGTTTTTACTTTAATAGATTTAATGAATATTTAAGTTAGGTTAATTGTTGATTTTCATAGTTAATTGTTTTGGTTTTTAGAGAGCGTTACACCAACGCTCTCTTTTTTTGTAGTCGTTCTAAAATAAAAACAAGAAATTGTTTTTCAAAATAACATAATAGTCATTATTTTTGTAGCAAATTCAAAAATTATTCTCTAAAAATTTATATCATGGAAATCCTCCGTACATTTGATTTGTTAAACTTGTATCGCAATGAATTCAGACAAAAAATTACTTTTGCAAAAAAAGAAAATGGAAAATGGATTGAGTACACTGGCGAAGAATATATCGAAAACGTAAATAATGTAAGTTATGGTTTGCTGGCGTTGGGGTTTAAGAAAGGCGACAAAATTGCATCAATTTCCAACAACCGCCCCGAATGGAATTTTATCGATATGGGAATGTCGCAAATCGGTTGCGTACACGTTCCTATTTACCCGACAATCACCAACGAAGAATATATTCATATATTAAACCACTCCGAAAGCCGCATTGTTATTGTTTCTGACCGCTCGTTGTACAACAAAATAAAAGACATGTTGCCACAACTCCCAAACATCGAAAAAATATATACCTTTAATAAAATAGAAAATTTGTCGAACTGGATGGAGATTGTTGAACTCGGCAAACAATCGGCAGTTTATTACGCTCCCGAAGTCGAAAAAATAAAAGCAACCATTATCCCCGAAGATTTATTTACACTTATTTATACATCAGGCACAACCGGCGTTTCGAAAGGTGTCATGTTGTCGCACAAAAACATGATGAGCAATGTTTGTGCATCGGCAAAACGTCTGCATTTAAATTCGACACACAAAGCATTAAGTTTTTTGCCGCTTTGCCACGTCTTCGAGCGCATGACCGGTTACATTTATCAATTAAACGGCGTCGCCATACATTACGCCGAAGGTCTTGGCACAATTGCCGACAATCTGCGCGAATTGAAAGTTGACGCATTTATAACCGTACCACGTTTACTCGAAACTATTTACGACAAAATTATTGATAAAGCAAATCATCTGACAGGAATTAAGAAAACCGTTTTCTATTGGGCGTTGCGTTTGGGTTTGCGATACGATATACGAAATAAAAACTGGTGGTATGCAAAAAAATTAGCATTGGCAGATAAATTGGTTTTCAGCAAATGGCGCGAAGCATTGGGTGGCAACGTTATTTTTCTTGGCATTGGCGGCGCAGCTTTGCAACCGCGCCTCGAAAGAGTTTTCTGGGCAGCCAAAATTCCTATTTTTCAAGGCTATGGTTTAACAGAAACGTCGCCAATCATTTCGGTGAATTATTCGTTTGGCGAGCACATCAAATTTGGAACGACAGGACCGATTCTTGAAGGCGTTACAGTTAAAATTGCCGACGATGGAGAAATTTTAGTCAAAGGTCCGAACGTAATGATGGGCTATTATAAAAATCCTGAACTGAATAACGAAGTTTTTGACAACGAAGGTTGGTTTCACACCGGCGACATTGGCATTATTGAAGAAGGACGGTTCATTAAAATTACCGACCGCAAAAAAGAAATCTTTAAAACATCCAACGGCAAATATATTGCACCACAAAGTATCGAAAACCGTTTTAAAGAATCGCAATTAGTCCAGCAAATTATGATTGTCGGCGAAAATGAAAAATTTGTCAGCGCAATTATTTCGCCCAACTTCGATTTTTTAATAAATTGGTGCGAGCGTCATAAAATCCATTTTAGCGACACAAACGAATTGGTAAGTATTCCTAAAGTGCTGGAACATTTCCAAAAAGAAATTAGCAGCATTAATAAATCGTTGGGACAATGGGAACAGATTAAAAAGTTCAAACTTGTTTGCGAAGAATGGTCGCAAATGACAGGCGAATTGTCGCCAACACTTAAATTGAAACGCAAATTTATAATTGCCAAATACAAACACATTCTCGAAAAAATTTATATCGAATCGGAAAAACACGTCCGTCCCGAAAAATTGACGCAATTGTTAAAGTCGAGATAAAAAATTAAAAATAACAGATAGACTTTGTCAAAGTTTAGCTTCTTAATTAATAATGAAAAAGTTTTTTGTTTGTGTATTCGTACTAATTTGTTTCTACGTCAGCGACGCACAGCAATTGGCTTACGATTGGCATCAATTTGCCGGAAATTCCAATAACGATGCCGGAACTTGTGTTCAAATCGACAAACAAAATAATTTATTCATTGCCGGAAATTTCGCCAATCAAATTACTGTTGGCAATAAAACGCTTATTAGTCAAGGCGCGCACGATATTTTTGTTTTAAAACTCGACGTCTTTGGAAATTTTAAATGGATGGCGCTATGTGGCGGAACATTTGATGACGGCGCTACGGCTTTGTCGCTCGACAATTCGGGAAGTATTATTCTGGCTGGAACCTATAAAGGCAACATCAATTTTGGCGGACAGAATGTATTGAATTATATGGGGACTTCTTTTGTCGCAAAGTATTCGCCAACCGGCGTTAATCTTTGGGCGAAGCAAATAAACGGTATGGGCGAAAATTTTGCTACTGCAATGGTCGCCGATGCGTTGAATAATATTTATTTGACTGGCAATTTTCGCGGAACAATTTTTTGGGACAGCAGCGAACTCGATTCGAAAGGCAGTACCGACATTTTTATTGCAAAATTAAATGCGTCGGGCGATTTATTGTGGCTGCAACAATATGGCGATATATTTGCCGACGCCGCGCAGTCAATAGATTTGGTGAATGACTCAATTGTTGTAACCGGTTATAAAACATCAATCGATTCTGTACAACATTTAGTAAGTCTTAAAATAACTACCGACGGAAAAATTGATTTGCAAAATGATTTAGGTATTGGCAACATTCAAATTTCGAGCGTCATGCAAAACGATTCGGTTGGAAATATTTCGCTTACCGGATATTTTTTAAAGAATGATTCTGCCGGTTATACGCCAACCGCAAACAATGAAATGGTTTTGATGGCGCGCATCAGTTCGGGCGAAGGTTTGCGGATTGATAATATCAATGTCAACCAAACAAACTGCACAACAGCAAACGACGGCGGAATTGAAATTCATGCATCAGGTGGCATTTCGGTTTTAAACTTTTCAATCGATGGCGGCAAACATTTTTTTAGTGACAGCGTTTTTACAAGTTTGATTCAAAACAATTATAACGTTAAAGTTACCGATGGTTTCGATACAATTACCGGTCCCAATATATCAATTGGTTACAATTTGCCGAACGTCAGTATAAGTCATTATAAAAATTTGTATTGTGCAAACGATACTCCCGACACGCTGACTGGTGTTCCTGCCGGTGGTAAGTTTACTTCAATTGCTTTGACAAATAATATTTTGTATCCAAGTAAATTAAACACAGGAACGTACTCAATAAAATATCAATACACCGCGCTAAATTCATGCTCAAATGCCGATAGCGTTAAAATTAAAATTGTTGCGCCACCAGAACCGGACTTTGGTCTTTATGAAAGAATTACTAACAATCAAAAATATACGTTGAAAATTGACAGTGGTTTGCAATACCGTTTCTGGAGCGACAAAAATCCAATTGAACCGCTTACCATTTATGGAAAAAATCTGACTGACGGTTTGCATACTTATTATTTGCAACTGACCGACAGCAACAAATGTTCGACAATCGATACTTTGTTGTTTTCGGTTATCGATTCTACGTCCGATAAAGAAAATAATTTGCGCGTTTATCCAAATCCTGTTGTCGATTTTACTTATGTCGAAATATTAGGCGAAGCCAATGACGATGTTATACTTGACGTTTTTTCTATTGACGGCAAAAAATGGTTGGAGAAAAAATATGTTAACAAATATGGCTTTTTAATTATTCGACTCGATTTGCATCATTTCCAAAATGGAATTTATATTATAAACGTTCAGACAAAAACGACTAAAGCATCTTCGAGAATTGTAGTTTATCCTCAGAAAATTAATTGAAGAATTGTGATTTAAATTACATTCTATATATTAAAACATCAGATAAAATGCATTGAGATAGTTTATATAGATTTTTGGGTGATTGAGTTTTAATTATTGATTGTAGATTCGTGTTTATAGATTTCAAAATTACCTAAAATTTGCTCAATATGATATACTTCGTTGCAGTCATCAAATGAAAATCCATTTCCAAATAAATACCACTTAGAACGTTGATCTGTTGTTAATTTTTTAATGCTTGGAAATTTCGAAACAGGTACAATTATATTTCTACCATCTTCCAACAGAATACTAATTTTGCCTCTTATTTGAAATGATATTTTTTTTATTTTTGGTGAAACATTCCAAAAGCCTTCTATCTGTGCTTGTGCGCTCATAATTATTTTACTTTTATTATGTTAATCGTTTTTCCACTAACAAAATCTTTCCATTGTTGGATTAATTCTTTTTTATATATTTTCGAAATTTCAAGAACTTCATTTTGTTGCTTTGTTGTTAATTCACCTGCCACTGCGATTTCGATATTTGGTTCGAGCCAAATTTTACAAAGTTCAATTGTCGCTTTTTTACCAACATGGACGTGTATTCTATTTTTCATACTTATCAGTAGGATAAATAATAAAAATCCAAATATCATCAAAAATTAAAACCTTTGGCATATCCATAATTTTCAATTGCAAAGTTATAATATTATCTAAAACGATTCAACGTATTATTCAAAAATTTAAGTGAAAAATTTACTTTGAAGTTTAGGCAATTGTCAAAAGTGAAAAGAAAATTAATATTTATCTGCGAATATCCAACTAAACCGCGTTCCTAATTTAAAATATCGACGCTTGCGTTTTGGTTGTAAAAAGTTCTAAGAATTTCATTCCTTTAAAAGAATTTCCTTTGTTGTTAAGTCGTGGACTCCAAACGGCGATGCTGTATTTGTTCGGGTGTATGGCAACAATTCCACCGCCAACGCCGCTTTTGCCGGGCAGTCCTACTTTAAAAGAAAACTCGCCGGCTTCGTCATAAAAACCGCACAACTGCATAATGGCATTGATGCGTTTCGATTTGCTTACTGTCAAAATAGAATCGTTTGTGTAAGGACATGAACCATACGCAGCGAGAAAAAGAAAAGTACGCGAAAGTTCGCGGCAAGTCATTTCTATTGAACACAAATTAAAATAAAAATCCATCACCAATTCAATGTCATTTTTAATGTTTCCAAAAGACTTCATCAAGTTTATCAGCGCTACATTTCTAAATCCGGTCGATTTTTCGGAATCGGCAATGCGCTTGCAATAGGCAATGCTTTTGTTGCCCGAAACTGTGCGGACAAATTCTATAAAATTGTCTTTCGGATTTTTAAGATGACTTACAAGAACGTCGCAAATAACCAATGCGCCGGCGTTAATTAAAGGATTACGTGGAATACCATTGTCGTGCTCCAACTGTACGAGCGAATTAAAAGGTGTGCCCGACGGTTCGACGCCAACACGCTGCCAAAGATTTTCGTTTTCGAGTTTATAAGCCATTGCCAACGATAAAACTTTGGAAATACTTTGTATCGAAAATTTTTCTTCGGAGTTTCCAAAACTAAAATGTTTGTCGTCGATGGTTGTGAGATGAACGCCAAATTTGTTGGCATTAACATTTCGCAGTTCGGGAATGTATGAAGCTACTTCGCCGGTGTCTTTTGTATTTTCGAGTTCGTTGTAAATTTGAGTAAATATGTTGTTGTAATCCATCTCGCTTTTTTTACACAAAGATAAAAATTTAGCAAAAACAAAAACATGCTGTCAGCAAAAACAATTTTATTTAAAGTTTGATGGATTGTTTGCTGTTTATAAAAAAATAGTAATTTCGCAAAAATGAAATGTCAACTAAGATTTAATATCGAAATTGAAGTTGAAGATACCGGAGTTGGAATACCCGACGAAACTTTGTACGTTTTGTTCGGTTTAAATAAAGCCATTTCGACAAACGGAACTTCCGACGAAAAAGGTACAGGATTAGGTTTGGTTTTATGCAAAGAATTTGTTGAAAAACAAGGCGGCAAAATTTGGGTTGAAAGTAAAGTTAATTTTGGTAGCATCTTCAAATTTACACTTCCGCTTTTTATTGAACAACAAGATTACAACAAATAATGATTAAAAAAATAACAATCCGTTTGCTGGTTGTAGTTACAACAATTTCTTTGATGGCTTTAATATCAATGCAATTGTTCTGGATAAAAAACGCCATCAATCTCTCATCCGAGCAATATGACAACCGCGTAACAATTGCTTTGAAAGACGTTTTAAGCGACTTAATCGAAATTAATAAAGATTCGACCGAACACCGCAATTTTTTCTGCGCGCTTAATTGTTGCAACGGAAGTTTTTTAAATCGTTCGTTCGATAAGTTGTTGCTTGATTCGTTGCTGCATGTGAATTTCGAATATCAAAACATTGATACTATTTTTAATTATTGCATTTCGAAAAGCCGCAACGATTCGATGTTAATTACAAAAAACAGCGAGTGGGACGAAGATAAATCCAAAATGTACAAAATCTGTCTTGGACCGATTTGCGGTAGCGAAAAATTTAATCTCGAAATTAATTTTCCACAAAAACAGAAATTTATTTTGGTCAAGATGGCTGTTTGGATGATTGTTTCAGTTGTTTTTCTGTTGATTGTAATATTTAGTTATTCTTTTATTGTGTTTACCGTTCTGCGTCAGAAAAAAATTACAAAAATTAAAGACGACTTTATTGCAAACATGACGCACGAATTTAAAACGCCCATTTCGACCATTTCTCTTGCCAGCGAAGTGCTCAAAGAAAGCGATGAAAAAATATCAGCAGAACGTATTCATAAATATTCAACAATTATTTTTAACGAAAACGTGCGTCTGCAAATGTTGGTCGAGCGCGCACTGCATGTTGCACAAATAGAAGCAAATGAAATAGATTTAAATAAAACCGAAATTGATATTCACCAAACTATCGACGATGTTGTCAGAACGTTGAATCTCGAACTTTGCAAACGCAACGCCAATATCGATTTAAAACTCAATGCCCCGGAACCGAAAATACTGGCTGACAAACTTTATATCACGCATATTTTAAGTAATCTGATTACGAATGCCTACAACTATGCTTCGGACAAATGTGAAATAATTATTTCGACTGCAAACAACGACAAAGGAATTTTTATTTATGTCGAAGACAACGGTATTGGCATAAGCAGCGAATATCAAAAACGTGTTTTCGAAAAATTTTTCCGCATCCCCACAGGCAATGTCCACAATGTAAAAGGTTACGGACTCGGTTTGTATTATGTTAAAACAATGGTGATTGCGCATAAAGGAACAATCAACTTAAAAAGCGAAATCAACAAAGGAACTAAATTCGAAATTTTCCTTCCGTTTTGACGAACGAGATTTTATTTCTATAAGGAAATTCATTAATTTTGCATGCACAATTTATTCACAAACTGACCTTGTTAAAACGTAGAATCAAATCGGATTTTTGTGGCAATTGCGGTTTCGAATTACCGCAACAATACAACTTTTGCCCGCAATGTGGTCAGGAAAATAACACCCACAAAGTTCCGGTAAAATATTTTTTATTGGAATTATTCGAAAAACTTTTGCACTTCAATTCACGGACATTTATTACCATTTACGATTTGATTGTACATCCCGGTCGCGTCATTAAAGATTACAATCAAAACAAACGTGCGCGATATGTACCGCCAATCAGGTTATATATTTTTGTAAGTTTTATTTTCTTTTTGTTAATTAATTTCCTTACCAATACAGAATCTACTAACAAGCATGTCAACTTACTTAAATTAAAAGATTCCACTTCAATAATTTTCGCCAAATATTTTACCAAACGCGAATTAGTTACATTTATCGACGTCGGCAAAATTTCTACGCGACGGGTTGATTCGTTGCTCATTTCAAAGAAATTAAAATCAGGTTTTATTAAAACGCGCGTTGTCAAAACTGTTTTGCTATATTTGTCTGGGCAAATCGATTTTAAAGATATAATAAATAGATATTTGAGCAGCGTTGCCGGAATTATGTTTTTTTTGATGCCGTTTTTTGCATTTCTACTATTGTTTTTTTTATACAGGCAAAAAATATTTTATACCGAAAGTGTTGTATTTGCTTTATATTTTCATAGTTATATTTTTTCATTGATTTCAATTTGGGTAATCATCAATTTTTTCTATCCGGCAATTTGGTTATTCTTGTTAATTTTGAAAATTGCCACCGGTTATTTGGTTTTATCAATCCGTAGAGTTTATAACCAAGGTTGGATAACCGCTACCATAGAAACTACCGGAATACTTGCAATATATATTCTGGCATTTTTGGGCGTATTGTTATTGGCAATCTATGTTAGTGTTTTTCTATAAAGACTTAAAAACCGGTTCATCGACATTTTTAGGACGTTCATCGATTTTAAGTTTCATAGCGACCTAAGTCTTCATAAATTTGTTGCATCAATTAAGTCTAACAAATTAAAAAATAGAAATCATGGAAGTATTAAATGAAGATTATCAAAGCCGACGACGTTTCAGACGAATGTTATTCGGCATTTTGCTGGTAGGCGCCGGCGTTTTATTAGTGTTGTCGAATCTGGGAATTTTTCCGCCTTATTTGCATCACATCATTTTCTCGTGGCAAATGTTGCTTATTGCAATTGGAGTTGTAAATATTTTAAGTGGACATAATTATTTCTCCGGCATAATTTTGGTTTCGATTGGTGGATTTTTTCTCGTCCCCGAAGTCTGGTATTTTCCTTTCGACTTTGACCGTTTGTTCTGGCCCCTTTTGCTGATAGGCGTTGGCGTCATGATTATTCTGCGTCCAAAAAGAAATTTTCGTAGATGTGGGCGTCATCACCGTCATCACGAATTTGATACCTACCAAAATTCGTCAATCGAAAATGGCGTTGTTAATGAAAGCAATGTTTTTGGCGGCAACAAACGACTCATTTCGCCCTGCGTTTTTAAAGGAGGACGAATCGACAATGTTTTTGGCGGCACCGAACTCGATTTAACACAAACAACACTTGGCGATGGCGAAAATATTCTCGATATTCGTTGCGTTTTTGGTGGCGTTGTAATCATCGTTCCGTCGGACTGGAATGTAAAAGTCGAAATAACATCCATCATGGGTGGCTTTAACGACAAACGCCGTCTGATAAGAAATGCAGAAATAAATTTAGACAAAATTTTAATCATTCGTGGCGAGACAATTTTTGGCGGCGGCGAAATTAAATCGTACTAATGGATCATCCGTTTTTAAAAAATTTCAGAATACTCGCTCTCTACTTTGCAATGTGGACGCTCATTATGTGCGCCCACATTACTGTTTTGTGGATGTATTATCAAACGCCGTTGATTATTTCGGTTGCCGACGGTTTTGTATTTAATTTTTTGTTTGCTTTTTTGGGACTTTCCATTTGGTACATCGTAAAGTTTACTAAAAACGAAATTGTCAATCTATTGACAAATCATTTTGGCGCGGCAATTTTGATTTTGCTTATTTGGGCTGGAATTTCGTTTGCCGTTTTGCGCGACTTTTTTAGCGACAACGCAGTTTATCTGAAACAACTTAACGCATCAATTCCTTGGCGGATTATAAGCGGCGTCTTTTATTACATTACTATTTTGTTAATTTATTATCTGGTTAAATATTACAACAATCTGCAAGAAAAAATTACCAGCGAAATAAAACTAAAAGAAATGGTTAAAGAAGCCGAACTGAATTTACTCAAATCGCAAATCAATCCGCATTTTTTATTCAACAGTTTAAATTCAATCAGTTCGTTAACAATTACCAATCCCGAAAAAGCGCAAGATATGATTATCAAACTTTCTGACTTTATGCGTTACAGCATTTCACAAAACAACATTGAACTGACAACATTAAGTCTGGAACTGCAAAACATTCAACGCTATCTTGACATTGAGCAAATTCGTTTTGGCAGCAAACTCATTTATTTTAATGACGTTGATAAAAATTGTCTTGACTGCAAAATTCCGGCAATGATTCTGCAACCCATCTACGAAAATGCAGTTAAACATGGCGTTTACGAAAGCGTCGAACCGGTAAAGATTCAAACCGTTTGCAACAAAATAGAAAATTATGTACAATTTAAAATTACCAACAATTTCGATCCGCTTGGCAAAACACGCAAAGGCGAAGGAATCGGTCTGAAAAATATCGACCAGCGTTTGAAACTTATTTACCAGAAAGACGGCTTACTCAAAACACAAAAAACAAACAACCAATTTATTGTCGATTTAATAATTCCACAATCTAATTGACAATTAACAATTGACAATTGACAATTAATAATGATATGGACATAAAAGCAATATTAGTCGAAGATGAAGAACCCGCCAGAAATCTGGTAAAAAATTATCTAAGTCGTCATCAAAACATTCAACTCATTGCCGAATGTAGTGATGGATTTAACGGCGTCAAAAAAATAAACGAACTGAAACCCGATTTAATTTTCCTCGACATTCAAATGCCAAAACTCGATGGTTTTGAAGTATTAGAATTATTGGAGCACAAACCGGCAATTATTTTCACCACAGCTTTCGATCAATATGCAATCAAAGCGTTCGAAGCCAGCGCAACGGATTATCTTTTGAAACCATTTTCGTCCGAACGGTTTTCGCTGGCAATAAACAAAGCAATAGAACAAATACATAAAAATGAAACTGATAAAACAGATACTTTAATTAAAATTAAAGATGACGAACAGCAATTGATTGATCGCGTAGCTGTAAAGTCTGGAAACAAAATAACAATTATAGATTTACAACAAATTATTTATATCGAATCTGATGGCGATTATGTTTCCATTCACACGTCTGACGGTCGTTTCCTGAAAGAAAAAACCATGAAATATTTCGAACAACATCTCGACGCAAAACAATTTGTTCGCATTCATCGCACCTTTATTGTCAATGTTAATCAAATAAATAAAATAGAACATTACGATAAAGAAAATTATGCAGTTGTCTTAAAAAATCAAAAAAGTTTACGCGCAAGTCAAGCCGGATTCAAAGTCTTGAAAAATATTTTAAACTTATAAACTCAATTTTGATGATATAAATTATTTTGTCAGTAAACCAAAATGCGTATATTTGTCTTATTTGTTAACAACTACTTTTTATTGTCATACCGGAAAAATGAAAGTCAAAGCAAATATTTTATTGGTCGAAGATGATGACAATCTTAGCTTTATTCTAAAAGATTATCTCGGATTACAAAATTATTATGTCGATCTCAGAACAAACGGGGTTGAAGGATTGGAAGCTTTTAAAAACCAATGTATTCAATTTGATATTTGTGTCATCGATGTTATGTTGCCTTTGAAAGATGGATTTTCGTTGGCACGCGACATAAAAAAAATTGACAGCAATATACCTGTTATTTTCCTCACTGCCAAAAACATGAAGGAAGACAGAATAACCGGATTAAAAATTGGCGCTGACGATTATATTACCAAACCATTTAGTTCCGAAGAACTTATTTTGCGCATCGATGCAATTTTACGCCGGTATAAAATTTCGACGAACGAAACGAAAAAAGATATTTTTCAAATTGGTCAGTACGTTTTCGATATCGAAAATCAAATCCTTATTTTCAAAGGTCATGTGCAACAACTCACAAAAAAAGAAGCGAAAGTTTTACATCTGCTCTGCATCAATAAAAATCAATTGGTCAGACGAGAATTAGCATTACAATCCATTTGGGGCGGCGACGATTATTTTATGGGACGCAGCATGGACGTTTACATTACGCGCTTACGGAAATATTTGCAAAGCGATTCGAACGTTACAATAATTAACATACACGGAACTGGTTTTAGATTGGAAATTATAGAAAAAAATTAATCGCAACAAATGACCGAAACAAAAGTACGCATCGATAAATATTTGTGGGCAGTGCGCATTTATAAAACACGTAGCATTGCTGCCGAAGCCTGCAAATCGGGCAGGGTCTTGATGCTTGATATGCACGTTAAGCCATCGCGCGAAATTGTGAAAGGCGACATTTTTGATGTTAAAATAAATCCGATAGTGCGCACATTTCGAGTTGTTGAATTGCTCGAAAACCGCGTGGCTGCAAAATTAGTTCCGCAGTATCTCGAAGATTTAACGTCGCCCGAAGAATTGAAAAAACTCGAAGCGACAGTCAGTTTACAATTCATAAAGCGCGACCGTGGCACCGGACGTCCCACAAAAAAAGACCGTCGCGATTTAGAAGATTTTATTGAAATATAATTTAGTTGATTTTAAAAATATAAAAATGCCAAACGATAATATTTACATCGAACAAATTAAAGAAAATTTGAAAGAACTGAATCCGTATTTGATATTGCTTTTTGGTTCGTATGCCTATGGTACGCCGCATAAAGATAGCGATATAGATTTGCTTGTCGTTACAAATGATAATTTTATACCGCAATCTTTTAAAGAGAAAACAGATTTATATATTTCGGTAAACGAGCATATTTTAAATATCGCTTCGCAAGTACCGGTTGATTTAATTGTTTATACTTTGCCGATGTATAAAAAATTTGTTGAGTTGCAAAGTTCATTTTCTCGGGAAATATTAAGTAAAGGAATAATTTTATATGAAAACAACCACGCAAGAGTGGCTTAATTTTGCCAAAGCAGATTTGATAAGTTGCGAAAAAATGTTGGACGATGATTTTCTTAGTAATATCGTCGCATTCCATGCACAACAAGCGGTTGAAAAATGTTTTAAAGCTATCATTGAGGAAAATAATTTAACCATTCCGCACATTCACAACTTAATTCGATTGTATAATCTGATCGAACCTTTTTTGAAACATGAAATTGATAAAAGAGAACTAATGACGTTGGATAATGTCTATACTGCATCGCGCTATCCGAGTGATTTTGGATTGATAGAAACAGGTAAACCAACGCAAATTGAAGCAAAAGAACTTTATGAATGTGCAAGCAAAATATTTGAAATGATAACGAATTTTCTTTTATAACAAAAAATAAATTTCAAAATTAAAATCAATTATAATATACCATGAACGAACTTCCAAAAGTAGCACAACGGTTTCTGAATTACGTCAGTTTCGAAACAACATCAAACGAAAATTCTAAAACCAAACCGTCAACCAAAGGACAAAAAATTTTGGCGCAGGAAATTGCAAAAGAACTTGAACAAATCGGTTTGAAAAAAGTTTCTGTCGATAAAAATGGTTATGTTATGGCGACTTTGCCGTCGAATACAACCAAAGTTTTGCCAACCATCGGTTTTGTTTCACATCTCGACACATCGCCAGACGCAAGCGGCAAGGACATCAAACCACAGATAATTGAATACACAGGTGGCGACATTTTACTAAACGAAGAATTAAAAATGTATCTGACCGTTCGCGACTTTCCCGAACTGAATGATTATGTTGGTAAAACTTTGATAACAACCGACGGAACAACGTTGCTTGGCGCCGACGATAAAGCCGGTGTTGCCGAAATTATTACCGCGCTCGAATATCTTGTGCAACATCCCGAAATTCCACATGGAACAATCCGGCTTGGATTGACGCCCGACGAAGAAATTGGACGTGGCGCTGATTTATTTGACGTTAAAAAATTTAATGCTGAGTTTGCTTTCACAATGGACGGCGGAGCAATTGGCGAACTGGAATTCGAAAATTTTAATGCAGCACGTGCAAAAATAACGATTCAGGGACGTAACGTTCACCCGGGTACCGCAAAAAACAAAATGATAAATTCTATTTTAATCGGACAACAGATCTTAAACATGTTGCCGCAAGACGAAATTCCAGCAAAGACGGAAGGTTATGAAGGCTTTTATCACGTCATTAATTTTAGCGGAACTGTTGAGAATGCACTGGTCGATTTTATTATCCGCGATTTTGACAGAGAGAATTTTGAAGCCCGCAAATCAAATATGCGCGAAGTTGTTGCCAAGATTAACGAAAATTATGGTCACGAAGTTGCGAAGTTAGAACTGTACGACCAATATTATAACATGAAAGAAAAAATAGCGCCGGTTCAATGGATAATTGAAGACGCAATTAAAGCAATGAATGAGGTAGGAGTGGAGCCGAAAGTTGTTCCTATTCGTGGAGGTACCGATGGCGCACGATTATCTTTTATGGGATTGCCAACGCCAAATATTTTTGCAGGTGGACATAATTTTCACGGCAAGTACGAGTTTATTCCGGTTTATTCGATGGAGAAAGCGGTCGAAGTAATACTGAAAATTGTTGAAATAAATATGAAGAAAGAATCAGTTTAAAATTTTTTAATTCACCGCAAAGACGCTAATTTGAATTTTATAAAAATTCTTTGCGACTTTGCGTCTTTGCGGTAAAAATACGTTATGAGTTAGAAATATGAATATGAGGCGCAATTATTCGTATGAGGTGCAATTGTGTGTATGAGGTGCAATTGTGTGTATGAGGTGCAATTGTGTGTATGAGGTGTTAAGATGGGCTTATGAGGA
>Ga0265327_10003322_pt1 | contig 15552 bp, 11 predicted proteins | sample 41621metaG_FD_202089 | JGI IMG/M metagenome (GOLD analysis project Ga0265327, IMG submission 202089) | Rhizosphere microbial communities from Carex aquatilis grown in University of Washington, Seatle, WA, United States - 4-16-21 metaG | ecosystem: Host-associated > Plants > Roots > Rhizosphere... | reverse complement strand
AGGGCCTCGACCCGCAGGCGTTCGTGGCCGATGATCTCGACGGCAGCCTGGCGGGCCTGCTCGACGAGGCCGACCAGGACGGCCAGCTCGTCCTCGCGGAAGGGACGCTCGAGGCGGGCGACGGCAACTGCTCCCATCTCGCTGCCGGACTCACCGGAGAGCGAGATCGGCACGCTCAGCGCCCAGCTTCCGTCTCGCTGCATCTGGCTGGGCTCGTCGATGGTCGCCGCCACCCTCTCGGCTGAGCGGAGCAGGCCATCGAGCGGCGCCTCGCCTCCGAGAGCGACCCTGATCGGCTCCAGGGGGCCCCTCAGCGAGATGCGTCCGCCGTCGGCGTCGAGTGCCTCGATCGAGCCCCTCAGCACGATCCCGGCAAGAGCCTGCAGGTCCAGCTTCGCGGCGAAGGCTTCACCGAGGCACTGCACGGCCTTCTGTAGACGGGTGCGCTCGCGGGCGAGGATCTCGAGGTGCCGCTGCGCCCGAGCGATTCTGGCGTTGCGCTCCCTCGAGACCAGTGCCATCACGGCGATGAAGGGCAGAAGCAGGATGATCTGGATCGGATCCCCAGCCACCGCGAGGGCGATGAGAACGCCCAGCGGCGCGAGACATGCGTCGATCAGCCAGACCTGGAGAATCACCTTGAACTGGACGTGCGGCGCGACTCCCATGGCGCCGGCCTCGCGCAGCGTCGAGGAGACAAGGTCCACGAGGCAGCCGGCGATGAATGCAGCGAGATACGCCACGGCGATATCCAGGGTCCCCGAGAGCGGTTCGAGCAGGGCCAGCACGAGGGCCGGACCGAGGGAGTGCCAGGCGTCGGCGATCGAGAAGGGAATGCGCTCCGCACGGGCGCCTTCGGCGAGCACTTCGAACAGGGCACCCAGCATCAGCCCGGCCGCCGCGAGGAGCGGCACGAGGGCCGGCGGCAACAGCAGCAGCATGGGCGCCAGGATCAGATAGGAGGGGACGACGTAGCCGGCCCCGATTGGGAATTTGATCACCCTCGAGGTCAGCGCATAGAGCACCACCAGTGTCCCCGCGAGGGCGGGATCCAGCGGGCGCACCGCCGGCGCCAGCAGGGCGAGTGCCACGGCGCAGGCGAGGAACGAGACCACCGCGAGGATCTCGACCAGGCGCTCGCGCCGGTCGGCGGTGCGCGAGCGCGTCTCCCAGGAGTCCTCCAGCAGCCGCTCGACGGTCCCGGTCGAGCGGACGTCCTCGATCGTCGGAGGACCCCCGGTGCCGGGTCCCGACGAGGACTCCTCCAGCGTTGTGCTCCGGGCTGCCATGTACACCGAAGTTCGGCTGCGAGGAGGGTTAGCTTGAAGAAAGGGAACCAGCCGTCTACGGAACGCTAGGGTGCCCCATGGCCTTCTCCACGATCGAAGTGAACGCCGACGGGGCGCTCGGCCGGCTCACCCTCAACAGGCCCGAAAAGCTCAACCCACTGAGCCTCGAGACCCTCGGGGAGCTCGCCGAGGCGGCCCGCTGGTTCGACGAGCGCCACGAGATCAAGGTTGTGATCGTCGCGGGGCGCGGCCGAGCGTTCTCCTCGGGCGCAGATGTGAGCTCCTTCGCCCTGGCGCCGGAGGACTCGCGGCCGCCCCGCAAGGCGGCGGACGCGGGCCGGGTGATGGCGGAGGCAGTCGAGTCGATGAGGGCGATCACGATCGCCTCGATCCATGGGCACTGCGTGGGAGGCGGCGTCGTCCTGGCGGCCGTCTGCGACCTGCGCCTGGCGGCGCAGAGCACGCGCTTCTCGATCCCCGAGGTCGACCTGGGGATTCCACTGGCCTGGGGCGGGATTCCACGCCTGGTCCGTGAGATCGGCCCGGCGATGACGAAGGAGCTGGTCCTCAGCTGCCGCCCGTTCACGGCCGAGGAGGGCCAGGGGCTGGGCTTCATCAACCGGGTCCTCCCGGATCAGGAGTTGGACGCCGCCGTGGAGTCGCTGGCCGGCGAGCTCGCGGCAAAGTCCTCGCTGACCCTCAACGCGACGAAGCTGGCCGTCAATGCAGCCAGCCGCGAGATGGCCTCGACGTCCGGCTCCTGGAGCGACGCCGACACACTGCTGGGCGCGTTCTCCGACCCCGAGTCGAGGCGGGTGGGACAGGAATACCTGGAAAGCCTCCGCCGCTGAGACGCGGAGGAGCTCAGCCCTGACCGACGGGCTCCCGGGCGACCGGGCCGAGCCGGTAGTCGCCCGGACCGATCTGGGCGGTCCGGCGGCGGTAGGTGCTCCAGAGCCAGGGCCACTGGTTGGGGTCGTTTCCGTTCTCGTCGAGGTACCAGCTCTCACAGCCGGTGTGCCATACGGTGCCGGCGAGCGTGGCGCGAAGCTCACGGTTGAAGGCCTCCTCCACCCCACGGCTGACCTCGATCTGGCGGGCGCCCGTGACAGCCATCGCCTCCATTGCCGCGATCACGTGGGCGACGGCGGCCTCGATCACATAGATGACCGAGCCGGTCCCGCCGTTCGTGTTGGGACCGTAGATCAGGAACATGTTGGGAAAGCTGGGGACTGACAGGCCCAGATAGGCGTGTGCAGCCGGGCTCCACTCCTCGGTCAGCGTTCGCCCGTCGCGCCCGACGACCTCCATCGGGGCGACGAAGGCGTGGCTGTCGAACCCGGTGGCCAGGATGATCGCGTCGGCCGCCCGCTCGCTCCCGTCGCTCATCTTGATCCCGGTCTCGCCGACCCCGGCGATCTGGCCGGTGATGAGCTCCACGTTGGGGCGCGTCAGGGTCGGGTACCACTCGTCGGTCAGCATGATCCGCTTGCAGCCGATCTCGTCCTTCGGCGTCACCTTCCCGCGCAGCTCGGGATCGCTGATGGCGCCCTCGATCTGGCGTTTGCCGAGGGCGCGGAAGGGCGCCAGCAGCCAACGCTGCGAGGTCATCGCGGCGGCGCCGATGTCCATGAAGGCGAAAGTGGCCATCCGGTCGAGGCGTTGAACGACCGGGAAGCGCTCGAACAGGCGCTTGGCCCGCTCTGAGTATTCGAAGTCCATCTTGGGCATCGTCCACCCGGGCGAGCGCTGGTAGATATCAACCTGCTCGACTATCGGCTGGATAGCGGGGACGGTCTGGATGGCACTGCAGCCGGTGCCGATCACCGCCACGCGCTTGCCCGTCAGGTCGACATCGTGGCGCCAGCGAGCCGTATGGAAGACGGGCCCGGCGAACTCATCGAGTCCGGCGATCTGCGGCATCTTCGGCACAGACAGCTGCCCGCAGGCGGGAATCAGGATGTCTGCCTCGGCAGGCCCGGCACTGGTTTGCAGGTGCCAGCGCTGATCGTCCTCGTCCCACTCTGCCCGTTGGACCTCGGTGCCGGTGCGCACCGAGTCGAGCACCCCGTGACGGCGGGCCACATCCTCGATGTACTCCTGGATCTCAGCCTGGGGGGCGTAGCGGCGCGACCAGCGCGGGTTCGGCTCGAAGGAGAACTCGTACAGGTGTGATGGAACGTCGCAGGCGGCGCCGGGATAGGTGTTGTGCTCCCAGACCCCACCCAGCCGCTCGCGCTTCTCGAAGACGGTGATGTCCTGGTAGCCGGCGCGCCTCAGAAGGACGGCGGCGCAGACCCCGCCGAAGCCTCCGCCGACGATCGCGACGGAGAGCTTGTGCCGCCCGCGGCTCGGGCCGTTGCCGTTGCCGTTGCCGTTGCTCAGATGGGCTCCTTCATCCACGGGGCGAAGGTTACCCCCCGGGGCCTGGCCGAGGATCCCGCTCCCCGCGCCTCGGCGCCCCGGCGAACGATGCGCGAGAATGGAAACGTGATCGCCCCTCAGCCGTCGCCCGATTCCTGATGAGAGCTGTCGTCTGCCAGGAGTCCGAGCTGTCCGTCCGGGATCGCGCCGAGCCTGTCCCCGGTCGCGGGCAGGTCCGCATCTCGGTGCTGAGATGCGGTATCTGCGGGTCGGATCTCCACGCGCGTCACGGCCTGAACGCCTGGGCCGACCTGGCGGCGCGGGCCGGGTATGACAGGTTCGGCCGGGCCGAGGAGGAGATCGTCTTCGGGCACGAGTTCTCAGGGGAGGTCGCCGAGTACGGCCCGGGCTGCTCGCAGGAGATCCCGACGGGCGCCCCGGTGGTTGCCCTCCCGTTGCTCCGCGGCGAGCGGGGCGTCGACACCCTCGGGCTTTCGGTGCACGCCCCGGGTGCCTATGCCGAGCAGCTGCTCGTGCAGGAGTCGCTGATGATGCCCGTGCCCAACGGCCTCGGGCCCGACGTTGCGGCATTGACGGAGCCGATGGCCGTCGCACTGCATGCGGTCCGACGGGGCGAGGTGAAGAAGCGCGACGTCGCGATCGTCGTCGGCTGCGGCCCGATCGGGCTGTCGGTGATCCTGCTCCTGAAGGCCCGCGGAGTGAGGACTGTCGTGGCCAGCGACTACTCGCCGGCCCGCCGGGCGCTCGCGGAATCCTGCGGCGCGGATGTCGTGATCGACCCCGCCCAGCAGTCTCCCTTCAGGGCCGTCGAACGCCGCGGCCAGGTGCCCGACATCCCCGCGGTCCTCGAGCTGGCGGTCGGGACACGCGAGAAACTGGGGCGACTTCCCTTCGGCTGGTGGCACGCGTGGAGGCTGGCGGAGACGCTCGGCGCCGCACCCAAGCACCCCGTCATCTTCGAGTGCGTGGGAATGCCCGGGGTGATCGACAGCATCATCGACGGGGCGCCGCTGTTCTCGCGGGTCGTCGTGGTGGGAGTCTGCGTCGGTACGGACAACTTCACCCCCTCGATGGCCGTCAACAAGGAGATCGACCTTCGGTTCGTGATCGGCTACACCCCGTTGGAGTTCCGCGACACGCTTCAGATGCTGGCGGAGGGAGCGATCGATCCGCGCCCGCTGATCACCGGTACCGTCGGACTCGAGGGAGTCGAGTCCGCCTTTGCCGCCCTGGGCAACCCCGAGAGACACGCCAAGATCCTGATCGACCCGCGCAGCAAAGCGGCCTCCCCGGTCGCGTAGGCCGTTCGTCGAGCCGGGACGATTTTTGCTCTCTGAAGCGTGACACTTCCTCGCGGCGGATGTCTAGTTGTCATCAGGCCGGTCGGATGGAGCGGTTGCGCGGCGTGCCAGTTTGCGCGGCCACCCCTCCCCCACCGGCGGGTCGATCCCAACCGGGGAGCACTGAACATGGCGCGAAAACTGATCCTTTCCATCTCCGCAACCGCCGTGATCTGCCTTTGCGCTGCCCCTGTGGCGAGCGCATCCTCTCCGATTCGGCTCGTCCTCAGCCAGGGCGCCGCGTTCTCGGTCCTGGGGCACTCGTGCGGCGGTATCCAGGAGGAAGTCGCGGTGACCGGGTTCGCTCCCAACGGCTACCCGGCAGGGATCGCCTATCTGAAAACGCGTTGTGGCGGAAGCGGCCGGGGCGGCGGATACAAAACCACCACCTACACCGGCACCGCGACGGTCGTCTGGGACTGGTTCGGGGAGACGCGCAGCTTCGCCTCCGGCGCCGGTGAAGGAAGCCCGGTCGCGGAAGCCACGGACGGGCACGGCGACCGCATCTACGCCTCCGCCGGCGCGGCATACCTCGAAACGGGAGAACCGCCGCTCGCCCCGCCCGCGGCACCTAGCAACCTCGTTGCAACCCCGGGCTGGGTCGAAGTCGGCGAAACCGAACACCAGCAGCTCACGGTGACGTGGAGCTCCGACCCCGAAACGGCAGGCCTGATCACCTCCTCGACGGTCACGGCCACTCCGATCCACGGCGGCGCGACGCTGACGGCGCAGAGCAGCGGCGGCTGGAACCAGGTCGCCCTCGGACCTGTGGTCGGCAACACCGTCTACAGGGTCACCGTGACCAGCACCGACCTCGAAGGCACCAGCCTCCCGGCCAGCGTTGAAGTCAACAGCGGAGGCGAGCCGGGCGAAGGCGGCGAAGAAAAAGAAGAACCGAACGAAGGCGGAGGCGCCCCCGAGACCTGCGAATCCGCCACGGGCTCGATCAAGCTCTCTCCCGGCCTGAGTGAAACGCCCCACGTGCAGAGCATCACCGTCAAGGGCAGTCTCAGCGGCTGCGCCGGCTCGCTGGCGGCGACAGCGGCCAAGTTCACAGCCCATCTGACCAGCACGGAAGAAGTCACCTGCGCGACGCTCGCCGGTGTCTTCGCCGAACCGAACACCTCGTCGGTCTCGCTGGCCGTCAAATGGTCGCCGGGCGGCGCGGGCAACTCGACGGGCTCGCTCGTCCTGCCTCTCAGTGAAGCCGCCTCTGAAGGATTCGGCGGCGCGCTCGAGGGCGGCCCGCTTCAGGCACCGGCCCCGTTCGCGGCCGCGAACATCGCCGAGAGCTTCACCGGGGGCCCGAGCTGCGGCGTCCCCGCGGCGAACGGGAAGGCCAAGGCCGTCAAGAGCGGAACCTTCGCCACATCTGCCGTGGATATCGGCTGACGAGCCTCGCGGGACGGCGGCCCGAGCGGCCGTCGTCCCGGTCAGCCGCAGCGGATGTTCGAACGGGCCGGCCGGCGAGACTCCTCGGCGAGCGGCCCTTGAACCGACAGGGACTGCCCCCTTCGGGCACCCCTCGCGGACGCTCCGGACGACACTCCGGTGGACCCTTACGGGCCGATCGTAGGCCGTTCGTCCAAGACCCCCCCGAGGGGCCCTCCGAGGGTGCAGGCTTGTCTCCTCGCCGAGTAGAGCCGGCGGGCAGGAACGGTGGCCACGAGCAGGGGGAGTGCACAGATGAGATCGCTTCAGGCACAGACAGAAACACGGGGATCAGACGGCTTTCGCTTCGCCGGAGGAGACGAGGCGAATGAGATGACGGGGCGCCACGAACCGCAGATACTGGTCGAGCGGATCGTCCCCAAGGACCCCTATGCGGCGTGGCTCGAGCAGCGCGAAGCAGCGCGTGAGCACGAGGAGCGCCCGCGGGTCCGGTGGGTCCACCGTCAGCGTGGCGGGGATGGGCGGGCGATCGCGGCGCGGCGCCTATAGCGCCGCGGCCACGGCGGCCAACGGGGTCGGGTCGCTGCTCTCAGTGACCAGCCCGACCCGGTCGGCGACACCCTCCACCCGGTGGCGGACGGCTGCGGCCACCGCCACCGGGTCCTCGCCCCGTACGGCGAACAGTTCGAGGACATCGTCGTCGATGAGTCCGGGCATCTCTCCCCAGCCGCCCGAGCGCGAAAGCCTGTGAAGCTCCTCGTGCAGCCGGCCGAGGTCATGGTGGTCGAGCACATGCCGGTAGCCGGGGGTCGACCCGTAGAACGCCACACGCCGCCTGCAGGCCTCCCACTCCTCATCGGAGAGCGCGACGAAGACGGCCGCCGCCAGCTCGAGATCCTCACGCGAGCGGCCTGCCCGCTCGAGACCCCGCTCGAGCGCCGGGACCGTGAGCTGCCGCAATGAGTCAGCGGTACAGAACGCGTGACCCAGGAAGCCGTCGGCAACCTCGCCGGCGACTTCGGTCATCAGTGGCCTGACCCCCGCCAGCAGCACCGGCGGCCGGGCATGACCGGTCGGCCCGGGACGGAAGTTGGGCGGCATCAGGGTGTGCGAGTAAAACTGGCCCTGGAAGTCGAGCTCCCCGCCCGTCTCCCAGGCGTCCCAGATGGCGCCCAGGGCGAGGATCAGCTCGCGCATCCTCGCAGCGGGGTGAGAGAAGGTCGCACTGAAGCGCCGCTCGACGTGCGCGCGGACCTGCGATCCCAGGCCGAGGGCGAACCGTCCGTTCGAGAGAGCCTGGAGGTCCCATGAGGTGTAGGCCAGATCCATCGGCGAGCGGGGGAATGCCAGGGCGATCGCCGTCACGACCCTGAGGCGTTCAGTCGCCTGGGCAGCCTGCGCGGCTGCGAGGAAGGGATTGCCGTTCGTCTCTGTGACGCCGACAGCGTCGAAGCCGAGGTCCTCGACCTGCGCCGCGCGAGCGGAGATCTCGCCGATCGGCAGGCCTCGGAGCACCAGGTCGACGAGCATCGGGCGAACCTTTTCATGTCGCGCCGGCCGGTGCCGCCGCGTCACAGATCCCCGGGCGGCGCCTGGCCGGGCGGTCAATGGGCCGACGTACGCATTCGGACATAGAGACGGAACCTCAGGTTCCCTAAGTTGACAACGTCCACCCGCGCGGTTAGCCTCGCCGTCGCACGATCGTGGAGGATGGCTTGGGGGCCAAGAAGGCAAAACCGGGTTTCCCCGTGGCCGTGTGTTGTTGACAGCCCCTTGGAGGGGGATAGTGCTCGGGAGACGCATGATCCGGGCTGGAACTAAGGAGAACAGTGATGAGCGGAAGGATTCCTGCGCGGATCGCACGTCTGTGCGCGGCTTTTTTGACGGTGGTTGCCGTCGGGGCCGTGGCAGCAGGTGCGGCCAGCGCTGAAGTCGTCTACAACAACGTCCCCAGCAAACTGCCGGGTAACTTCGCGTCGATCGGCCTCGAGGCCACCTCGTCGACGGAATTCGGCGGCGAGATCGAACTGGCCGGCACGGCGCGTTCCATGCCGACGGTCACGGTCGTGATGAGCAGCTGGGCGTGCGGAACCGGCGGCGTCGGCAGTGGCTGCACGACGACAAAGGCAAACAAAGCCGGCTTCAAGGTCCCGCTGACGGTCAAGATCTACGCGGCCGGCGAACTCGCAGAGGGCCCCGTCGCCGAAAAGACCAAATCGGTCAAGATGCTCTACCGGCCGTCAGAAGACACGGTCAAATGCACCACGGGCGCCTGGTATGACGCAGCTGAAGCGGCGTGCTACCACGGCTTCGCGTTCCCCGTGTCGGTGAAACTCGGCAAGCTGAAGAAAATGCCGAAGAAAGCTGTCGTCACGTTCTCATACCCGCACAGCTCGGGCCCGGCACAGTCGCTGAACGTCTCGATCAGCGAACCGGCAGAAAAAACGCTGTCGATCGGTTCAAACCCGGTCGAAGAATGGTTCGTCAACTCGACCTGGTCGGGCATGTACGGCTCGGCAGCGACGCCGGGCGACATCGGCAAACTCGGACCCGAGATCGGGTTGGACTCCGTCGAGGCAGAAGGCACCGCCTACCAGCCGGTGATCTCCGTCAGCGCCAACTAGGCACTGAGCCGGTCTGAACCGGACGTACTCTTCGAGGGCCTCGCCGTGTCATGCGGCGGGGCCCTCGTGCTGTCCGGGCCGGCCTGAGCGCCTGTCGAAGCGCTCCGATGGATGGACCCCGGCGAGAGCACCCCGTCGGCTCATCCTGCTACGGTCCTCAGATCAGGTTGGGCATTCGCCCAACATCGCAGTGCCAGCGCTCGTAGCCTTTGCTTTGCAATCTCCGCGTTCGCAGCACTTCAACGTGGAGGACACAAATGCCTACAGGCACAGTCAAGTGGTTCAGTGACGACAAGGGTTTCGGCTTCATCACTCCTGATGACCAGTCGAAGGACCTGTTCGTGCATCACAGCGCGATCAACGGCGAGGGCTACCGCTCACTCGCCGAAGGCGCCAAGGTCTCCTACGACGCCGAGTCCGGCGACAAAGGCCCCAAGGCTGCAAACGTCACACTGATCTAGCCTGACCAGCTCGGCCCGCGGGTGCGCTTCGCATCCCGGGCCGCAGCAGGATCGCAGGGCTGGACGGCCGCCCGAGCTCGGGCCGGCATCGCAAACCTCACCTCCCGGACCGGCAGTCGCCTGCGCGGGGACGATCGGAGAGACATGGCTTCAAGCGGCAAGAAGAAGACCACGATGGCGAAGCTCATGCGAGAAAGCCGTCAGCGCGAGAAACGCGCCGACAAGCTGGCCCGCAAGGAAGCCCGCAAGCTGGAACCGGCCGACGGCGCACGTGTCGACAGCGACGGTTTCGAACTGGGCTCCCCCCCGGCCGACATGGTCGAGATGACGGTCGGCGCTACTGCCGAGCCCGCAGCGCCCAAGCCCGACGACGCCTGAGGCGCACTCCCGACCCGGGGACGGCTTCGCCGGGCAGGAAGCGAGCTGCCGGCGCCCCCTCAGGTTTTGGTGCCGACGGCCCAGATGCTGATCGGGGCCTCTTTTTCTTCGAGCCACCATTCGTAGTTCGGTAGGCCCGGCGCTTCTTCGATGGCGTTCTTCTTCTGCGCGTTCGACGCTTCCTTTTTGCCGCCGCTGTACTCCCCGACGAACAGCACCGATTCCAATTTCTTATACCCGTAGGTGATGCGGGAGCCGTTGAAGTGGTTACCGCTGGGGCCAAGCGGAAGGAACGTCAGGAAATAGTGGACGCCTGCTTCGATCGGCACGTGGAAGCCCGGAATCGAGAGCGTCGCGACCGTGGAGGACCCGCACGACACGCTGTGGGATTCGATCAACGGCCCGGGGGTGTAGGGATAGGTCGTTTTTTTGCCGGTTTCAAAGGCGAAGGGCGACAGCGTTTCAAGTTTCGCCTGGACCACCCCGACTTCAAGCGTGCTGCACCAGCCCCCTTCGGGTGCGAAGCCCGTCTCGAACTTCAGTTCTTCGATCGTCCCTTTCGATTTCGCCGCGAACAACACGGGAGTCACTTCACCCGAGGTGGCATCGCCGAATACCGGCCATTCTTCTTCGTGCGCACCGATCAGCACCCCCGTGCCCCCTTCGGTCACGGGGGCCGTGTCGACCATCAGAGCTTCGCCCTTGTTGTCGATTTCGGTTTGGAGCTTGCCTTCGAACTTCCATTCGAAGGCCTTGCTGATCAGGTTGACGTCTTCGCGCTGCACGGCGCTCAGGGAGCCCTTGATCGACGCTTCGAGCGCTTCGCATTTGAAGCTGACCAGCAGGCCGCTCGGCCCAGGGTGCGCTTCGCTTTCAAGCGTCGCACTGATGATCGGCGGCGATTCCTGGACGTAGCCCAACGTCCCCTTGAGACCGGCGATCTTGATTTCGCCGGCTTTCAACCCCGCCGAGGTGCAGGGCGCGCCACCCTGGGTGCGGCATTTCTTGAACGAGAGGGTGATCGCGCTCTCGAGTCCCGGAACGGCGGGCGTGCCGGCCGATTTGCTCGAGGCGCATTCGATTTCTTCGGTTCCCGACGGCGTTTCCGCTTTCAGGACGGCGACTTTGCCCTTGCCTTTGAATGCTTTGCCTTTGCCGATGCCGTCAATGAGTTCGTACTTGCCGCCGGTTTCGACTTTGTCTTCTGCCAGGCAGGTCTTGCCCGTGTAATCACCGGAGGAGCTGTTGGCGGCCTTGGCGCAGACTGCCCATCTCGGTGCGGTGGCGGAGGCACTGGCGCTTAGCGCCGTGAGCATGGCGAGTGCCATGACGACACTGAGGCCCAGGATCTTGAGAAATCGCATTCTCCGCCGTATCTCGTTTCCCTATCGCGTTTGAACGACCGACCGGGAAGTCCCCCACTGGAAGCCAGCCATGGCCGTCGGCGCCGATCATCCCTATCGACGATGGCCAACGTTCGCATATATGTGTCCTCGGGTCAAGCCGTCAGGGCAGCACTTCGGAGCCGAAGATGTCGTTTGTGATTCCTGACTCGACGGCATCGAATTCGACGGTCCGTGTCGAGGTGCAGGACGACGCGGCACCCTTGTGCCTGAGCTTCCCCGTTCCGCTGCCTTCGATATCGACCTCGATGGTCGCCGGGAAGGTCCCCGTGAAGCGGCTGAAACTGTAGACGCACGGCCCCGGCTCGGTGATCTCGAGCTTGGGCGAGAAGCTGAGCGTTGCCGCACCGGTCGACTTGAGGGTGATCTTCTTCAGAACGCCTGTCTGGGAGTAGCCCGATTCGAGGCATTCCGATTCGATCGGCGGGGCGAATTCCAACTTGTCGGTGGGCTTGGCGTTGATCAGCAACTGCCCCTGGGATTCCTGCAGGCAGCCGCCGTCGAACGCGAGCTGATAGCTCAGCGCGAACCCGCCTGCCGGCACCTGGATGCCGTTCTCGCTCAGCACGAGCTTCGGGGCCGCCAAGGCCGCGGTGCTCCCAGCCAGGGCCATCGCGACGCTCACGGCCAAGCTCAGCCCGGTGACCGTGATCCGTCTCATCGCTCCACCCCTCCCACTCTCACCGAGTCAACTTACTGGAGCTTTGATTTGCCTTTGACTTCGTTCGGTTTGTCGACAACGGTCCCCGTGTTGCCGGTCACCGTCAGACCCCCGGCGATTTTGTTGTTCATGACCGTCGCCCCACCGGCGTTTTCGGTGACCTTCAGGGCTGCTCCGAAGACATCTCCATTGAGCGTCACGCCGGCGTGGTTCGAGCTGAGGCCTGCCGTCTTGGTCAGCGTGTCGGCGGCGCAGCCGTGGCCTGGATCACCGATCACGACAGTTCCGCTCGCCCGCGCCACTTTGGTGGCCGCTTCGATTTTCGCGCCGCAGATTCTCAGCAGCGTCGGCGCGTTGCCGTGCAGCGAGCCTTTGACCGTCGCGCCCTCGATGTCCAGCGCGCCGCCTTCGACGACGACCCCCTTGAGGGCCACCGCCGTCGAGGTCAGCTCGATCGCCTGACCGGACGGGACGACCAGCTTGTGCGTCAGCGTTCCCGCGAAGATGCTGGTGAACCCGACCTCTGTCGTGCAGGACGTGGTGGTTTCGTGGCCGACGTGGTCGACAGCCGTGCGGGTCACCGTGACCGGGCCGGCGCTGGCAGTCGCGATCGGGACGACCCCGCTCGGGTCGCTTGCCAGGCCCGACTCACTGTCGGTGGCTTTCACGGTCGCGTGCACTCCCGTGGCCCCCTCGGTGACCTCGGCCGGGCATTCCACTTCCAGGCTGGGTGCTGTCGCGTCAACCTGAACGGCAAGGCAACCCGGTGAGGAGAGATGGCCGACGTTGTCTTCATCGGTGCCGCAGGCCGTGTGCGCCCCACTGGTTTCGAATGCTTCGGGCGGAGACAGCGTTCCGGGCTTGAGACCGCTGCCGGCGTCGCCGTTGGCGGCGAACGAGACTTCCACCCCGTCCTTGTACCAGCCACCGCCACCCGCATAGTCGGGAGCCCGAGATGCCGCCGCGGTCGGCGCCGCCGGCGCGGTCGCATCGACCTGAACGGTCAGGCAGCCGGGAGCCGAGACGTTCCCGGCGTTGTCGGCGACGGTTCCGCATGCACTGTGCGAGCCGGTCGTGGTGAACGTCTGTGCCGGTGCGATCGAGGACGGGTCGATGCCGCTTCCGGGGCTGCCGTCCGACAGCGCCGGGTCGCCCAGGCGCCCGAACGAGACTTCCGCATTGTCGGCGTACCAGCCTCCTCCGCCCGCATAGTCGGCTTTCCGCGAGGCGATCGCCGAGGGCGGGAACGGGGCGCTCTCATCGACCACCACGGGAGACGAATCGGGCGAGTACTCGGTCGTCTGACCACGGCCGGGATCTGAGCCCTGGACACGGTAGACCCACGTTCCTTCCGGCTCGGGGGACACGCTGAATTCGTACTGGAGCGCTTCCAGCCCCGTCGCAACGGTCGTCCAGCTCGCGGTCGCCGCGTTGTGGTGCTGGAGCTTGTAGGCCAGACCGATGAACTGCAGGGGAGCGTCGCCCGTCCAGGCGAGAGCGAAGGCTCCCGTGCCGTTGGGGTTCGACCCTGCGCTGAGAGTCGGAGCTCCCGGCGTCTCGTATCTCACTTCGGTCGTGCACGAGCTCGTCGTCTGGTGGCCCACGTGGTCACTCGCCGTGCGGGTGACCGTCGTCGGGCCGGGCTGGGATGTGTCGAGGGCAACCACGCCGCTCGGATCGCTCGCCAGGCCCGACTGACCATCTGAGGCGCTCACGGTAGCCGTGACACCTGCTTCGCCCACCAGCGCGATCGCCGGGCAGGAGATTTCAACGGTGGGCGCAGTCGCGTCGACCTGCAGTGTCAGGGTGCCGGGCGCCGAGACGTTGCCGGCGTTGTCGGCGATCGTGCCGCTGGCCGTGTCCGACCCGCTGGCTTCGAGTGTCTCAGGGGCGCTCAGCGATGCTGGTTCGACCCCGCTCCCGGGGCTGCCGTCGGCCAGCGCGGGGTCGCCGTTTGCGCTGAACGTGACCGTGACGTGGTCCTTGTACCAGCCTCCGCCTCCAGCGTAGTCCGGTCCGCGGCTTGCGTTTGCGAGCGGCGCGTTCGGCGATGTACGGTCGACCTTGACTTCTTCAGATGCCGCCGAGTAGCCGCTTTCGCCGCTTTCGTTCTGCTCCTTGACGCGGTAGGTCCAGGTGCCCTCCGACTCGTGCCCCACGCCGCTGAAGCTGTATTCGCGGTGGGTCAGGCCGCTCGCCACCGTGGTCCACCCACCCTGTGCGTTCTGGTGCTGGAGGGTGAAGATCGGACGCAGCGTGGGCGCCGGCTTCCAGTGGAGGGTGAAGTTGCCCTTGTTCGGGTTGCCACCGCTCTTCACGACCGGAGCCGCCGGCGTGCCAGGCGGCGGGATCTGCACGGAGTACAGCCGGCCGAGATCCTTCTGCAGCCCTGGCTGCAGTCCGTTCTTGCTCGTCGTCAGGAAGTCGTACCAGGGGGTGTCACCGTTGTCCTCGATCAGTTCAACTTCGTTTCCGTTCGCAATCGGGTCCGGCGTCGTGGTGATGCTCTCCCATGCGCCTTCAGCCACCTGCGAGATCGTCGGAGTGATCAGCTGCACCGGTTCGTCTTCAGGTTCGCCATCCCAGCCATAGAGCCCGAAGCTGGTGTCCGAGCCTTCCGCAGTGCCCGCGAGGACGAGGTATTCGCCGTCCGCGTTCTTCCTGATCTCGCGGATGGCCAGACCACCCAGGTTCCACTGAAGGGCCGTTCCGAACGTCGCTTTGACGCTGCCGGGGTTGCCGTTGGAAACGAGCGAGGAGAAGTTCGCGACGGGCACCAGCAGCGCCAGGTGCCGGCCTTCGCCGGGGGGCTCAAGGGGCGCGCGGAACGCGACATAGGCTTCGGAGGTCGATCCGGCGGCGAACTCGAGGCCCTCGACGTTGAAGCCGCTGGCAAGGTCGGACCGGGCGCCACTTTCCGCGGATGCCGCGAGGCCGAGCGGGTTGCCGTTGGCGATGTCCCATTCGACGATGTCCTCACGCAGGTGGGTGTAGCTCCCCACGTAGGTCAATTCGGTGTTCGCACCCGAGCCGGTGACCGTCGTGGCGAACACGATGTCGCGGGCCGGCTGGGCTTCACCGTTGTGTTTGTTGGCCAGCGAGCCGAGCCAGTAAATCGTGTTGCCGACCCGGGCAGAAGCCTCGATGTCCATTTCTGTCGAGTGAGCGGGCAGGACGTTCGTGAAGTCGAACGTCCTGACCGGCTCTCCCGAGGTACGCGTGCGGTAGAGGCGCAGGACGTTTGTCTCGTCGTCTCCGAGGATCGTGTACCCGCCGCCCACATCGATCGCCGTGGAGGCATTCCCGGCCCCGGCGTAGTAGCGATCGCTTGGACTGCCCTGATTTTCTGAGACGCCATAGCTGACCTGCGTGCTCGTGAAGGCTCCATCTGGCGCTTCCACCGTGATCGTAAGCTTCGCCGTGCCGAAGGTGCCGGGCGTCACCGTCATGATCCTGTTCGCTCCGGTTCCCGCGACACTGATGCCGCCGGGGGAAGCCACCGCCGGGTTCGAGGAGGTCACCTTGACGGTCAGTTCCGAGAGCGCGTAGGTCGAGTCTCCGACGGTGATCGGCATGGTGTTGTTGGTGGGGTCACCGAGCGCGGCAGCGAGTGTGTTTT
>Ga0265327_10003320_pt1 | contig 15569 bp, 14 predicted proteins | sample 41621metaG_FD_202089 | JGI IMG/M metagenome (GOLD analysis project Ga0265327, IMG submission 202089) | Rhizosphere microbial communities from Carex aquatilis grown in University of Washington, Seatle, WA, United States - 4-16-21 metaG | ecosystem: Host-associated > Plants > Roots > Rhizosphere... | reverse complement strand
TTAAACTGAGCGGTGTATTTGTTGCGGATAACTGATGTTGTGGATTCTTTCTTTTGTTTCATTATTGACCTCGGTTTTAGAGATTACTCTCTTAGCCGAGTGTCTGCTAGATCGGGGCAAGATCACTTGACCATCAGCATATCTTCCGAATACAAAACGCTACAGCCGGATTGAAGCGCTGAGCTGACGATCATACTGTCGTACAGAGAAAAAACGAATCTCTCTTGCTTGGGAATTCAGTGTTGTAAGCTCTAGTTCCGGCGGGGGCTAATCTGAATATTGGACATTGCATAAAAGCAATCATTTATTCCATTGACGGAATATTCTCTCAAGGTTACATTGATCATATGAGTTGGACTGTAGAATACACTGATGAATTCGGAATGTGGTGGAACAGCTTGTCTGAAGACGAGCAAGTGTCATTAGCCGCATCCGTTCAACTTCTGGAAGAACGCGGCCCGACTTTGGGTTTTCCTCACAGTAGCGGCATCAACGGTTCGAAACACAGCCATATGCGAGAGCTTCGTACTCAGCATGATGGCAGGCCGTTGCGTACATTGTATGCGTTCGATCCCAGACGCAGTGCGATTTTGCTGATCGGGGGCGACAAGACGGGGGGCAACCGATGGTACGATACGCATATTCCTATTGCCGACCAACTCTACGACGAACACCTGCTGCAACTTAAAAATGAAGGGCTAATCTAATGGCTAATAAATTTTCCGATCTTCGCGCGCAAATGTCGCCCGAATCACGCGCGCGGGCCGAAGCCAAGGCCCAAGCATGGCTGGCCGAGATGCCGCTCAATGAATTGCGGCAAGCACGCGGTCTGTCGCAAAAGATGCTGGCTGAGGTTCTGCACGTTCAACAACCGGCCATTGCCAAGATCGAAAAACGCACCGACATGTATATTTCCACTCTGCGCAGCCACATCGAGGCCATGGGCGGCGAGTTGGAGGTCGTGGCCCGCTTCCCGGACGGGGCGGTCAAGATCAGAAATTTTTCAGACGTATAACTATTCACCAAATAATAATAAACAACAGGAACAAAGCCTTATGTCCACATGGTTAGACTCGTCCTTTTTATCGAAAGACAGAATTATTGCAAAACCCGGTTTTAACCGCTGGCTGGTCGCTCCGGCGGCGCTGGCGGTGCATTTGTGTATCGGTCAGGTTTACGCATTCAGTGTTTTTAATCTGCCGTTGACCAAGGTGTTGGGCGTGACGCAATCGTTGCCGGAAGACTGGAAGTTGACCACCTTGGGCTGGATATTCAGTTTAGCTATCGTCTTTTTAGGACTGTCGGCCGCATTTGCCGGAAAATGGCTGGAAAAAGTCGGACCGCGCGTGACGATGTTTTGTTCGGCGCTGTGCTTTAGCTTCGGCTTTTTGATTGCGGCGGCCGGCGTCGAGCTGCATTCAATCTGGCTGCTGTATCTGGGCTACGGCGTTTTGGGCGGTATTGGGTTGGGCTTGGGCTATGTTTCGCCGGTTTCGACCTTGATTAAATGGTTCCCGGATCGGCGCGGCATGGCCACCGGCCTGGCCATCATGGGTTTTGGCGGCGGCGCAATGATAGGCGCGCCGTTAAGTGTGTTTTTAATGAAGCATTTCTCGTCGCCGACCTCAGTCGGCGTTAGCGAAACTTTCGTGACTATGGGCTGCGTTTATCTGGTTTTTATGATGATCGGCGCTTTCAGTATTCGCTTGCCGGAAGAGGGCTGGCTGCCGGTCGGTTTTCAGCCGGACATGCGTAAAAGCAAGCTGATAACGGACAATCATGTGCATGTCGAGCAGGTGCTTAAAACACCCCAGTTTTATTTGTTGTGGCTGGTGTTGTGCCTGAATGTGACGGCCGGAATCGGCGTATTGGGGCAGGCTTCGGCGATGAGCCAAGAGATGTTTAAGGATCAGATTACGCCGGAAAAAGCCGCCGCGTTCGTCGGTATGCTCAGTTTTTTCAACATGGGCGGACGTTTTTTCTGGTCCACGCTGTCCGATTATCTGGGCAGGAAAAACGTGTATTTCACTTTTTTCATGCTGGGTTGCGTACTGTATTCCGTTGTTCCTTATACCGGACGGATGAATAACGTATTGCTGTTTATGGGCTGCTACGCGGTGATTATGAGCATGTACGGCGGCGGTTTTTCAACCATACCGGCTTATCTGGCCGACATTTTCGGTACTCAATACGTCGGCGCCATTCATGGCCGCTTGTTGACCGCTTGGGCTACGGCAGGCGTCGCCGGGCCGGTGCTGGTTAATTACTTGAGAGAAAGCCAGATTGCACAGGGCGTAGCTAAAGCCGATGCCTATAACATGACTATGCAGATTATGGCCGGTTTATTACTGGTCGGTTTCTTTTGTAATCTGGCGATCAAGGCCGTCGATGCAAAACATCATCTTAAGCATAATGACGTGAATGATGAGTTTGACGCAGCTTGAGAGCCGATTAGGTGGCCGGTAAAAATAGGACCGGCGAAAAGCTCAAAAGATCCGAAAAAACTATCGTGGTCCTGTTTCTTGTTTCGGCACTATAAGCCGTAAGTCCCGATAGGTTTTTAATCGTCCGGGTACGTTTTTAATTTCTCAATAATCAATAAATTCCACGCAAATCTGGCATTAAAAGCCGGTTCAAATTAAAATGACCGGCTTCTTATTGTGCGCATTCGCTAAACATAGCGTGATTTCTCAACCTGACGGACTTTTAATGACTGATTATAAACTGACCCACCTTAAACAGCTGGAAGCTGAAAGTATTCATATTATTCGCGAAGTTGCAGCCGAATTTGAACGTCCGGTGATGTTGTATTCCGTCGGTAAGGATTCTGCCGTAATGTTGCATTTGACCATGAAAGCTTTTTATCCCGGCAAACCGCCTTTTCCGTTGCTGCATGTAGACACCACCTGGAAGTTTAGGGAAATGATCGAGTTTCGCGACCAAATGGTCAAGCAACTGGGGCTTGAATTGTTGATTCATATCAATCAGGACGGCGTGGATCAAGGCATCGGACCTTTCACCCACGGCAGTAAAAAACACACCGACGTGATGAAAACCGACGGTCTCAAACAGGCGCTGGATAAATACCAATTTGACGCAGCTTTCGGCGGCGCGCGTCGCGACGAGGAAAAATCGCGCGCTAAGGAGCGGGTTTATTCGTTCCGCGACAAGAATCATCGCTGGGACCCTAAAAATCAGCGCCCGGAATTATGGAATATCTACAACGGCAAGATAGATAAAGGCGAAAGCATTCGGGTATTTCCCTTATCCAACTGGACCGAGCTGGACATTTGGCAATACATTCATCTGGAAAATATTCCTATCGTACCGTTGTATTTCGCCAAAGAGCGGCCGGTGGTTGAACGCGACGGCATGTTGATCATGGTTGACGATGAGCGCATGCCGATAGGCCCCGATGAAAAAGTCGAAATGAAAATGGTGCGTTTCCGTACCTTGGGCTGTTATCCGTTAACCGGTGCGGTTGAATCGACGGCCACCACGTTGCCGGAAATTATTCAGGAAATGCTGTTAACCACCACCTCTGAGCGTCAGGGACGGTTAATAGACCATGACCAATCGGGTTCGATGGAGCAGAAAAAGCGCGAGGGGTATTTTTAGCCGAATCGATCACTGCGGCGATAAAGTAATAAAAACTTCAACAAGCAACAAACGATAATTCGTTTGTTGCTGAAAAGTCGCCCGTTACATTTCTTTGGTTATTAACCTAATCCGCTTCACACTATGATAAAACGCATCGCACTTAATAATTTTGGGCCTCTTGCCAAGCTTGATTGGAAGAAATTAGGAAAAATAAATCTTGTTATCGGCAATAACAGTAGCGGTAAAACTTTTCTGCTTAAAGCGATGTATAGCGCAATGCGCACTTTAGAAGAGTACAAACGCGGCAATGACCAGCGTAGCGCCTCTGAAATCCTTGTTGATAAATTATATTGGACGTTTCAGCCTGAAAAAATAGGCGATTTAGTGAGTAAGCAAGCTGATTCACCGCTATCACTGGAACTGACCCTTGATGATAAAACCTTCGATTATAGTTTTGGCAAAGATACAACTAAATCTATTTCAACTATAGAAAACCACGTTGATCCACGTACTAGCAACTCGATCTTCCTACCTGCCAAAGAAGTATTATCGCTCCATAGCATCATTTTAAAATCGCGTGAACAAGATCAGGTATTCGGTTTTGATGATACCTATCTCGACTTAGCGAAGGCACTACGCCAACGAACAACAAGTGGAAATAATTATTTTGAGTTTGTACAATCCCGGAGGCAATTAGAAGATATGTTTGGAGGGAAAGTTGACTATGACGATGCATCAGGACGCTGGCAGTTCAAAAAAGGAAAACAAAAATTCCCGATAGGGGTTACCGCCGAAGGCGTTAAAAAAATTGCCATTTTAGACATCTTATTAGGTAATCGCTATCTTGATGAGAATTCAGTCATTTTTATTGATGAATTAGAATCTGCTTTGCATCCTGTTGCTATTTCTAAGTTTATTGACATCATCGCAATACTAGCAAGTCGGGGCATTCAATTTTTTATTGCCAGCCACTCTTACTTTGTGGTGAAAAAACTGTTTTTGATTGCTCAAGAGCAAAAACTGTCTATTCAAGTGCTTTCTTATGAAAAGAATAAATGGCAACAGTCCGATTTAAAAGATGAAATGCCCGACAATCCAATTATTAACGAGTCGATTCGGCTTTATGAAGAAGAAGTGGATTTGGCCTTTAAATGATTACCCATCCCAAAAATGATTTTGAGCGGATGTTTGGCCCGTATCCTGACGGATATTGTTTTGACATTGAAAGCAGTGCAATTCTCAAAAAAATTAACGACAAAGCAAAACAAGGTGAAGGTGTAAAGATAGCGGAGTTTTTATTGCTTAAAACAGAAAGCAGTAAAACAAGCATTTCAATAATTGAAGCCAAGTCTAGCGCTCCACAAAGCGCTGACGAGTATATTGACGACGTACAAGAAAAGCTTAGCAACAGCCTATCATTATTTATCGCCATTTATTTGCAACGACACGACAAGAATAATTCAGAATTATCCGATTTTTTCAAACAAACTGAACTCTCGAATGTGGGCTTTATTTTGATATTAGCCATTCAAAAATGTGAAAAATCAAGGTTGCCGCCCTTGCAAGACAAGCTTAAAAAAGCCCTCAAAAAGACAGCTCGTATATGGAACATAGATATTAATTCCGTTATTGTCCTGAATGAAGCGGGGGCCAGAAAGCATGGGCTGATTACATCAACCGCTACCCAATAAATCTAATATTTATTTTTTTAGGAAAACCATGTCCCACCAATCCGATTTAATCAGCACCGATATTGACGCTTATCTAGCGCAACATGAACGCAAGGAATTATTGCGCTTTTTAACCTGCGGCAATGTCGACGACGGCAAAAGTACACTCATAGGCCGGTTGCTGCACGATTCCAAAATGATCTATGAAGATCAACTGGCCGCTGTTCAAGCCGACAGCGTCAAATCCGGCACTACCGGCGCAGGTAAAATAGACTTGGCTTTGTTGGTTGACGGCCTGCAAGCCGAGCGCGAACAAGGCATCACTATTGATGTGGCCTATCGTTATTTTTCTACCGCCACGCGCAAATTCATTATTGCCGATACGCCGGGACACGAACAATACACCCGCAACATGGCGACCGGCGCTTCAACCTGCGATTTGGCGATTATTTTGATCGACGCCCGTTACGGCGTACAAACCCAAACCAAACGGCATAGCTTTATTGCTTCGCTGCTGGGCATTCATCATATTATCGTCGCGGTCAATAAAATGGATTTGGTCGATTACAGCGAAGCCACGTTTAACAAAATCAAACAGGATTATTTAAGCTTCACCGCGTCGTTGGCTTTACAGGATATTACGTTTATCCCGATGTCGGCTCTGGACGGTGATAATGTGGTTAATCCCAGTGAGCATATGCCTTGGTTTGCCGGTTTGCCGCTAATGGAGGCGCTGAACAGCATCGAAATTGCCAATGACCGCAATTTCAGCGACGCCCGTTTTCCGGTTCAGTACGTTAACCGTCCCAACCTGGATTTTCGCGGTTTTTGCGGCACAGTCGCTTCCGGCATTTTCAAAAAAGGCGACCTGATCACCGCACTGCCTTCCGGTAAAAGCAGCAAAATCAAGTCTATTGTGACTTACGACGGCGACTTGGAGCAGGCTTTCGCGCCGATGGCGGTCACCTTAACGCTGGAAGACGAGATCGATATTAGCCGCGGCGACATGATTATCGGTAACGAACAAACATCCGCAACCGTTGCCGACAAATTCAAAGCAACTATCGTTTGGATGGCTGAAAATGCACTGGCGCCGGGCCGTCAATACACGATCAAACTGGCGACGCGCAGTGTGTCGGGTTCTATTGCGATGATTCATCACCGCATCGACGTCAATACCCTGGAGCATCACGATGCGACCGAATTGCACTTGAATGAGATCGGCGCTTGCACGGTTTCAGTCAATGCACCGGTGGTTTTCGATCCCTATCTTAGCCATAAAGGCACCGGCGCATTTATTATCATAGACCGCCTGACCAACGGCACGGTCGGCGCCGGCATGATTACCGGCAGCACCGATGAGGGAAGCCTGCAACCGGTCAGCCCTGAAGAGCGCGCGGCGCGTTTCAGCCAAATCGCTACGGCAATTGCTTTGGCAGGATCGAACAGCAAAGAAATCGCCTATCAATTGGAACGGAAATTATTCGATAACGGCCATGCATCGACTGTTTTAGAAACGCAAAATCCAGAGTTGATTGCCGCGATTAAAAACGCCGGGCTGATTTGTTTATGCGTTAATTGCAGCGCGGACTTGGCGGATATGGGATTCAATACCGACGCGCAGGCGATTGACGATATTTACGCGGCCTTAAAAGAGCAAAAAGTCATCCATTAACCTTGGCTGTTTAGTCGCCAAAGTAACTATTCAGCGCATAGAAAAATGGAACACGGATGCCAAAAGTAGGCGCCTCTAGGCGACGCGGATAGGACGGATTTACACGGATTTTTTAAACTATATTTATGCGCTTAATCCGTGTCATCCGCGTGTTCCATTAATCATTTCCAGCTACGCTGAACAGTTACTTTTGCGCTAACTATTTAGCGTATGCTCAATAGCACACGGATGCCAAAAGTAGGCGCCTCTACGACTTGTAAGGACGTAAGAGATAGGGCAATGCGGGAGCAATTGCCGAGGCGACACGGATTAAACGGATAAACGCGGATTTAAAAACGCAAACAAACCGGGTTCGAACTAAAAATCCGTGTAAATCCGTCCTATCCGCGTTCTATTTCTTTCGCTAATAGTTAAGGTTAGGCTTCTAGCAGTTGCTGAGGCGATACCGATGAATATGATTAAATCTTTTTGATCGTTAAGCATCGGCGCTATCCGCGTTCCACTGTATTTAACGTAACTGAGTAGTTTTAAAATATCGCAGTGAATTTTCCAACCCGACACCCAAGTCCGAACACCATGACCTTAAAATGAAAAATTCCGAATTCTCAAAAATAAGAGCTTCCGGCGTGGGCTATTTGATCAATAGTATCCAAACTTTATTTGTCGGCTTATTAAGGATATGGACAATTCCTATTGTATTAATGTTAAGCCTCTGTACAGGATTCACTACCTACTACGGATTATCCCATTTCATCACTTCCTGGATTGCACTGATTATTACCGTTGCGATTCAGTCCATTATTGTTATTAGTTCACTGGAAATCGCCGGCATTCATTGGCGCGCTAACCGGATACGTTATTTTTCCGTGGTCTGCTCTCTGGCGGTTGCAGTGAGCGCTTCGATTTCTTTCTCTTACTTCAAGTTTTATGAGATTTCCCAACACGATAATTTGCACATCAATCGCTTAAATAAAATCAGGTCGGATATAAAAACTTATACCGATCAAGTCTCTATCATCAAAGCCGAGGTTTTAAAGCAACAGCGAGCCGAGCTGGAAAAAGCAACGCTTGATGTGCAGCAGGCCTATTTCGGCACCCATGCGCAGATTGCCGAGGGCTACAAGAAGCAAATCGGCGAGGGGCCTTTTTGGAAACATTACAACAAGATTTATCTGGAGAAGAAAGAGCGGCAGGCTAAATTCGAACATGATTTTTCCGAATTGGACAAAGATATTCAAAAACTGTTAGTCAGCATCAATGCGCTGGATGTCGCGACGAATATTGAAAGCGCCTATTCCGATATGCTGGATAACTTCCAGAATGTACAACTAAAGATCAACCTACTATCCGGCAATATCGGCCAATCCTTGCCGGAAGCACCGTTATTGACGACTTACAAACAATTTACCGCGGATATCCAGCCCTCATTCGCGATGTGGTCGGATTCGAATTTCTCGTTATTCGCTTTTGCTTGCGCGGCAATGGCCGACTTTTTCACCGTTTTGTTGTCCTACCGTCTTGAATTTACGGCTCCCGGTCCGTTGACCGCCAAAGAAGAGGAACTGGTTTTCGAATGCTTAAGACAATTTACCGAGTTTCGGATCAATAAAAACGACGAACTTGAAATGAGCATCGAAAAAACCGAAATAGAGCGGGCAAAGCGTTACTCCGACTGGTCCAGAATGTTTGCCGTAGGCTTATTGTTAAGCCGAGGTTTTTTAAGAAAAGTCGATGATAAAACGGTAGAATTCGCGCCCAATCTTTATCCGCTGATTGCCGAGAAAATGGGCGACAAGATTAATAAATTAAGAGCCGAATCCAACCTTGTCAGGCAAGCCCATGCAGATGAATAGTCCCGGAACCGAAATCGACCACTGGTTTATTGAAGGCGCCTTAGCCGGCGGCGAGCTCGCTAGCTCGGAGCTGTGGGAGCCTGTTTTCGATGTAGACCGGCATCTTGTTCATACCAAAATAGGGCCTTATTGGCGCTTGTTTTTACGCCCCGAAGGCTTTGTTAAACGCTTTTATCACCGGGTTTATCCGTTGCCGGTTGAAAACTGGCGGATTACTCAACAACTCGAACTTTACGACGGTTTTTGCACGATAGAGGTGGCGCTGAATATCCGCTTTCAAGCCACGTTAAAATATGCGCTGAGCAATATGGACATTTTGTCCGGCATTAATGAGCATATAAAAACCGCCTATGAGGATTTGCTGATCAACTTGATCGATAAAGAATTGCTCAGCTTAGCGGACGGTTCGTGGGTGCAAAAAGGCGTAAGCGATATTGAAAAGAGAATTGCTTTTGCCGTCGGAGAGCTGCTGGTATTGCAAAATATCCAGTCGCAAACGCTCTGTTCATTGAAGCCCGCTTTTAAAGACTTCCCCGATGTACAGCTGGCTCAGGAGCGCGTTTATCTTTGCGTCCTTAAAAAAAGCTTTGAGTTTAACGATGCGAGAAGAGAAGAGTTATTTCGTCAGGAACAAGAACTGGAACAGCAGAACCGGGAACATAGACAAAAACAGCTGGATCAGTTAAACCACGAAGCTGAGCTGGAGCGCTTAATACAAGCTCAGCAGGCCTTAAATAAAAAACTGTTGCTTGAAGAAAAAGAAAAACAGTTGCTGGAACAGTTCGAAATCGAAAAGCGGCTCCATGCCGAACAAGTCAGGCACGATATTGGTTTGAAGGAAATATCCCTGGAGGCGGAGCTTCAGGAACAGCAAAAACATGAAGCGCGCCTGAGAATCGCCGAACAAAGCACTCATATGGAGGCTTTGGCGCATCAAGCCAAGCTAAAAGAGCAAGAGCTGGCAGCCGATATTGCCCACTATGAAAGCCAGCAGGCGAGATGGCGAGAGGCTAAGGATAAAAGCCATGCTCAACAAATCGCTTTTGAACAGCGTCAAAAGCAATTGGAATTCGATACCGATGTCGAACACCAAAAACACCGGGAGCAACAGCGCTTGAGTATGCAAAAAGAAAGCTACACCAAAAGCAAGGAATCCGATATGTATCTTCGCCGGGAAATCGAATTATTGGCGCTTGAAAAACAACGCCTGGAATTGCAACTGGCGATAGAGGATGCGAAAAAACAGGCAGAGAGTTCCGTTACTGTTCAGGATCAGAATTAAATACTTATGTAGATCAATTCACCACGAAGAAAAAGCAAAGCAAAACGGCGTGTCCTTCGTGGTGAATAGAGATCTTTAGGGGTTTTATATATCCATAACCAGCATCGGCAGGCCGTAAGTCAGCACAAAATAGCCAAACGCAAAAATGACGCTGGTGCTCATTTTGTAGGCAAGAAGTTGGCGAAGAATATAACTGACTATCGCTAAATACCAGCCAACCAATAACACAGCCAGACCGATGGATATTTCTTCGCGGTATTCTTCTTTATTCATCACCATTAAAAAATCCAGGGCTTCGGCGGCAATTGCCAGCGTCATAATAAAGTTTTCACAAACAAAAATAGCCGTGAACAGTTGATTGAAATACTGCCATTTTTTAGTAATCAGCAATAACGTGGTGATGGAAGAAAACGCCATGATGGTGCGCAGAAAAACTTCCAACGAACCATCGGCAGGATCGGCAATCAGGCCTTCGACAATGCACCCCGAAATCAGGTAGAACACTACTGTTTTCCACATAAATGACTTGGGGGGAACTAAGTCGGCGGGGTTATTGATAAACCAGCATAGCGCCAGGTATTTGATTAATAAACTCATGGTGAAGATCTTTTTGTACTCAAGAAAATGCGTGAAGGGTGTAACGGGTTTACGTAATCGGCCTAATTAATCCTCGGTAGCGCCAAGCGGAAGCTATTGCCCCCGCTTAGCTTAATTAGCAGTTCAAGGCCGGCTTGCTGCTACCACTGCGATTCGCCGGTTTCGGGATCGTACATTTCGTGGACAATTTTATGCCGGTTGGCGATGAGTTCTTCAATGCCGGGCGAATTGCTCATGGCGCGGGAAATAGCCAGTTTCATGGCTTCGTAATTGGTGCGATATAAATCTTTGCGATCCAAATCGGGGTTAGCGGCGCATTCGGGCGCAATCCACAGCATCGCAATAATGCACAGATCGTTGGCTTGATCGGCCGGAATAACGCCGTCGATAACGCTGTCCAGAACGGCATCCGCTACTGCCGACTGCACCGGGCCGCCGAACAAGTTGACGTAATCCGTCGATTTGATGGTGACTTTGGGAACCATGATAGTCGCAGGCTTCACTTGCTGATTGCAGGCTCGAATGGCGAACATCCGGGTATGACCTGCGGTTTGCCCCATCAGGTTGGCAAACGCGGTGCCTGCCGGTCCTTTTACGCTGCCTATCAATATTTCGGGCATCGCATCCGTGCCTTGCCCGTCGCTGGAAAATACGGTTGCTTCGCCGGTTCGGAACCAAATTGTATCTGACATTGCATAACCCCAAAAATAATAAGAAAAGCAGGTATTTTATGCCGGATGCAGATAGAGGGGCAAGGTGAAAGGTCGCTTAACTTGTTGCATTGCAGGTTGGCGTTTCGATGCGTTGTCGTTCGTTAAAGCGGAATTTGAAAGGGGAGCGCTTTACTCCGCTTGAGCCAGGCTAAATTTTAGTTAAGCGCATGTTGATGCTATTATTGACCCGCTAATGCGCGCACAGAGAGGATACATGAGCAATTTTGATTTCAATGCCATTTCGATAAAAGATATTACTCAAACCACTTTGTTGACCTGCTTACCCGATGAGACCATGCATAATGCCGCAATCCAGATGGCGGAGCGAAATTGCAGCGCCATGTTGATTACGGTAGCCGATGAAATTATCGGCATCTGGACCGAAAGGGATGTGTTGAAATTCGATTTTTCATCGGCCGATGCGCGTTCCATGCCTATTTCCGAAGGCATGAGCAGTCCGGTTCTGTGTGTTAATGAAAATATGAGCTTAGAGGAAGTCTCGCTTAAATTTAAAAAAGACGGTGTGCGCCATTATCTGGTGACCGACGATCACGGCAAACAAAAAGGCATCGTTTCTCAAACCGATGTGATCAAAAAACACAATTTTGAATTTTTCCTGGTGCTCAAAACAGCGGGCAGCGTACTAAAACCGACTCCGCCGCTGATTCAATCCAGTCAAAGCATGGCTCAAGCGAGCAAACTGATGCATTCTTCGTATTCGGATGCGATAAGAGTTGAATTTCCCGATGAATCCATCGGCATTCTGACCGAGCGGGATGTGGTCAAAGCGCTGGCTTCCGTGGTGCTGAATCCGATGGTGGCGGATTATGCCAGTAAGGATCTGGTTACCGTTAATGAGCATGAAAGCCTTTATCAAGCCAAAAAAATGATGCTCAACAACGGTTTTCGCCATCTCGGTGTGGTCGATCATAAAAATAATTTGATCGGCATTATCAATCTGACGGACATCTTGGCCGGATTTCGCAGCACTTATGTTGAAGAACTTAAAGAATCTTTGGCGCATCGGGATGCCTTGTTAAAAGCTTCGTTAAAGAGCCTTTGTTTGGCTAAAAAAATTATCGATAATACCCAGGAAGGCGTTATCACTACCGATAAATATGTGGTCATTCAGACTTGCAATGCCGCTTTCACCAAAATTACCGGTTACACGGAAGAGGAAGTGATCGGTAAAACTCCGGCGATTATCAGTTCGGGACGGCATGATAAAAAGTTTTACGACGCCATGTGGGGAAAAATCAACAAACAAGGTTTTTGGCAGGGTGAAATCTGGAACCGGCGCAAAAACGGCGAAGTGTATCCCGAACTGCTGACTATTACCGAAATCCGTGATGATGAAAGCAATCAGATCAGTCATTACGCCGCTATTTTCAGCGATATTAGCCAGTTAAAAAATGGCGAAGAAGAAATTAAGCGCTTGGCTTTTTATGATCCCCTAACTGAATTGCCTAATCGGCGCTTGTTAAACGATCGCTTGGCTCAGGAGTTGGCGATTACCCGAAGGTCGGGAAAGAGCGGAGCGCTGTTTTTTATCGATCTCGATCATTTTAAAAATATTAATGAAACCCTAGGCCATTCGGTCGGAGACAGAGTTTTGGTGGAAGTCGCCTATCGATTGAAGCTGTGTGTCCGGGAAGGCGATATGGTCGCTCGTATCAGTAGCGACGAGTTTGTGGTTATTTTGACCGAACTCAGCGGGCATATAGAGTCTGCGTGCAATGAAGCGAGACATGTCGCGGAAAAGCTGCAACACGCTATTTGCCGGGTTTATCCGGTCCTGAGTCATAAATTATATCTTTCCTCCAGTATCGGCATCGCCATGTTCTCGAACAACGCCGGCCTGCCGGACGACTTGCTTAAGCAGGCCGATACCGCAATGGATCGCGCCAAAGCAAGCGGTCGCAACAGGCTGCAATTCTTTCAGCACAGCATGCAGGAAGCGGTGATGGAAAGAATGCTGATCGAAAAAGAGCTGCGCCAGGCGTTGGATGAAAACCAGCTGTCTTTGTATTATCAGCCGCAGGTTGATTATCACGGTAATTTGGTCGGGGCGGAAGCGCTTATTCGCTGGAATCATCCGCACAAGGGTTTTATTGCGCCCGATAAGTTTATTCCCATTGCCGAAGAATGCGGCTTGATCCAGACGGTCGGTGCCTGGGTGCTGGAGCAGGCGTTTATTCATCTAAGGCAGTGGGACAGGCAGTTGCTGTATTTGCCGCATTTGGCGGTTAATATCAGTCCAAGGCAGTTCTATCATGATGATTTTATCGTTATACTTGCCAAGCTTGTTAAACAATACCAAATAAGCCCGTCAAGAATCATGCTGGAATTCACTGAGGGCTTGTTGATGAGCGATGTTGACGTCGCGATCGATAAAATCAAACAGTTGAAAAAACTGGGCTACACCTTTTCCATAGATGACTTCGGCACCGGTTATTCGTCATTGAGCTACCTGAAACATTTGCCGGTGGATCAGTTAAAAATCGATAAATCCTTTGTTGAAGATATTACTAAAAATAAAGACGACGCTATTTTTGTGGGAACTATTATTGCGATAGCTCAACGCATGAATCTGGATGTTGTCGCTGAAGGTGTGGAACTAAAAACGGAACTGGAGTTTTTAAAACAAAACGGCTGTCTTTGCTATCAGGGCTATTATTTCAGTAAACCCTTGCCTGACGACTTGTTTTTCGAACAATGGTTGAAAAAGGCGAAATTTAAATAAACGGTGGATAAAAATGAAAATCGGTTTTTTGGCTCCAACAAGCGTCGCCAAGTTGTTAGGCAAGACTTTAGGCGGCTGGGTAATGATGATGTTTCTGTTGACATCGGGATGCGCCACGATCGGCCATGAATTTCCTGCCGGTCAGGTGTCGACTATCAAGATAGGAGAAACCACTCAGAATGATATTTACACCACGTTTGGAAACCCTTGGAGAACGGGGCTTGATAACGGCATGAAGACATGGACTTACGGCAATTACTATTACAGTTTGTTTAGTGACGGCAGTACCGAGGATTTGGTGATTAAATTCGATAAACGCGGTGTGGTTGCGTCTTATGTGTTCAATACGTCTAAGCGCTCTAAATAAGCTAGGGTCTGTTTACAGCCGGCTTTTAGTTGCTGGTGGAGTCATTTTTAAAGAAACGCTCATTCGACTCGGAGGATAAACCTTTATTCAAAGGTCTTGCTTTTAATGCGAGTCCCCATCAGGTAATCGAACCAAGGCCAAGTAACGCACCAGTTAGCATCGGAGTTGCCGAGATGATGCTCATAATGCCAGCGTAAATGCCGTTTGGCCCAATCCCGATCAAGGTGAGCCTTGCGATGCTTGTAATAATAAAGCAGCAAGGAGGCATACACCGTAGCGGTGAATAAGGGAAATAAGATAAACAGCGGTACATGCACTACCACAATGCCGGCCAATACCGCCAATTCCTTGGTCTGAGCGTTTCCGCCCGTTAATTTCAACGACTGATAACCCGGATCGAGCATCGCGTTTTTAAAGCAAACCGCGTGATGCTCATGCCAATGATAAGCCCAGAAACTATGCCGATTTTTTCCCAGTCCGTGCAGAATGTATTTATGCATCAACCACTCGCCGGCATTCGCATACATTAATCCCAATACGAACTGAAGGCTTAAGCTAAACATAGAATGTACATACTTCGATGGCGTTTGTTTTCATGATGAATCCTTCACTGTGATGAATAACTATGATTATCGCCGAACTTTATGATGCATTTAGCCAAGGCCGTAAAGCGCTTTTTTAAGAAACCCCAGCCGATTAATAAGAATTTCTTTTTTGGCGGATATAAAGTTGATAAAATCAGTCGGTTTTTATTAATGAGGTGATTGTTATGAATGTTATAGAAAGAATTAAAGACCAGCTTGAAAATAACCAAGTGGTTTTATATATGAAAGGATCACCGGATTTTCCTCAATGCGGCTTTTCCGGCCAGACCGTGCAAATATTAGAAGCCTGCCAGGCTAAATACGAACATGTTAATATTTTTGAGGACCCTGAGCTTCGCGAAGCGCTCAAAGAATATTCGAATTGGCCGACTTATCCGCAGCTTTATATTGGCGGCGAATTAATCGGCGGTTGCGATATCGTGACCGATCTGTATCAAAAAGGCGAGTTGGTAAAAATGCTGGTA
>Ga0265327_10003319_pt1 | contig 15571 bp, 24 predicted proteins | sample 41621metaG_FD_202089 | JGI IMG/M metagenome (GOLD analysis project Ga0265327, IMG submission 202089) | Rhizosphere microbial communities from Carex aquatilis grown in University of Washington, Seatle, WA, United States - 4-16-21 metaG | ecosystem: Host-associated > Plants > Roots > Rhizosphere... | reverse complement strand
GCGCGCTGATCCGGCGCTCAACCAGAGCAAGCAACGTCGCGTCGGTGCCTTCTATGAACTCATAGGTCCAGTGTAGGTCTGCCATTAACCCTTGCTGTGCCGCCTCCATCAGTGAAACGGCCTTCGCAATGTTCAGCCCTCGCAGCGGATTATACCGTTCGCGCCACGTATTGGCCTGGTTAACGAGCGATTGCTGATTCAAACCCGACGCCACACCGCTGTTTTTGCCTATCTTTGTCGGAGGCTTACGCATACACGACCTCCTGACCGTCAAAAAATTGACCCAAAACCCGCTTTGTAACCCGCTGCCACAATGCCTTTAGAACCCTTTTAGTCGCCTTACAGTGCGTTTGGCGGCCCAAGGTGCGCTCCAACGTGCGCCAAACGGCTCCTGAGCCAACGTAGCGAGACGGTTCTGGCCTTAAATTGACACTCCTGTCAGCGGCATGATAAAAACACCACGTCGCCGATTGGAAACCACCGGAGGAACTAGCTTCAATGGTTGCACCCCAAGTCGGCGAGGTGGATAAATTATTGGCTGCAGCGGTCATCGAAACTGTCAGGGACTCCAACTTCGATGGCACGACCGACCGCAGCCAAATTTTCAAATTCGCAATCCGCAATCCGTAATCCGTTGTCTTCGCCCAAATCGACCTGTCGCGCCGATCCGCGAGGGTTTGATTGCGACGGCTATCCTCAAAAACGAAAACCGTGCCCGGTTCGCTCAGTTGGTTGCCGGCCTCGATCGCCAGCGCCAACGCCCAAAAGTGGTCCGCATGCCCGGCATCATCCCGAGTCGCCGCGATTGAAACCCTTCCGCCAGGCGAAACAATCTTCTCAGGCTTGCGCAGATCATCGCGCAGCTCCTGTTCAGCCGGAATTTCGATGCTGCGATCCTCGAACACCGCGACCATTTCGGTCGCCATGATTTCCGTTACCTTCGCTGTTGGCGCTTTCCGGCCTTCAGCCATCAGCTTGTCGTTCACTGGTCGAGTCGTCGCGAAATTGACACCGTTGATTCTCCACGTTCCCCACTTCTCCTGGAGGTATTCGGTCAGGCCGAGCCCGTTGCCAGTCATGTCCAATTCGTAGCGCGCGAACTTCGGCATCGCGCAAACCATGTCCGCCTGCCGCTGTTGTGCCGGCGTCCGCATATTTTGCATGCGCAGGATCGCGATCGTCTTTCGCAATTGGCCGAGGCGTTCAATCACCCAAATCACGGATAGGTCGCGATTGCGTCCGAAGTCCTGGCCAGCTTCCAACCGGCCTTCCGCCCGAAACATTCTCGCCAGGCTCGCCGCGCTCCATTCCTGTTCGTCGATCGTGATTAGCGAACGTTCAGCCGCGCTGATTAACTCATGCGTCAGCAGCGCCATGTTCTCATCCGTGAAATGGCATTCGTAGTTCTGATCGTAGGCGCGCTTATCGAGCGACTTTTTGCGTGCTTCGTCCGGATGAATTGGCGCACGCGTCTTCGGATCGAAAACTTTGACGCCCATTTTCCACGCCTCGCTTCGGGTTACTCGCGAAACAGTGAAGCCGGTCCCGGATTCAAAAAACGTTCCATCGTTCGGACCAGCGCCGCTCGCCATCCGATAAAACATGTTGTGCTTGCCGTTGCCGGTCGAAGCGATGCGACAAACGAACTCTGCATTCGAAGACAGGATCGGTTCTGCCGCTTCCCAAATCGCGTTGCTGTCTTCGTGGAACGCAAATTCGTCCAGGATAAGATCGCCGCTGAAGCCGCGCGCCGTTCGGGGATTCGCCGCGAGAACTTTTATGCGACCGATCCGCGTCGTTCCATCGTCAGCGCGAACCGTGATGCGCACTTCCATGCGCATGTTGTCGTAGGTGAGGTCAGGAGAATTATCGGAGCAATCGTAAACCGCCGCGTCGCCAATGATGTCGGCCTTTCGCGTCTTCTCCATCACCATACCGAGCTGATTACAAATATCCTGGCATTTGATGACGAATTCAGCGCCGTTATCTTTCGAGTTCGACAGGACCGTGATTAACCACGAGTTGTAACGCTGTAGTTGTGCGAGTAAGCGATCGACCGCCCAGGCTGCCAGTGTGTAGCTCTTCCCGATCTGCCGCGACCAATGCAAAACGAGAATGCCCGACTTGCGGTCCAAAAATACCGGGTGCTGATATTTGCGGAATTTTACGAGCGCCTCAGTTGCTGGCGCTTCATTCACAATCTGCGCCGCCGTAACTTTTTGTTCGAGCGTCCGTCCTGGATGTTTCCAGTTGTCGACTTCCATCGGCGCAGTCGCATCGCCGAGCGCCGGACCATCAGTGCGCACTTCCGCCCCAGGCATCGCGCCAGCGCTCTGAACCGAAGTCGCCGACTTTAGCTCAGTCACGTCTGCCTCTGAAGTGGCAGCGCTGGTCGCGGCTACCTCTTTCGGGGTAGACTTATCCTTGGCGTTTTTAGAATTTCGTCTCACGGGTTGATCAGGGGCAACTGTCCGAAAAGTTTCTTGCGAATGGCCTCGAGCTTCTCCGTCTCCGTCAGCTTCGATGCCGAAATTGTTTTGATCGTCGCCGCTTCCTTCATCGCCAATTTTGAAACATCGAGTTCCAGCTTCTGGCGTTGCAGTTGGACCTTTTCCTTGTTGAGTGCGAATTTCTTCACCTCCAGCACGCCCTTGTTTTCGCTCAGCGACAGTGCGGCGACATCCACGAACCCATCGCGATCGTTGTTCGCCACTGACTCGGACATAAAGAAAGCGATGCCGGCAGCTCTGACCTTTTCCGCCGACGCGCTCGGGTCTGACTTGCGATAGAATTCCTCGAATTGTTCCTGCCGCTGGTTGTAATTCGCCAAACGCTGCTGGTGAAATTGCCAGGATAAAAATTCCGAGAAGGATGAGTCCGAACGAAGGGAGATGCCCAATCGCTCGCGAATTTCCCCGCGCGCCTGCTCGCTGGTCATTTGCTTCGAGAGCGAATACGCCCACTCGCGTTCGTCCATCGAACGCTCTTTCAGTTGGCGCAGCGGTGGTTTGGTTCCGTCGCTCTCCTGGCGTGGTTTGCGGTCTTTGCTCATTCATTGCATCTCCGCTTTATTGGCGCGACCGTAGTCCGTGATCATCCACTTCGTTGAGCCGACGTCCGGACGAACGCCCGTAATCCATCGCTTCGATTCGCAAAAATTCACGCCCTTCTCGAACTCAGAAAGGAGCGTGTTGGGCGTGACCCGTAAGTTCACTTCGGCGTGCAAGATCGTTTCGATCAGCAGTCCGTCCGCCAGGTCCAGCGCTTCCAGAATGGCGCGCACGATCTTTTGGTCGCGTTGTTTCATTTGTTCTTGTTTGCCGCGTTGATAGCTTTCAAAGCTTCGGTCTGTTGTTGGAACGCCTGTGTGAACGCTTCCATTTGTCCCTTGATGCAGGCGAGGTTTTCGACCACTGGTTCAAACCGGGTGCGCAAATGCCCGACCTCCGTCTGCAGTTCGCGCCGCGTGTCATCGATCTTCGCGTAAATCGTTTTGCCGCGATTCGATCCGCTCGCTAAAATTTGTTCCTTGTCGGCGAGCATCCGGGCCTCAAGCGCTTTTTGATTCGCCTCATTCTCCTGGATGCGACGCGCTAGCTCGGCCTGCGATTCTTTTAGTTGCTCGTTCGGCGGCTGCGGTTTCTCGCCGCGTACTTGTTTGACGACCCAAACGACAGCGCCGGAGAACGCCACGAAATAAAAGGCGCATTCGAGCCAGGGAATCAGTTCTTTGGGTGCGCCGATGGGGTCCATTAGCTGTTAATCCTTTCCAAATACGCCGCCATGAAGTGGTCCTTAACGAGGGTTTCAACCGCCCTTAAACGGCCGTTTTTAGAAAGCTCCAGCGCCAGCCCGATCGCATCTGCTTCCAGCTTTTTCCAAATCGATGGATCGGCATCGACGCCGCCGGTCGCCTCCATAAAAATCCTGTGCCCCTCCTTGCGATAACCCATCAACATTCCAGGCACCCGTGTTACGATGTCGTTCGCGTTCTCGATCCGGAACGAGCGCTCGCGCAAAACTGGATTGCTGTTGTAACAAGCGGTGAAGTCGGCGTCCCCAACGCGGGGCGTTCCGAAACCGTAACAGCCGGCAATCGCAGTCCCGCCATTTACAATGTCGTAAGCGATGAGAACATCGAGCGCCGCGCCAAGTGAATGTCCGCCAAGCCAAACCAGGCGATGCGGCGACAACTCAAACACCGCTTGTCGCAGATCATCACGCACCGATTCAAACGCATCCGCGAAACCGTCGTGCACTTCACCAGGAAACCCAGCCAGCTTGCGACGAAGGAACTTGCTGTCAGTAATCCAGTCGCTGACTTTCTCTTCAGTCCCTCGCGGCGAAATCACCAGATCGTTCGTCGTTGCTGCGACTAGTATTTGCGTGTCCGTCTTCGTGCTCTCGATCCATCGAAACTCGACTGCGCCAGCTGCGCGCGCTTTGGCTTCCGCTTCCGAAGGCTTGCAATAAGCCGTCGACGCCGCGACGGCCATCATGCGCATCGCATCCAGGTTGAATTCGGTTGTGAGATTCGACGGGAACATATTAGTGAGCGCCGACGTCGTCGGTGTGTGGAGGCTGTCCGGAAATCATTGCGCTTGCGGCGCGGTCCGTTGTGCTCTGAAGGTTTTTGATGATGACATCCAATTCCTGGCGGGCCTGCGATGCCGTGAGTGATGCTTTGGTTAAGCTGTCACTTGCGCCCATCGACTCGATTTGCTGGCACAGATCAGCGAGCTTGTTCTCAACACCACGAAGACTGCCGGCCAGCAATCCCAGCGCGATTCCGCCTTCCATGATGCGAAGCGTTTCCGGCGAAAATGGCGCATCGAATTGATCGAACTCCATGCATGGGCAACCATCGACTATGCACTTAGTCCAATGCCCTCCGCCCTTGCCTTGACCGGGCTGGTGAAAGTGTTGCGATCCGAAATGACCGCACGAGCATTTATATCCCTGTTCGTTCGCGGGCGGAATATTCTCGTCAACTCTCATTGTTTCGTCCTCGGCGTTAGAAGTTTTGAAGCAGGCGTCCGGGTTCCTGGGATCGATTGCGACGAGGATGTCTTAATCTCCGGGATCTCGACCCCGTCAAAACAAACCACCGTCACCGTGAAAAATTTCTGCGCGGAATCAAACGGCACCTCGCAGCCGTTCGTTGAAGTCGTCGCCAAAAACTCCCAGGCGGCGCTCGGCGCAATCACGGCACAGTCATAAACGTTGTACGCCCGCACCAGCTCAGGCCTCGTTTCATCCCACACCAATTGCCGCGCGCGCGCCGAGCCTCCAGCGGCGAGCATCGCGACAATCAGTGTGAGAAGTTTCATTTAGTGTGAGTCCGTAATTAGCGAGGCCGACGTTCGGCTTAGAAATTCACGCCAAAGCACGTCGCCAGAAATGGCTTCTGTCCGCCTCGCTGCTCGCCGTTGATGACGCTCTCCTTCGCAATTTCAAAGTCCGTTTGCAGCCGAAGCTGTAAGTAACTATTCGAGCCGACTCCCTTTTTGGTTTGGAGAAACGGGCTGATTGCCGCGACGTGGTCGTCAATTCGATAGGTCACATCCGCGCCGACGCCAAACTTCAAATCGCCGAGCGTTAATTCGACAGCCGGTCCGACGCCAAGGCTTTTGATTGTTTGACTCGAATTGAATATTCGCGCGTAACCATCGATCGCGACCTTGCTCCAGACCGTGTAATCCGCGCCGATGATCGCGTCCGCATTGATATTATTTTCAAAGCACGAGCCGACGAACACATCGCACTTCTTATTGGCGAAGGTGCCGAAGCCAGTGTCCGGTTGAATCAAAAAACTTTTAACCTGGTCAAGAATGCCGACCCCGGTTGTCGACGTAGCGCTCGGCGTTTCCGTCATCGAGGTCGGACGCGTCAGCGGATCAGTCAGCACTTGAATATTGGTCGGGCTGGGAGGTGTTTGCGATTTAGCCGGCATCGCGCAAAGCGCGAGAGTGGCGAGGGAACAAATGATCAGGAGTTTTTTCATGGCGATGTGTTTTTAGTTTTGAGTGATTTCCAGTAGGCCCACACATCCGCCACCGCTTCTGGTGGCAATGAAACGTCCGCCAATAATTCGACGGCGCGCGGCACAATGCCGCACGCCATCGATTGATGGTTTAGCGATTCATAATTTTCCTTTTTGATGGCGGGGGCCATGCGAGAGGCCATCACACCACAGGTCCTGATTTCTTCTACTCCTCCCGGAGGGGTAATCTTTATCCCTTGGTGATTTTTTGGAAGTTCCCCGTCGCCGCCGAAGTGATATGGCGGACTTGCCCAACCGTATTTTGCCCGATGTCCCGCTAAACCTTTGTTCCTTTGTTAGCGAACCGGACGTTTCGGTTTCTGTTCAAAACAAAAACCCCAGGCCTTTCGGCGTGGGGTGCGGAGCGAACCGTAGAGATTAAAAAACTTTGGTCAATGAAAATTTAATTCCCGCTGCCAGTTTCTGCCGGCATGTAGAACAGGCACGCGTGATTCGTTTCACACCAGGAGAGCGCTTCATGCCCGTCCTTAATCTTCATTGGTAAGTTTTTTTTGCCCTCGACGAGCAAGCCGGTTTTTCCAGGAGCACTGGCAAAGAGGATTTTCGTTTGCCCGAATATTTGCGATGCAGTTACACTGCCTTTGCGTAGATGACTCATATACTTAATCGGTTCTGAGTTGTTTGCGTAGGGCCGGCGCGCTGTAATCGCGCCGGTCCACTTTTTTAAATTACCCCTGCAGTTCGGCTCGTCAAATAAATTGCTTCCGGATTCGCCATGCTCGTCCGCGAATCGTTTAGCGACTAATCGGTTGAATCGTCGTGTTGGTGCGGCCCGCCATTGCTTGAGCGCTCCAATCACGAATGGTGCCATCCATCTCAGCGCCGATGTTCACAGTCACTTCTCCAAGAACAACGTCGTTTTTAGAAACCCCAAATTGCTTCTCTGCTTTCTCGCGCAACGCTGAATAAAATGTGTAGTCCGATGGAGTGGAACGGAGCGACAGCGGCCATCCACCTGAGTCAGCCTTAACCAATCCCAGCGGTTGAACCTCTGGGCCCCATGCACCTGAAGGTGGACACTTAACCACCGAAACACAGCCCGTCAGCAACACAAAGCTGAGCAGCATTAATAAACATTTCTTCATCGTCCGTTCCTCACTTCACCTCTGCACGACTCTCTAAAATTGCGCTCAACCTTCCCACGATATGTCCTGCGCAAAACGTGATCACGCCACTTAAGGCAATTCCGATCCCGGCGAAAACGCCGTACTCTTGCAAATGCATTTTTGAAATGTTCGCAACCGCTCCCATCGATGTCTGCACCGAGGTATCAAAAAACATAGCAAAGCCAATTGCGCAAATTCCCCCGAGCCAAATCAGCGTATGCCCTGTGCTTACCAACTTCGGACCAGTGTTGTCGTTTAGTTCCATAATTTTGTTTTCCTTCTCAGTTTCTCGTGTCTCTGATGAAATCGCACCCGAAATTCTCCCGAAAATATATTTTCACTTGGACAGCCTTTGACCAAGTGACTTTGTTAGCGTGTTCCCGACAACAATAAAAACATCGTGCGGGATCGTTTGGTCAGACATCGACCATTGAGCATCGAGCCCCTCAATAGGAACGACAGTTATGCAACAACAGGAATTCAATCTAAACCTTACTTCTTCTGGCCCGCGCCGCTACCAGCTTGTGACCCTGGAGCCGGAGCTGGAGATGATCGCTGGCTTTTTTGATGAGCGCCAGTGCCGTGCTCTCGCGAAGCTTTATGCTCGCTGGGCTCATCAGCTTTACCGGAAGGCGAATGTTCTGAAGAGCCATGCTCCGCTTCCCTCAATGCTTTCTCAGCCCCGAGCCGTCCGCCCAATTTCGCAGCGTCTTCAATCTTTGAATTGATTGGCATGCCGTGCTCATCTTTCATGCGCGCCGGTTTTCCGCGCTCTGCTTCGGCCAACCGCTTCTTCAGCTCGTTGGCCTGCGACAGCAAAATCGGAATGCCGGCGCGCCGCATTAAATCGCTCGCGTCCGTCAGCTCGATCGCCAGATCGATAATGGACTGCTTCATCTTTGCGATGCCCTCCTGGTTCGGTGGATAGAACTGCTGCGACTCAAATTCGACGTTCGCGTTGAAGGGAGCGGATGGTTCGGTCAAGATGTACGCCCGGCTTCCGCTTTCCGGCGCGGTGATTTCTTCAATACTGGTATCAAGAACTCTTGCTAATTTCTCAAGAAAGTCCTTGCCCAACGTGAATCGACCGAGCTCGTAATTGCTCAGCGTCGATACCGCGCAACCGATCTTGTCCGCCAGCTGTTCCTGCGTAAGATCGCGCTCTTTGCGTATGCGCCTAAGTGATGGCCTCATTAATCATGGCAATGCTAACGTCTCAAAAGTTCTTATTAAATTCTGTTGACCAACCAAAAGGTTTTGCTAAAGTTCTTCCATGTTCACGCGAGAACAAGCGAAACACAAGCTTAAAAAAGAGGGGCTCACTTATCGCACCGCCGGTCCGAAGTTAGGCGTCACTTACCAACACCTTTCCGAAGTTCTTAACGGTAAACGCCGGTCCCGAAAACTCCTTGGCAAGATCGCCAGGCTCAAACCCGCTGGAGGTGCGAAATGATCGACCCCTCTTTCCAAATCTTCGTCCGCGTGATCATCAGCGAAATGCACTGGCGCTTGCGCCGGACCATTCCCATCCCGCTCGGAAGGCTCGCTCGCCTCAACCCAAACATCATCACCAAATAACTATGCGCGCTCGATTTATGCATTTTGGCCAACCTTTCAAGTGCGATGGACGCGTGATGATTTTCCTCAAGCGCCTGCGCCGAGGCCACGAGGTCGCCGGCCCGACCATCAACGTTGTGCAGTGCGACGAGTATCGCGCTCTCGACGGCCCTTCCGATCTTGGAATCGTTCACATGTCTGATCGCGACATCGCGAAACGCGCTACTCCAACGACCGTCGTCGAGCTGCGCGAAGCACAACGCAAGTTACCAGCGCTGTTAGACGAAATCTCAAAAAATAAATCGCCGAAATGATTTCCGCCCCTTCAGTTCAACGCCGCTTGCCGATATCGGTTGAGATCATCGCGCCGCTCAAGACAATCGACGCCGCGCGCTCCGATCTTGCGACCGACGAAGACGATATCGTCCACCTGATCCGGGATAGGCAAATCCTCGCGTTCGATCTCCGCGCCGAAGGTTCGCAGCGTTCTGAAATCCGGATTTATCCGCCAAGCGTCGATGAAGTGCGGATCGCGCGTAAGTTTGGAATTCTCAACAATCCGAAGTTCGACCTCGACACGATTATTCCAAAAATTATCTCCAGCAGCCGGCACAACATTCCGCTGTCGATGCTTCGCAGGCGTTTAGTTGTTAGCTCGAAGCACGTTCACCATTTGCTCGAGCAACGCCTGATGCAGGCCGTGCCTGGGACCGGCGATCAAATCAACCAGGCCCCAATGATCGTCCGCAGCAGCATCGTTGACTTTCTAAAATCACGGAGGATCGACCAATGGCTCTGAAATCCGCAATCCGCAATTTGCAATCCGCAATTCTATTTAGCCAGGGAGCGACGGCCACAACCACAGCCGATAGACCCCAACCAGATAAAATCATCCCCCTGGCAACCTTTCCCCATGAGTAAACCAACTACAACCAAAGATGGAAAAGCGGAGCTGGTCCCAACAGTTCCAAAAAAATTACAGGGCGACCTCGCTGCCTTCGAGCAGAAGCTTTCCGACGCCGGCAGTCGCGTTGCCAAGCGATCAGAATCACTCGCCTACGCCGTTATCGAATACGGCTATTACTTGCTGAAAATTCGTGCGCTCTACGCGCTTTCGCCAGCGGAGGCTGGTAAACGAAAAAGCCTGTCTCAGCGTGAGACAGGCTCGCCCAATGGTGAGCCGGTCGGCTTCTCCGGATGGCTCGCCGCCAAAGAAGACGAGGTTCCACGTGGAACGGCTTATCGCTACATGAACGCAGCGGTCAATGCTGGTTTGACCGAGAATTCTAATGAGTCGGCGCTTCACAAATTGGTTGAGTCGCGCGCGTTGAAAGGCAAGAAGCTCGTTGACCTTTATAAATCACCCAGACAGCTCTCTGCGCCCAAAGAAAACGAACAGCTTGAATTCAATCTCGTCGCTGAAGTCCTCACCGAAAATCAAAAGCTGTGCAAGCAGCTTATCGACCTGCGCGACGACATGGACGAAGACCAGCTCCGCGCCGCCGTCGAGCGCCTCGAGCAAACACTCGAAGAGTTGACCGGCGCTGAATGGGAAATGGTTGGCACCAAATCAAAGAGCAACAAAAAGGAAATCAGGCAGCATGGCCACTAATCTCACAACTTCATCGGATTGGCAGCGCATTCGCGCTATCGAACTGCACGACGTCTTTGCGCGCATCGAGCGCGTCTGTCGGCATGAAGGGCTTAGCCTGGCTGAAGCCGTTCGCACTGCATCTGCCGAACTTGCCAATAAATCGATCCGATGCCGCAACGGTTCCGTAAAGGTCATCAAAGCCAGCGTTACGACTCTTTTAACCCACTATTACAACTGGAAGAACAGCGGTCGCAAACCTGCGGCTCTGCTTCACGACTACAAGCCTGGTCGCGCCAGGATTCCCGGCAAGCTGATCGCCGAACTGCAGCGCCGCTCCACCATTCCGGGCGTTCCTAATATTTCTGTTGCCATCAAAGCGTTACGTGACGATTGGAAGGCGGGCGAATCGATTCCAGGTCTCGGCACTTGGCAGGAATGGTGGCTCGGGAAACATCCACAGCTCGAAATGCCGCCGCATGCTCCCGACTTTCCGTATTCCGAACGCACGCTCTATCGTGCCAAACCCAGCAAACGCGAACGCGCCCTCGGCAATAAAGGAATTGCGGCGTTTAAAGCTCTGAGTCCGTTTGTTTCGCTCAACTATTCCAACTTGCGCAAATGCGAACTCTACACGCTCGACGACGTTCGCCTCGACATTGTCTGCATCGATGAATTCAGCGGCAAAGCGATTGAGGTTGTCATCTACGTCATGATGGAAGTCGCGAGCCGCTCCATCGTCGCTTACATCCTTAAACCCGCCGCCAGGATCGAGCAGAAAGACGTCGACGAGCTGCTCGCTTATGGCCTGCAGGCGTACGGCATCGGTGACGGTTACACCACTCACATCAAGTTTGAACGCGGCTCAGTCGCCTGCAGTAAAGCTGCCCAACAAACCCTTGAAGCCGCAAGCGAAGGCGCGATTCGAATTCACCGGACTAGTGTTAACGCTGGCATCCGTTGGATCGGAGCGCCGAAGGATAAGGCCAGCGGCCACGCTGCCGGTAAGGCCGTCATCGAATCATTCAACCGCAAGTTGCACCTCATGCTCATGCGCTTGCCTGGTCAGCGCGGAAACAAGTTTGAGAATCAGCCGGCCAATCTTGGTTACGAAGGCCCGGACAAAATCACGCCGGGCAGTCTCGCCGACGATTGCCAAAAACTCGCTCACTTTCAGATCGTCGCCAACTCGGACAGGACCGCTCCACGATTGCGCCTCATACTGTCGATGCTCTATTTGCGTCAACTCGACCTTGCCGTTCGCGAAGCAATCAAAGTTTACAACAACGAGCCCGGCCACGATTTCCAAGGTCATGGTTCTTTTATCAAACGCGAAATCGCGCCAGGCGTCTGGTCTGAATCTTCCGACCTTGCGAGCAATCCTGATCTCAGTCTTAATCGCTTAACACCATCGCCCGTTGCGTTTGATGCGCAGCAATCTCTCGCGGCATCCAGCCCCGCCCCTGCGGGCGATGGTGCGGTTTCTTCATCCTCCAAAAAAACCTACAGCCTGAAGAGCGGTCCGCCGACCAAAGCGACCACTGGCGAATATTGGCGTCTCTGGAAAAAGCTGCATTCGATCAAACAAATTGATCGGCATGCGCTGACTCATCGCACCCTCGGCTGTCATCCGAAGGTCAACGAAATGACCCCCGACCAACTCGCCAAAATGATCAGCGTTTTCTCAGCAATTTTACGAGGCCGACGTTCGGCTCCCGACACAAAATGAAAACCCCATTTCGCAACATCTACGTTCGCCAACAAACAGCCGTTGAAAATACAGCGCCAAAGCACGAGGCCGACGCTCGGCTGCCGCGCGAGCGATTGGTCACGAACGATCCCGCACGCGAGTTTGCTGCGCGCCCTGGTGCCGTGCGCGCGTTGCCTGATGAGATCGCCGCCATCATTTTGGCTCGCCAGGAACACCGCGAAGTCACACGCGAAGGCGTCACCGTCGATGGCCGTAAATTCTGGCACGAGAATTCCATCACGTGCGCGACCAAAGCCGGCACAAAAGAAAAAGTCCTCGTCACCTACAACCGCTACAAGCCCGAGATCATCCACGTTCTCACCAACGATGGCGCTTACGTCGAATCCATCCCCGAGAAGGGCAAAGCTGAATTCTTTGATCCGGCGACCACGCAAAAGCAACTAGGTGCCGTTCGCCGCGACCAGGCGCGCGCGATGGATCGCATGAAAGAGCTTCACGGACCCGATACACTCGAAACACTCCAGCGCGAACGCGAGAACCTAGCTCGAATGCAGCGCTGCGTCTCGACGTTTGAATCTCCGGTCCCGCCGGACCAGTCTGCCGATCAATCCCTTTCCCGCACCAACCCCGCGCGCCGAATTGCCACCGCTGAGAAATCAATGTCGCGCGCCATCACTCGCGATAAAAAGCAAAAGGCGAGGCATAGCCGGACAATTGAGCGTGAAGGTGAAGCCGCATTGCGCGACCTGCTTTCACCACCTAACCCCGAACAATCAACCGAATCAAATGCCGGCGACGATCTCTTGAAGATTCTGGCCGGCAACGCCGCAGCGTAATCCCAAACAACTAACAGGAGGAAATCATGCACACACTAACGCACCCCGAAAAAGCAGCCGAAGCTAGCGCCGAGCGCATCCAGCGTCGCGAGAGAACCAGTGACGGTGAACTCGCGCTTACCAATGGAGATCATAATCTGCGTCAATCAACCGGCAAAGTTTCCGAGTTCGATCCGGATAGCCCACGCGCCAGTCTGGGTCGTTGTAAAACGCCGGGCGATGCAGTGATGGCTGGCACCCAAAATCTTCCCGATGACCAACGTGCTGCGATCCGTTGGCTCTATTCCTATCAGGTCAAACACGATCTAACTTGCGGTGAGATCGGCAAACTCGTCGGCAACAAAGATGGAGTAACAATGAGCCTGCTACTGCGCGGTAAATATACTGCCAGACCTGACAATCTCGTTTCTCTGATCAAGCAGCTTCGGGAAAGAGTTGAAAAAGCTGAACAGGGACATTTGCCACAGCTTGATTTCATCCCGACCGCCCTCACCGAGAGGATCATGAACTTATGCCAGGCATCTTTGAACAACCACCGCATTGGCTTGTTGTTCGGCGAGTCGCAGATCGGCAAAACGGAAAACCTTCAATACTGCGCCCGCACCATTCCAAATGCCTTCTACGTCTCGATACCGACGCAGGGCACGCTGATTCACTTCACAGCGGTTATGGGTGACTTGCTGCACATCTCCGGTCGCGGTCCCGAGGTTCGTCGTCGTATCATCAATGCGGTCGATTCTAAAACGCTCCTCATATTCGACGAGATGCATCGCTGCATCCCGCGCTCGAGCACCAGCTCGATGGCTCTGCAGACAATTGAATTCATCCGCGAAATCTACGATGCGAAGAAGCCTGGCATCGTTATGTCCGGCACGGAAGTGTTTAGGGACGCGTTCCAGTCCCGAGCCTGGGGCCAGCTATTGAAACAAACGATGCGCCGACGCATTGCGGTTTTGCCGCTCGACGACAAACCCACTCCAAAGGACCTCAATGATTTCGCTGAAGCATTCGGATTACTTCCAGCGCACGGCGAGGCGCGAACGTTGCAGGACAAAGTGATTGCAGACGAGAAGCTCGGAGTGTGGCTGGCCATCCTTCGCATGGGTCGCGATCTCGCCGCTGCCCGCCAACAAAAAACAATGTCGTGGGGCGACGTCATTTCCGCTGAAGCAGCTCTTCGCAAACTCGAAGGGAGAAAATAATTATGGCCAACGTCGACAACTTGATCGAAGACACCATGCCCGCCAATCGCCGCAACGGTTCAAACCGCCACGCACCAGGCACCGCAGGTTTGCAGTCGCCGATCTCGCCCGCGCTCAACCAACAATACGTCCTCGGCTTCATGTTCAACGAAGGCGGCACGCGCGTCCTGCTCACCCTCAAGAATCGCCCGAAGCTTCTGGCCGGCCAATGGAATGGTATTGGCGGAAAAATGGAGCAGGGCGAAATCAGCGCTCACAAAGCCATGAAGCGTGAATGCTGGGAAGAAACTGGTTTGATTGGCGTCGACTGGCGTTGCTTCGCCGTCGTTAACACCGCAGACGGCGGCGTGATGTGGGTTTTTTCCAGCTTCACCAAACGGATCGACTTCGCTGAACAACAGCCCGGCGAGACCGAACCAATCCAATCCTGGCTCGTCTCCGATCTCCCGTTTAAAAAACCCGCATTGCGCCACAACGTGCCGTGGATGGTCCATATGGCCATCTGCTGCAGGTCAAATCCGCGCTACGCATTCAAAGTGGAGGAAATGCATAAATGAAACCCCTGTGCGCCATGTTCGTCGTTTTCATCCTTGCCGTGCTGACATTGTTAGCCGCCAACTTTTGGCCTTCGGTCTTCAACCTTTTGCTGCACCTCTGGTTTTATGCCGGCTTGTTGTTGACGACGATCATCCTCGCCGCTCTGGCGTTGGCACCAGCACCAATCACCCCAAGGTAATCCTATGACCCGCTCCGACAAAATCACCGCGCTCGAAAAAGAATTCCACTCCACCGTGGACGACCTGCGCGCCGCCTTCAAGAATCGCGCCCTGGACGGCGTCGAAGAATGCATCATACACGCCCTCAGCCTGGCCAAAGCCATCGCCGTGCTCGAAGGCAAACCCTTTCCGCCCCAACTCGTCACTCGTCACTAACCACTCATCACTAATCCTATGGACCTCACAATTATCGAACGAAAAACTAAATCCTTCTCCACCGAACACGCGCGTCTTGCCAAAATCGTCCTCGCGCACCAACGCCGGCAAGAGGCGCTCCAGGCGAAGTTTCTGCCCGCAATCAAAGCGGCAGTCAAACGCACCGCTGAGAAAAAAAGCGACCTCTACAACGCCATCGACGGGGCGCACAACCTGTTCACCAAGCCTCGCACCGTTGTCTTTCACGGCATCAAGGTCGGTCTCGCCAAGCGCAAAGGCAAAATCGAGTTTGCCGATGCCGACAAAGTCGTCGCACTCATCAAAAAACACTTCGACGACAAAAAGGACCTGCTGATCAATACGGTCGAGACCCCGATCAAAGATGGGCTCGGCAAACTCACCGGCGACGAACTGAAAAAGATCGGCGTCACCATCGGTGAGGACGCTGATGGCGTCGTGATCAGTTCGACCGACAGCGAAGTGGAAAAAATTGTTACCGCCCTCCTCAAAAACATTGTTGGTGGCGAAAAGGAGGCCGCATGATCGTCACTCTCATAAGCGACAATCAAACC
>Ga0265327_10003318_pt1 | contig 15573 bp, 13 predicted proteins | sample 41621metaG_FD_202089 | JGI IMG/M metagenome (GOLD analysis project Ga0265327, IMG submission 202089) | Rhizosphere microbial communities from Carex aquatilis grown in University of Washington, Seatle, WA, United States - 4-16-21 metaG | ecosystem: Host-associated > Plants > Roots > Rhizosphere... | reverse complement strand
TGATCCCATCCCCCATTACCAAATCACCAAATTATCAAATCACCAAATTGATCCCATCCCCCATTACCAAATCACCAAATTATCAAATCACCAAATTGATCCCATCCCCCATTTTCAAATCTTCAAATCTTCAAATCGATCCTCCCATCCCCCATTACCAAATCACCAAATCACCAAATTATCAAATCACCAAATTGATCCCAACCCCCATTACCAAATCACCAAATTACCAAATCACCAAATTGGTTCTCCCCCTCCATCTCCCCCACCCTGATACCGAAGTTCTCCTCCACTTTCACTATCATTGGGGGCCGAAATTAGCATCATGAAATACCGTTTACTACTACCGCTGCTGGTCTTTACCAGTGCCGTCTTTGCCCAGGAAAAGCTCAGTCCGGAAAAGCTCTGGAGCCTGGGCCGTGTCAATCCGGAAGGATTGAGCAGTTCTGGCAAAACACTCTACTATTCTGTAAAATATACCGATTGGAAAACAGAAAAAAGTACGTCAACGCATTACCGCTTTTCCCTGAATGGCGGCGTACCGGAAGAAAGTAAAACCAAAGAAGGATACACCATTGTTCAACGTGATGGGGATACCTGGTATGCCATATCCGAAGGGAATTTATATCGCGGCGGCCGGGAGGATGCATGGAGTCCCGTTTTTGATGGCCTCAAAGATGCCGGGGATATGCGCATTTCCCCTGACGGAAAATACATTGCCTTCGTTAAGGAGGTGCTCGTGAAACCGATGGATGGCACCGATATCTACCCGGACCTTCCGAAAACAACTGCCAAGATTTACCGTGATCTGAATGACAGGCATTGGGATGAATGGGAAGATGGTAAATACAACCACATTTTCATTGCACCATTGTCCAAAGGCGGTGTCGCCGTGGATATCATGGCAGGAGAACCCTATGATTCCCCGCAAAAACCGTTCGGTGGTGCCGAAGATTTCGTGTGGACAGCCGACAGCAAAGCGATTGTATACGTTTGCAAGAAGAAATTTGGTACCGCCTATGCTACCAGTACCAATACCGACCTGTATCATTATTCCTTGGCGAATAAAGAAACGGTCAACTGGACTGCTGGCATGATGGGCTATGATACCAATCCCCTGATCGCTCCGGATGGTCGGAAGATTGCCTGGCTGAGCATGCGCCGGGATGGTTATGAGGCCGACAAGAATGATATCATGGTGATGGATATTAATACCCGTGGTATGGTCAAGATAAACCTGACCGGATCCTGGGATGGAACGGTTAGCTCTTTTATCTGGAACCGAAATTCGGACGGCATTTTCTTTGGCGCTGCCTGGAGAGGCACCGAACAATTGTTTGAAGTGAATGTTCCTGCCAACCCAATGAATGGTATGCAGCCCCATCCCCGGAAGATCACCAGTGGTGATTTTGATATTGCCGGTATTGTTGGACAAGCCGCCAATGGTGAGATTATTGTTTCACGCACGGATATGAATACGGCTGCGGAGATCTGGGCGGTGAGTGGTAGTGGTGCCATGCGCCCATTGACCCATGTGAATGATGCTGCTTACAGCCAAATGCTTCCAAGCGAAACCAAATTGCGCATGGTAACCACCAGCGATAATAAGCAAATGGGCGTCTGGGTAATCTATCCGCCTGATTTTGATCCGAAGAAGAAGTACCCTACCCTCCTGTATTGCCAGGGTGGCCCGCAGAGCGCGCTGAGCCAATTCTATTCCTTCCGCTGGAATTTCGCGCTGATGGCTGCTCAGGGCTATATCATCGTAGCTCCTAACCGCAGAGGGATGCCGGGTTGGGGTGTTGAATGGAATGAGGCGATTTCCGGTGATTGGGGTGGACAACCTATGCGGGATTATCTATCCGCCATCGATGCCGTTTCTGAAGAGCCATACGTAGATAAGAGCCGACTGGGCTGTATTGGTGCCAGTTATGGCGGTTATAGTGTGTTCATGCTGGCCGGTATGCACAACAATCGCTTCAAAACCTTTATCGCGCATGATGGTGTATTCGATACCCGTAGTATGTATGGCACAACTGAAGAGATCTGGTTTACGAATTGGGATGGCGGTGGCCCTTACTGGCAAAAGCCGACTCCTAAATCCTATACAGACTTCAATCCATCCAATTTTGTGAGTAAATGGAGCGCACCGATCATGATCGTACAGGGTGGCAAGGATTACCGGGTACCGATCGAACAGGGCTTACAGGCCTTCCAGGCGGCACAACTCCAGGGCATCAAGAGCAAATTGCTGTACTTGCCGAATGAGAATCACTGGGTCTTGCATCCACAAAATGCAATCGCCTGGCAGCGGGAGTTCTTCGGCTGGCTGAAGGAGACGTTGTAGGAAGTAACCGATAAGCCCCGGGCTCCAGAGGAAAGTCGTGGCTCTCGGCCCTGAGCGAAGTCGAAGGGTCCGTTCAATTTGGTGATTTATTTGGTGATTTGGTAATTGGGGAACGGGATCCCCCCCCGATCCCTGAGCGAAGTCAAAGGGTCCCTTGCTACATTCCTTGACAACAACTGCGCCTAAATGATATAGAATTGATCCCTATAGGATGACAAAGCTGCTGTGTATAGTGTCACAACCCCTCTGCCTCTCTGCGCCTCTCCTTCTCTGCGTCAAACTTCCCCGATCCCGCTGCCTCCCTGCGCCGCCTCGAGAAATCTTATGTATCCGTTTCCGTACCCCGTACCCTGCTCCCATTCTCTGTACCCGCACTGTTTCCCGCTCTCCATTCCCCCCTCCGCACTGTTGCGCCGCCGCGAGAAACTCCCTTTTGCCCCTTACGTGAAACAGTCGCACTGGCTTTCTGTACCTCGCGGTATATTTGCCCAATTATTCCTCATATAATCGATGCCTGCTCCCGACCGATACGCACAGCGTGGTGTTTCTGCCCAGAAAGAAGATGTTCACCGCGCGGTTGCCCAATTAGATAAAGGACTTTTCCCAAATGCCTTTTGCAAGGTCTATCCCGATTATTGGGGGGGCGATCCGGAATACTGCAACCTCATGCATGCAGATGGTGCGGGTACCAAAAGTATCCTAGCCTACATGTATTGGAAGGAAACCGGTGATCTCAGCGTTTGGAATGGCATTGCGATCGATAGCATCGTCATGAATATCGACGACTTGCTTTGTGTCGGGGCCGTCGGACCCTTCACCTATTCATCGACTATTGGACGAAATAAAGGTTTGATTCCTGGAGCGGTTATAGCCGCGATCATCAATGGTTCCCAAGATTATTTCGACCGGCTTGGACAATATGGGATTGATGTGCATTTCATGGGTGGAGAAACGGCTGATGTTGGGGATGTTGTGCGGACGGTAATTGTGGATGGCACCATGAGTTGCCGGATGCGCAGGGATCGCCTGATCACAACCGGGAAATTGCAGGAAGGCGATGTGATCGTGAGCCTGGCTTCTTATGGGCAGGCAACCTACGAAGACAGTTATAACAGCGGGATGGGCAGCAATGGCCTGACCTCCGCCCGACATGAATTATTGCATAAGAGTTATGCAACAAAATACCCGGAAAGCCTAGACCCTGCCTTGTCTCCGGACGTGGTATATAATGGTTCACATCATCTCTTCGACCCGACTGAAACCGGTCTGGATATCGGCAAGATGATCCTCTCCCCTACCCGCACCTATGCTCCGGTGGTATTGGAAGTGCTGAAACAGCATTTCGATCAGATCCATGGGATCATCCATTGTAGTGGAGGTGGACAAACAAAATGCCTGCATTACTTACCGCGTCCGATGCGCGTGGTGAAACATAATCTGCCGGAAACTCCGCCATTATTCCGAATGATCCAGAAATCGGCTGGGACGGATTGGAAGGAGATGTACCAGGTGTTTAATATGGGGGCACGATTGGAAATCTATACGGATAAAACGACTGCCGAACGTATCGTGGCCATTTCCAAAGGCTTTGGTATTGAGGCTACCATCAGTGGGTATTTCGAGGCTGCGGCTAAGAAGGAATTGGTGATTGATTCGGAGTTTGGGTCTTTTGTTTATTAGGAACTGGAAATCCACCCTAACAGATTCTCGAAGGGAATCTGTTTTGTTTATCCTAGTGTAATATACTTTGCAGAACATTTTGTGTAATTTCATATTACTAGCTGTTAACCCATGCGAAATATCTTCATCTGGAAATTCCAATATCTTATTGGTCTCTTACTCCTGTTCTTTACGTTTTCAATAAAGACCAATGCCCAGGATCGTATTTACCTGAGGGATGGCACTTATGTAGAAGGGCGGGTTGTAAAGGCCAACTTTTGGGTCTTTTCATATAAAGTGCCTAAAGGAGATGATTCTACGACAATCAATCTCCAGGGGTATAAGGTTAATTATGTCGTATATCATGATGGACATTTCTGGAGTCGGGGAGATACTGCAAAGTTGGCAACTAGAACGCGCCTTATTGAGGCAAAACTAAATGCTCAAAAGGAAAAATTAGCCAAGGAGGAAGCCAGAAGAAAAGCACCCTATATTTCACATAAATACGCCGGAATGGCCTATTTGCAGGCACCTACTGTCCTTCAGATCAACGAATTTCCAGGTATTGGCATTGGTGCCGGACTGGAATATTTGGTCGACAAAAAACAGCATTTTTCTTTTGAAGTAAATATCGAGCGATTTTGGGGAGGGACCTGGGCAGCGGGAAAGGGATCCAGAGATGAGATTCGGGCAAATCTGCAAACGATATTGGTCAACCCAGGGGTTTTCTGGCACCCTGGCAACGATATACTGCAGTCTGAAGTATACTTTGGAATCACTATGCCTTACGGGGAGATAACGCGGACAGATATTCAATACACTGGCACCAACAACGACTTTAAAACCATTTTGCAGGAACGATCCACGCTTCTGGCCGTATTATTTGACGCAAGCTTTCTTGTCAAAGAGAAACAAGGCGGGATGTGGGGCGTCGATATAGCCTACGGTCCAGTGTTAACAGCTGGGACAACCACCGGGAATTTATTTCAATTCAGTTTGAAGTTTGGTGGGCGGTTTTGAGGATTAGTACGCGGATTTTCTTTGTCATTCCTGTAGGAGATCTGTTTCTTTGAAATCCACCCTAACAGATTCCCTTCGGGAATGACCCTACTTCGGCAAAGGCTACGGAAGGCCCTCCTTCGCTATGCTATGGTAAGCAAGCAAAGTCGCTGTGGACGGCCGCTGTAGATGGCCGCTGCAAGATCCTTACAGGATGACAAAGTCGCTGTGGACGGTCGCTGTGGATGGACAATGTATAGGTCCCTCCAACAAAACAAATTCCCTTCTTGAATCCCTGTCCCGCCGAATGGCGGGGCCTGAAATGAGGACCAAACAATAAACCCCACCACTCCTCGTTTATTCCTAAACAGATAAAATCTTTATCTTGCCTCCATGCGCTACCTATTACTACTTACTTTTTTATTAGGCACTACTGCTTCATTCGCAAGTCATAAACACAAAAAGGACAACAAGGTGTATGATTATGGAAGCAATCAGGTGGTCACCCTCACCCCGTTTTCCGGGGTGGTCAGCTATGGATACTTTAATCCGGCAGTTGGTCTCGACTGGGAATATATTGTTAGCCGTAAACTCGGATTGGGCATCCATGTTCCGGTGATGTATGGCTTTATCGGACCGGAACAATCCGATTATAATGGCAATAGTTCCAATCAACACAGCTCCATTTTTACAGCTCCCGGCATCCGCTTTCATACCGGCACCAAGGATGGAACAGTCGATTTCTCAACAGGCCCCTCGCTTTTATACGGCAATCTGCATTTTAATCCGACCATGGACTATAACGGGCAACAAATTACGGATGCACGAAACGTTCAATTATTCGGTCTGCTTTGTGACAATTCCATCAATTTTACACGCCAACATTTCATATTTGGTTTCAATGTCAAAGTAGGCACCTGCTTCCAAATCCAGGAAAGCACACGCTTCTTTATCCAATTCGGCATGCAGTTCGGCGGTCGATTCTAAATTCTTTTACTAAAAAATCCACACAATTATGTTGCATAAATTTTTCAAACTTTTCATACCGGCAGTCCTTTGCCTGCTCAGCGCTTTCGCCGCCTCCGCCCAAGATCGGATCTACCTGAAAAATGGAAGTATCATTCAGGCCAAGGTGAAGGAGATCAGTGCCAAAAATATCACCTACAAACAATGGGATAACCAGGATGGCGCGGATTATGTCCTGAACCGCCGGGAAGTCGACCATATCATTTACCAGAATGGACGGGAAGAAAAATTTAGTGGCCGTACCGAACACCATGAGGATGAAGACGCCAGGAATGATGAAAGTGAAGACCGGAAACCGGCTGAACGGGAGACCCTGAATAAACATGGCAAAACTGCTAAGAACTCGAAGTATGGCAAAAATATCCTGGCCTTTGCTCCCATGCAGATGACGGATCAAAGTGTAGCCGGTGTTGGAGTTCATTACGAGCGATTCTTAGATGATAAAGGTGTTTTTTCGTTTTACCTCCCGATCGCTGTTTCCTTCTTTGATGATAATGTAAATAGCTATGTTTCCGGGGTTAGTATAACCAAGAATGCCAGCCGGATATTTACGTATGCCTATCCGGGAGTGAAGATCTATCCTGCCGGAAGCCATCGTCGGGTTACGTATAGTATTGGTCCCAGCCTGGGATTTGGATTTGGCACCTTGTACAAACCCTCCAATAGCTATGATACCTCCTCTGGGATCACCACCACTACCTATAAAGAGGGCTCCGTTTTCAAGATGGGTTTCATGCTCAATAATGGACTGAATATCCAGGCTACCCCCAAATTTTACCTGGGATTGGAATTTGGAATGGGCATCTTCTACTATGATAATGCCGACCCGAATTATACCATCGGTAATTCCCCTATGGTCCAGTTCAATTTCAAAATGGGTTACCGGTTCTAGGAGATCGGATCTTGTTCTAATAGGATTATCAAAAGCCTTTAACACGGATGATCGGCCTGGAGCTGTAGTTTTGCCGCCCCATGCCGGTATCTACAGTTGCATTTCATACCCTCGGTTGCAAGCTGAACTATTCTGAGAGTTCTGCTATGAGTCGCCAGCTTTCCCAGGAAGGCTTTTCGATCATGCCTTTTGAGGCCATCGCCGATGTGTATGTGATCAATACCTGTTCGGTGACCCAGGCGGCCGACAAAGAATGCCGAATGCTGGTACGCCGGATCCAGCGACTGGCCCCCGAAGCCCTGGTGGTGATCACCGGTTGCTATGCGCAATTACAACCGGAACAGATTGCGGCTATTGAGGGGGTCGACCTGGTCCTTGGGGCTTCGGAAAAATTCAAGCTGGTGGATCACCTCAACGATCTCAAGAAGGGCGATCCTACCAAAATCTGTAGTTGTGATATTGAGGAGGTGGGTGCTTTTCATGCCTCTTATAACCTGGGTGGCAGAACCCGGTCCTTTTTGAAAGTCCAGGATGGCTGTGACTATAATTGTTCCTTCTGTACCATCCCCCAGGCCCGTGGCGCCAGCCGGAGTGATACGATTGCCGGGGTGCTGAAGAATGTACAGGCCCTGGAACAGGAAGGAATCAAGGAGATCGTTTTGACCGGCATCAACCTCGGCGATTTTGGCAAGGGCGGTAGCGGAGGCCGACAGAAGGAAGAGAATTTCCTGGAACTGGTGCAGGCCCTGGATTCGGATACCAATATGGAGCGTTACCGGATCTCCTCCATAGAGCCCAATCTACTCTCAGAAGAGATCATCCGGACGGTTGCGAAATCGAGCAAGTTCATGCCTCATTTCCATATCCCCTTGCAGAGTGGCAGTGATGCGATCCTGGCGGGGATGCGGCGGCGGTACAAGCGTTCGCTGTATGCAGAACGCGTGGCGATGGTCCGGGAGTACCTGCCGGATGCAGCGATCGGGGTCGATGTAATCACGGGTTTCCCGGGAGAAGGAACTGCTGAATTTGAAGAAAGTTTTCAGTTCCTGCATGATTTGGAAGTGAGCTATTTCCATGTGTTCACTTATTCGGAGCGGGCGAATACCCTGGCGGTGGAAATGAAACCAGTAGTGCCGATCCCGCTTCGACAGGAGCGCAATAAGCGACTGAGGACCCTATCATATCAGAAGCAGCGCTATTTCGAAGAACGGTTTGTGGGGAATGTCCGGCCGGTATTGTGGGAGCGGGCGCCGATAGATGGCATGATGGAGGGATTTACGGATAATTATATTAAAGTGCGGACGGGATACCGGGAAGATTGGGCGAATACGGTGCAGGATTGGAAGATCTGAGAAAAAGGCTTTGGAGGATTTCGCATGAATTCATACATTTGCTGCCCCAACGGAATAAAAATGTCTCTGTAGCTCAGTTGGTAGAGCAGCTGACTCTTAATCAGCGGGTCCAAGGTTCGAGCCCTTGCGGGGACACTTTAATAATCAAGGAGTTGCATTCATTTGCGGCTCCTTTTTTTGTGCCTTTTTTTTACTTGCGGTATAACTTGCAGTAAAGCTGTTTCTGACTCTGCACAATCAACGGTTTAGCTCTGTATGAGGGTTCAATATTGACCTTTCCTTGTCCACTTTGGCTCGGAGGATGGACTTTAATTGCTGCTCTACCAACTGAGCTACAGAGACCATATGTCGTTGGGGCCAAAGTACAGGTTCTGATAACCACACGAAAAAATGGATCTCTTGTTTATTTCGATGAGCACTTGTGTCCACGAATTGTGATGAGCTTTGCTCCAAAATGAAACCATACATTAGCAAATGCTCGTAGTAGCTTATCAATATGATCGAATTAACAGTCTCCAACTACACAGGCTCATACACTGGGCTTAATAAACATACAAGCTTAAACATCTCCCGGCTTGATCTTGCTCGGGCCCTTGTATGCGTTGGAAAGAGGAGCTGGTCTGGTGTGTTTGATTCCGGCATCTTCAGAATTGGTGAGTTAATTTGTAAAGCACTCGCCTTCTCTCAGGTTAAAAGTGGGGGGCTAAAACTGCATGAGCGGTTTTTTGACTTAAATCAAAGCGAAAAAATTACTGTATCATATTATTTAGGTCAGGGTTTGACGAAATTGTATGCCGAAAAACTGCTCGGTGTAAAATGGCTACTCCACGTAGACGACTACGATCATTTGATACAATACCATAAAAAAGGAACAGCTTCAGCAAAGATTACCGTTGGGACCACAAAGAAAGTTGCTGAAAGACCTGACTTAGTGGGCATTGTTAGTAAGAATGAATCTCACTTTTTTGAAGCGAAAGGTCGCTCAACAGGATATGATCGTAATGAGATGCAGCACGCAATAAATCAAGTGTCTCAAGTAAAGCAGTACAACGGCGCTATACCAAAGACGGCTGCTGCTTGTTACTTTGATCTTTCATCTACACCAATTAAGGGTTACATAATTGATCCTGAAAACGATGGCTTCGGAATCGACTTTTTACTTAATGAGGAAGAAGCGTTGTACGAATATTATTCTTTCTTCAGGGAAGGCCAATCTGAGTTTCAAGATAGATTTCAATACGGAAATCATACATTCTATACTACGCCTGTTGGAGTACCGAATATCCACTTTGGGTTTGATGAGCGCTTACTGAAGATGAGTTCAGCTGACTTGTTGTCGAACGGACTGAGATACGAAGAACTCGAATCAAACAGGCAAGGTGACAACCAGAGTACATTTAGCGTAGGGGCAGATGGACTCATCCTATTTGATCGTTCCCCAAGTATAATTTAGCCAATCAAACTCGGCAGAAGAAAAAGGCGACCGTTTCAGTCGGCCACACTTTCGGTGCTTTACTTGCGACTTAGCTCAATTTCATACAACCTATCTACTTTTCTTTTGGCCTTCGCCACACCATCACTACCCTATTGTGGTGCAGCGATACAGGCCCCAACCATCGCGCCCTCCAACAAAATCAAAGTAGTGGCTACCCCACTTCCTTCCGCATTTTCCTTTGTTCTCAGCTCGTAGCCTCTGTACTCTTCTACCGTTTCAATTGCGTTGCAGATGTCGCGAATCATGAAATTTGTTGCCTTTGCTTCATTCCAGGCGGCATTAACCAGAATCGTATCCTTTTCATTTTGCTTCTCTGACTCTGGATTGTCGTCGGCAAAAGGCATGTCCCGCTCCATGACGATTCTAAATGCAACAGCCATTACCTCGTTGGCATCGCAGTAGTCGTGCGACAGGCAGTAAGAGGTAGGCTGATAGATGTATCCGCTCTCGCCAGCGGTCCAGTGGTCTGCGATGTGAGCCTTCACCAGTTCAGCGTAGCGGTCGTCGCCGAGCTCGATTTTAAGTTGTCTTGAAAATTCATTGGCAAGTAAACCTGAGGTCAGCTCAAGTGGGGGATTATTCAACTTCTGGAGATCAACCACATCGTGAATATAGACTGCCGGTACCAACTTCTGTTCGAATTCAAACGCTAAATTTTGCTTAAAGAAATCCTTTCGTTGCTCCTTGTGTAAGACACGTCGTGGTTCGTGACGGCGCGGCTCGTAGCGAGGTCAATCCCAATAGGATTACCGCGTGACGTTAGTTTATTAAATTGCAATAGCACAGATAGCCAATAATTCATGCCCATTTCGTTTAAAGATTCTCTTGTTGTTGGAATTTCATCTCGTGCATTGTTCGACCTAGAAGAAGAAGATCGCATTTTCAAAAGTGAAGGTGTTGTCGCATTTCGGAAGTACCAGAAGGAAAAGGAACATGAGCGACTCAAACCAGGAACGGCATATCACCTCGTCCAAGCTCTACTCAGATTAAACGATCTTTCTGAAGAGCGTCTGGTAGAAGTAATTGTAATGTCCCGTAACAGTCCTGAAACCGGGCTAAGGCTCTTACATTCCATCAATGACTATGGGCTTGATATTACGCGTTCAGCATTTACGGGAGGAGAACCTTTGCATCCGTACATTGAGGCTTTCGACATTGACTTGTTTCTGTCTAAGGATGAAGGTGATGTGCAAAATGTGATTGACAGCGGGAAATCTGCTGCTGCATTGATTTATGAACCACCTGCGACCTATACCCCCGATAACAGTACGGTACGAATCGCGTTCGATGCAGATGCTGTTATTTTCTCAGACGAGTCCGAACAGATTTATAAGTCGGAAGGACTTGACGCGTTCCATGAGCATGAGCATCAACATGAAAGCGACCCTCTAAAAGATGGTCCTTATGCTGAGCTCCTTCGTAAACTTAGCCACATTCAAAAAAAGATGGAAATGGGTGTTGAGCTATCACCTCTGAGAATAGCAATAGTAACAGCACGTAACAGCCCATCGCACCTACGTCTAATAGAGACGCTCCGACATTGGGACGTATATGTCGATGAAGCCTTCTTCTTAGGTGGTTTGTCCAAGGATAAGGTGCTAAAAGCATTTAAGGCGCACATATTCTTTGATGATCAGGATTTACACCTTAAGGGAGCAAGTGCCGTGGTGCCTTCCGGTAAAGTGCCTTATCTCTCAAAATCACCGTTATACGTTGCGAAGCCGAATCCGACTTCACTGAATGGCAGTTCACTTAAGCTCTGTGAAATCGCAAAGTTGCCCGCTTCCGACACGGCGAAAGATTACAAAGGCGATAAAGCGACTAAATCAATATAAGGTCGTTACCGATACATTCATTCGCGTATAACATTGACTTGAAAGCTTGAGCAATATGGTGCTCGATCTAACTGGGACTACAGGCCCTGAAAACTATTATGAAAGGCTTTGGTCTTTCATACCTAAATTCATTGTCATGTTAACTGAAATCGACTTAGAGTCCAAATTAAGAAGATCATTGCCAATACTTTTTGAATTGTTGGGCGAGAACTATACACATGCGCAATGGGATACAATTAACTCCAACTTTATCAAGGTCCATAATCGTCGGGAGGCAGAGAGCATTAAAGAACCGGGTAAACTTTTCCAGGTAAATCTCTACAGCCTCATCATTGCTAAAGAGGTTCATAGAAGCAGGACTGCATTCGTCTTTCTTGACTTTTTACAGAGAACACTTGAGGAACTCTGTGACACCCTTACCCCAGCAAACAAGAAGGAACTGCGTCGAACACTATACCAGGTGCTCATAAACTTCGACCATAAGTACAGGAATTACTTCGGAGAACTACTAATCTTGAATAACGCAGTTAAGCATGGAGCGCACAGACTTGTAAAAATTGAATCCCCTATTACCGAGTCGAAGACTGCTGACTTCCTGCTTGAAAATGAGAAGGAAGGAAGAGTCCTTGTGGAGGTTGTAAACATCCATATTGATGACGATCGAAACGACGTTAAAAGGTTTATTGCAGGAAAACTCGAAGACAAGTTCATTTCGAAAGCAGGTGATCAAAAGAACAGTAAGCCGTTTACTATTGTACCAGTAATTTGGGCATCCCATAAGCAGCTCAGGCGCTTGGAAGCTATGTACGGCAGCGGGGATGGGATTCAAGTTCCATTTTCTTGCTTGCCACCATGTGCTTATGCAACTTTTGATTACGATGCTGATAGGTTCATCAACAAGTTTGGCACTATAACCACGCTATTCAAAAAATTCGAACTCAGCTAATTGCATGACCCTTCACCAGATTGATTTGACCGGTATAACCGGCACCATTATCCCGGAAGAGCAGTTGTCGCAAATAGAACAGTTGGTCAACTGGACCAATGAGGATATTCAGGAGATGCGCGACGCCATCGATCAAATAAATTCCTTCAATCCACATCCATTTAGTGATGAAACCTTTATAAAAGCCCAGGACTTATGGGTTCGACTGATCTCAAGAATTCCTCTCGGATTCATAGAGCTTAATCACAGCCATATTGTAAGAGCAAGGGAACTCACTGATAAGCTATTCAGTACGCAAGATGAGATTTCGTATCCTAAGATAACTTGGCTTGGGCGGTTTAGTTTCCCAAATGCTCCAGTCTTCTATGGCGCTGTGCCTCATAATAATTCGCAATCGTACTTGCTTACTTCTATGATGGAGACATGTAAAGACATAACCAATGACGCTTGCACACGGCAATACTTTGATTTCTGTATTGGTAGGTGGAAATTGAATAGTCCGTTTTACGTTATGAATCTTTGCATGGATGATGTCCACTTGGCGAATAACACTTGGATTAAAGGCGGGTTGGCTAAACAACTTGAAGACCTGAAGCCGGTGGTGAATCCTACTAACTACGAATTGATTCGTGAGTTTTGGGAACTCTTGTCTTTTTTCACGACGGTTGAAGATCCAACCCAAACAAATTATTTTATTTCGTCCGCACTGTTTGCTTCAATCAGGAGCTATTATCAGCACATGCGAAATGTGCAGATCAACGGCGTTATATATCCATCGGCGAAGACAGACAGAGTTGGATTGAATATTGCCCTTGTACCAGAGGCGGCAGACGAGTTCCTGTCGCTGACTGATGCAACTCTATTCCGCGTTCAAAGAGGCAATGACATCAAGCATTTTAATGTGTTCCACTACTGTGAACCGGCGAAAGCTATCGATGGCAAATTCACACTCGTTCCTTGTCAACAGATGTTGAGTGCTGGAATCGGCCGAGTTAACCCAAAACAATGAACTAAAAGCCTGCAGCGTTGATCCTGGTGCTCTTACTGGCGGGACGACTAACTAAAGAATACAACGTTCATGCCGCTCCTCCAACTGAGCTACAGATACGGGTTTAGCTGAATTGATCAGTATCTTAGATAAGAAACCGAATATGAAAAGGGGTTTATGTCAGTATTGTGGCCAAACAAAGGCCTTAATCAAAGCTCATGTAATATCTCGTACTCTTTTTAAAGCAATCTTTAAAGAGTACGGGAAGGTCCACTATGTCAAGGTTAAAGACTTGGATGAAAAAAATAAAGTGCAGGATGCTTTTTTTGACAAGTTCATACTCTGCGGTGACTGCGACAATTCTTTTGCACCTTATGAAGACTATTTGGCTCGTTTTCTCGCGGGAGAGATTAGGAACGATTCAATCAGCATACGAGAGAAAATCTTTACTCCGGACTACGATGTTGATAGGTATCAAGGTGTAAATAACCACAATTTACGTATGTTCTTCCTGATATTGCTTTGGAGATGTAGCATAAGCAAACAACCACCTTTCAGGTACATTAAAATACCACATTTTGAAGATGAAATCCGGCGGCAACTTAAGAGTGGGAGGCTCAAAAGCTATGATCTCTTCCCCGTAGTAGTGATATCTGTGCAAGGCATAGATGACATCCGCACCAAGACCGTTTTTATGCCGATGGTTGGGCAGTATGAAAATATCCCTCTCTTTACATTTTGCATAAATGGGTGGATCTTTTTATACACGTTTGGGAACAGATTACCACTCCTGTCCGATCACCGTATTCGTGAGAATGGACCGATAGACATAGTCAAATTTAAAGACAATGAGACTGGATTGGAATTTCTTGATCGAATGACAAATACCCGGTTTCGATTGAAGTTTTCCGACGTCAAGGATTTGACTTCAAACCGTTGAATTTGGAAGTGTGATTGGGATAATTAAATGCCTATGCCGTGCAGAAATCACGGTTTAAATTTATGATAATTATGAATGCAGGATCGATATTTACCACACTCTTTAATAATTCTCCTTTCGCAATAAAAATGGTAAAAATCGCAGCGCCTATTTTCGGGCAGCACCTAAAATTGACTTTAGAAGATTTAGAAGGAAAAACATACGATGATTACGGGACGGATCGGGAACAGCAGCTCAAAAAAATTATGGCTTTTGGTGCCCAACTATCGGAGTGCTTTGAAGAGCTGGAGCAAGTTATTATTCACCTAACAATTGACAAGGCTAAAATTGATTTGTTGTATGAAGGAAGACTGCATGCCGAGGATTACTATAAATACCACTATGACAGTTTTGCAATCAAGCTTGCCACAATTCTGGATTTATGCGGTAAGTTGGGAATCACAATTTTTGGTTTAAAAATTTCTGATCGTCGTGCAAATGGAGGGTCTTTTTTAAAATCGCCGGGCATTAATGAAACAGCACCCGGTCAAAGGTTGCAGGCGCTTGCGGAATTTCTACAAGATTTTATCCAGCATCGGCATCAGAAAGTACACCAAGCTAAGAGTGAGGACAATTGGTTTGATAGAGTCGTTTTTTGGGAGCGATTTGGCGAATTGCTTAAAGACGATTTTTTTAAGTCGCCAACTTTGGATGAACTTACAAAGGAAAAGATAGCAGAGACTGTCACAGAAATCCGGCATGCCATCGATAACACTGCGAAACTTGCAATTCAATTCATGGATGCTTTAGAGCCTCAATTGGACGTTTTAATAGCAAACTGAACTTGGGAACAAATACAGTCAGTTAAGCTCAAATTAGCGCGGTGTGGGTTGGTCATTTGACCTTCTGTCCCATTCCTGGCCCGGTAAGATGGACCAAACATGCTGCTCAACCAACTGAGATACTATAGCCTTTATCTGATGTTAACCTTAACCCACATTGCAGTTATATCGGCGGAGAAGTGCGAGAAAAGAGGGTTAAGCTTTTTTCGAGTTCCGGTTTGTGTACTACAGATTTTCGTTTTGTAAATGGCCGGGGCTTTAGTTTAAGAATAG
>Ga0265327_10003317_pt1 | contig 15580 bp, 10 predicted proteins | sample 41621metaG_FD_202089 | JGI IMG/M metagenome (GOLD analysis project Ga0265327, IMG submission 202089) | Rhizosphere microbial communities from Carex aquatilis grown in University of Washington, Seatle, WA, United States - 4-16-21 metaG | ecosystem: Host-associated > Plants > Roots > Rhizosphere... | reverse complement strand
CTATGCTTATTGGGATTACTGAAGGTACTGCGCTCTGATGGCTCATTAGCAGTACATTAAATAGGTTCACTTTCGTCAGGCACACTCAGGGAACTCAAATGCTAAATGCAAAAAAATTGAGGCCTGATTTACTTTTAAAAAAATTTCCATTTATCAAAAGATTCTTTCGTTTTTTCCGTCGCCGTTTCTTTCAATTTTAGCACCGGATTAAAAAACCACGTGTTTCCTTTTTTATCTTTTTGAAGAAGAATTGTTTTTAATTGTTCACCGGAATTTACTGAAAGAATAATTTCATCGTTATTCCTAAAATAATAAAGCCAGCTATTTAAATTTGCTTTAAGCATTATATTATTTACCGCAATTATATCGTCGCCTGCAAATAAGCCGGCTTTCCAGGCAGGTGAATAAGGCGCTACCGAAGTTACGCGGCTCATATGGCCATTATCCATTACTTTAAAACCGAAATTATTTTCACAGGTGTGAATACTATTTTCTTTAAGGAATTCGATACCCAGGTAATCAAAACACTCTCTTAACGGTGGTTCGAAATCATTAGCCGTGTACACATATGTTTTAAAAAAGTTAGAGTTATCTTTTTCACTCACTTCATTCACCAGATCAATGATTGTTTGTTCGGTGTAACCATTTCCTTTTTTTCCGAAACGATCATACAAAAGAACACAAACATCCCTCAAACATTTTTTATTCTCGGTTGCGCGAAGAATCGTAACATCCAGCATAAATGCAACTAAATTACCCTCGTCATAAATACTTGTTTTACGATAAGGCGCACCGGGCACATACCCATCCAGCCAGGTTTCCCAGCTGCCATGCGCCACACTTAAATTGTAACGCCCTATATTATGAAAATGTTTTACCAGCCTTTCCTGTAATGTTTTAAAATACTGCTCAACATTAAACACGTTGGAGCTCAATAATAATTTATCCCCGTAATAGGTTGTGAAACCTTCATAAACGTAACCTGTGCGCGCATAGTTTTCTTTCGTGTAATCGTAAGGTAACATTTCTACCGGGCGGATTGTTTTAATATTCCAGGTGTGAAATAATTCATGACAACTTACTCCTAAAATATCTTCGTAAGTTTCCCCGGTATTCACATGATAGCCCGGACCGATGGCTATGACTGTGTTTTTTTTGTGTTCAACACCGTGGTAAAATTTTATAGGAAGTACCTGGAACAAAAAATGATATTCATCATAAGGAAAATCATTCCAGAATTCAATTTGTTTTTGCGTGAAGGCAGAAAAATCCTTTTTTATTTTTTGAAAATCAGGTTGACATTCTCCGTTAAAATGAAGGTAGAAATTAATTCCATTTACTTGATACACATCGGTTTTAATTCCTGCAGACGCAATGAAGGGTGAGTCTACCAGCTCGTCGTAGTCTAAAGCGATGAGGGTATTCTTTTCAATTTTTAAAGAGCAGGCGATTTTATAATTTTCGGGAATTTGCAATGTGATGGAGTGTTCTTCTTTTGTTCTTCCTGGTACAAACATACAGCAGTGTACTGGATTCACGTAGATCTGCGCACTATCTGCAAAACAGGCGCCGGCGTTTAATTCCGCAGCGTAATAACTGTATGTAATTTTAATCGAGGAACAATTTTTAGTTTCTACTTCCCAAAGATCTTTGTTAAGTTTGGTGTAATTTAAAACTTCGTTATTTTCATTAAACATATCTACCCGTTTAACATTTTTGGCGAAGTTTCCCAGTTCATACCGCCCTGGCCGCCATGCCGGTAATTGCAATTGTATTTTTTCAGCGGCAATGGCATCCACTGTCATATCAATGTAGATGTAATGCGAAGAAGGATTTTTCTGGTAAAAAGAATAGTGGATCATTGTTTTAAATTATGCCTTAAAATTATACATTTGATGAAAATAAAGATGCGCCTGACCCTTTTTTTATTAGTAACTTTTAATTGCGTTGTGGCACAGCAAAGTGATACGCTATTGACACGTATTTTAGCTCTCCACAATGATACAGAAAAGGTAAACCAACTTTACAAAAAGGGGTTTTCGCTTCGCAACTCTGATCCCCGACTGGCATTTTATTATGCAAATCTTTGTGAAGAACAGGCGCAAATATCAGAATCAAAAAAACATCTTGCGAAAAGTTATAATCTTTTGGGAGTTTTATTTTATAAAAAAGGGGATTTTACGAAAGCACTGGCTTATCATCAAAAGGCATTGATTCTTAGAAAAGAATCTAAAGATAGGGCGGGCGTCGCTTTGAGTCAAACCAACCTCGGAAATATTTACACCGACCTTCAACTTTTCGAAAAAGCAGAAAATTCCTATTTGAAGGCTCTGGAGATCTTTCGTGCAACCGGTGACGAGAAAAGAGTAGCAGATTGTTTAATAAACCTTGGTGTTTTGAAACAGACCCTAAAACAAAATGAGGCTGCATTTGAAAATTATGGACTCGCTTTAAAGTTGGCTGAGAAGTTAAACGATTATGAAATGCGTTCGCTTTGTTTAAATAATATGGCTCAGGTTTTTTTTGATAAAGGCAATTATGAAAAATCGGTAGCCTATAACGAAGATGCTCTAAAGATCAGGAACATGATGGATAATAATTTAGAAGTAGCCGACAGTTATTTAAATCTTGCCTCCAACTTCATTAATCTTAAAGATTTTGAAAAGGCCCGTGAAGACCTGGATACAGCCTATGCGATTAGTAGTCGTTACCAATATTACGAGGCCATGCAAACTGCTTTTAAAATTTACTCGGAATATTATTCGGCGCTTAAGAACTATGAAGAAGCATATAGCTGGCTAAAAAAATACGAATTAAGTAAAGACAGTATTGTTGCGGAACAAAGTGCGCGTGATGCCGAATTTGATTTTGAGATTCCTGAAACAAGCGGTCATACCTACAAACCGCAACAACAACTTTATAATTTATGGCTTTTAATTTCTGTATTTAGTTTACTGATTTTTATTCCACTTATTTTTATACGCTTTAAACGATGAGCAAAAAAGGAAAGGACAGCGGCGGATTGGTGTATTCAACAAATCCGAATTTTAAACAGGAAGAAGAGCCTGAAGAAGAAATAGTGATGAAGCCGGGCGGCCAGCAATTAAAAGTTTACCTCGACAGACTCGGCGGCGGAAAATTAGTAAGTCGTGTTACTGGTTTTACGGGCAAAACCGGCGACATTGAAATGTTGGGGAAATTACTAAAACAAAAATGCGGTGTGGGCGGCACGGTAAAAGACCGTGAGATCTTGATTCAGGGCGAGCATCGCGATAAAATTATTTTATTGCTTTTGAAAGAAGGGTATAAAGCTAAGAAGGCGGGAGGATAATCTTTCGACAAGCATACTGCATAGCAGGTTGCTCCTACGGAGCTACATTCAAAAATTGTTTCGTGTTTTAGAAATAGTTAATCTCTATGAGGTGGATAAAGCTAGGAAGTTATTAGCTAAATTCAACGCTACTCTTTCACGATTCTCGCCATATAATTCCGTTCAGTTGATTTAAACTTAAACGTGTAGACTCCTTCCGTAACGTTCGTGAGATTGATCTGTTTGTGTTCTCGTGAAATCTTTTCACTTAAAATCTCCTGGCCGAAAAAATTAATTACGGTTAAAATGCCTTCCTCATTCGTGTCAATAGTATAGTTGCCTCTGGAAGGGTTGGGAAACACCTTTAGTTTTTCAATAGTAAAATTAACGTCCGATATTCCATCTGGTATTCCAGATGATTGTCCGCAGCGGTTGCTTCCTTTCCGGTACCATTCCAGGCGGGTTTCAAAACCGGAGGGATTGGGATAAGCTGCAGTTAAAGATAAATTATGCTCAAATACGCCAATCCCTTCAATAACCGTATAGGCCAACGTGGGTGGCTCAAAGCAATTGCTATCCGCCTGAGCATTATCCAGATAAGCATCATGTTCAAATAATCCACAGTTATTTATATAACTTGTATCTATGCGTTTTCCACAAGATCCTGAAGTAAACCCGAAATTGATGACGGAAATTGTAAAGTCTGTTACTGAAAAGGTTGAATTATAAGTGGCAATAACAGGATAACAGGGATAGCAAGTGTAATTTTCTACCACGTCGTGAGTTGCGTAAAAAACAGTATCCATGTTTGAAGAAAAATGTTTGCCAGTGAATATTCTGTAGGTCCACGTTGGTGGGGGCTGCGTGCCCGGATAAGCCATGTATTGTGTATACGAAGTTACAATGGTGTCTCCCACATTGTAATTGTATACCGAGCCATTCGTAAAATTTTGTGATCGACCATAAAAGAAACTCAGAAAAATAAGTGAAAGGAAATAATGTTTCATGTCCTTAGGATTTGGTGACGGAGATTTATATTAAAGATAGATTTTTTTTCTCAATCCTGACAAGACTTAAGAGAAATACGCGTAAACCTTTGAGGGCCGCATAAAATAAAAAAAGCCGGCTCATCACCGGCTTCATTTTTTCAATAAAATTATCTTAGTTGTTGATGAAATACTCAGCAACGCCTTTGTGATCTGCTTTCATCCCGGCGTCTCCTTTTGTCCAATTGGCAGGACAAACTTCTCCATTTTCTTCAAAAAACTGTAAAGCATCCACCGTACGCAGTGTTTCGTCAACGTTGCGACCCAAAGGAAGATCGTTAATTAATTGATGACGTACTACACCTTCTTTATCAATTAAGAATAAACCGCGGAAAGCGATCATTGGTCCGGTTGCAATTAAGTCCCCGTCTTCGTTCACATCGTAGTCACCAGAAAGAGTGCCATAGTTTAGGGAAATAATTTTTGTAGTATCTGCTACAATCGGGTAAGTGATACCTTTGATGCCACCCGCTTTTTTATCCATTTGTAACCAGCCCCAGTGACTTTCTTCGGTATCCGTACTACAAGCAACTACAGCACAATTGCGGCTTTCAAAATCTTTTAATTTTTCCTGGAAGGCATGTAACTCTGTTGGACATACAAATGTAAAATCCTTCGGGTAGAAGAAAAATACCACATGTTTTTTTCCTAAATACTGATCAAGAGAAAAATCCTGAACCATTTCCGCACCTTTAACCACAGCACCAGCTCTGAATGATGGTGCCTTTTTACCTACTAAACTTGACATATACTTTTTTATTTTAAAATTGTTTTTTAATAATCTGTGCAAAAGTATACAATAGTTTCTACATGATTTTAGAGTACTTTAGAATCCTAACTTTACTTAACAAATATTAATATGAGCGTCGAAATTAACAGCAAAGCCCCTGATTTCAAACTATTCAATACAGAAAAAAAAGAGATAAGTCTTTCTGAACAAAAAGGCAAAAATGTGGTTTTACTATTTTTTCCTCTTGCATTTACTAGCACCTGCACCGCAGAACTTTGTAACGTTCGTGATAATTATGCCATGTATAATAATCTGGACGCAGTTGTGTTTGGTATTTCGGGTGATTCGTTGTTCAGTCTTAAAAAATTTAAAGAAGAGCAGAAGTTAAATTTTGATTTGCTCAGCGATTTTAATAAAGATGTTTCTACCGCTTATGGCAGTATTTATGAACTGTTTGGCTTTGGCATGAAAGGTGTTACCAAGCGAGCGGTTTTTGTTATAGATAAAGAGGGCATCATAAAACATGCTGAAATATTGGAGAATGCGAACATAGAACCTAATTACGAAAATATTCTTTCTACGCTTAAGAAAATGAACGGTTAAAAAATGGCTAAATGCCATTTTTAGTTTTACAATCATGTTAAAAATTTATTACCATAAACATAGTATTGAGGCCGGTTGCGACGAGGCTGGTCGGGGTTGTTTGGCCGGACCTGTTTATGCCGCTGCCGTTATTTTACCGAAGAACTATAAAAACAAATGGTTAAATGACAGCAAACAATTAACAGAAGCAGATCGTTATGAACTGCGTCCTGAGATTGAAGAAAAAGCCCTGGCCCATGCAGTTGGAATCGTAACACATCAGGAAATAGATAGGATTAATATTCTAAATGCTTCTTTTTTAAGCATGCACAGGGCTTTAGATCAGTTAAACATTATTCCCGAATTGCTGCTGATTGACGGTAATCGTTTTAATCCTTACAAAAACATTGAGCACAAATGTATTATTGGCGGTGACGCCAAATACATGAGCATTGCGGCGGCAAGCATACTTGCAAAAACCTATCGCGATGATTTTATGAAAGAAGCTGCTAAAAGATTTCCTGAATATTCGTGGCATACCAATATGGGTTATGGTACAAAGGCGCACCGTAATGGTATTCGCGAACACGGTGTGTGTGAACTTCACCGGATGAGTTTTACTTTGCTGCCAACGCAATTGGACCTTGAATTGGGAGAAATAGATTAGTTCATCTTTGACCACACCCGTCCGAACGACTTCATTCAGCAAGGATTGCGCAGATTACACGAACCATTCAATCCGCCTACAATAAAAACTACACTACCAACAGTGCGTATTTAATAAGTCGCTTTAGAAAATGACCCGGGCACTTTAATATTTTCTACTTTTATAATAGTGTCACGTTTTAAAACATTAGCATTCTGGATTTTTCTTGTCCTGGCCCTTGGCGTTGGGGTATACGCCTATTTCAACCTTAAGAACAATAAAAAACCTCAGTTGGATGCCCTTTCAGTATTGCCGGACAATTGTCTGGTTTACCTTAATACGACTGATTTTTTTGAATTGAATAAAAAAATTAACTCACAGAGTTTGATAGCTGATAAATTAAAGTTGTTTGTAGATATTAATATTTTTTGCACTACACTCCATTCTTTTGATTCCATATTTAATTCTAATGAAGACATACAGGACGAAATAAAAAACAATCTCATTCATTTCGCCGGCTATAAGGAAAAACAAGGATGGATTGCTGCCTTTAATATTAAACAATTGGGAGATGAAATAGCTGTAGCCGAACAACTTTCCAAAATATTAAAGGCCACAAAAAGTAAAGCAGATATTTACGGATTTAAATTGCAAACTTTATCTCTTTATTTTAATCTTCATGAAGGAGTTGCGACAGTCTCAAACAGACAGGAACTGATTATCCAGTCTCTTAATAAAAAGGAATTAAAACTGGCAAACAATAGATCATTCGTGCAGTTTAAAAACACGCTTACTGAAAATAGTTTACTTTCCATTTATGTAAATCACACATTGTATTCAGAAAGTAAAGCCTCTTCCAATCTTAATCTATCCTACGCTTGTAAAAATGGGTACTCCGCTGGGGCCATTGATATACAGCCTTCTCAACTAAAAATAAACGGCTATTTAAAGCCGGATGAATCAGAACTTATTTCTTTTTTCATTGAGCAAAAACCTCAATCAAGTGAAGATCTTGCTAACATGCTTCCTCTGAATACGATTTTTTTTAAAGCTTATGGATTCAGTTCTTATCCAGAACTAAAAGTAGATTTTCCGCTTAGCCGCATTCATATTAAGTATTGGATGAAAGCCAATGAAAGAGGACTATACAATGTAGAAGATGATTTTAATTCGAACATTATAAATAAAATTGTGGCCTTTGAAACAGGATTACCTAAATCAAAATTTATTTCAGCCGAAGTGAATGATACCATAAAGGCCGCAGAGAACCTAAAATACATGAGCGATTCAGTGCTTAAACAAGAGTCGCTTATTATTTACAAGCTAAACGATAGTCTTGAAAGACCTTTTCAGCTATTTATTCCTCTATCATTAAATTCAACGAATTACGCTGTACTCTATAATTCCCACGTATTTTTCGCCGATAGAAGCGATCAGTTGATTCAATTAATAAAGGATTTAAAGAACGAGAACCTGCTTACCAAAAACGAGAGTTTTGTCGCTTACAGCAATCAGAATTTCCCCGATGATTTTAACTATTTAGTTTACAATTCTCCCAACCAACTCGTAGAAGACATTCCTTCCTTTTTTAATTTCAAAACTAATTCTTTGGAAAATCCTTATGAAAATTTCAGGCATTTTTCGTTCTCAGTAAGTAATCATGACAAAGTCTTTAAATTTCGTTTTCATCTGATGAACGAATCTGAAAATATTAATAAAGAACAAAATGTTTTATGGACACTGAACCTGGATGATTCAAGTACCATGCCTGCCTGCGGTTTTATAAATCATATTACGGGTGAAAACGAAATTGTTATACAGGACGAGAATAATGTTCTATACCTCATCAATGCAAAAGGAACGGTGTTGTGGAAAAAGAAATTAAACGAGAAAATTCTTTCAGCAATTTACACGGTGGACATTTACAAAAAGAATAAATATCAACTGCTATTCAACACCAAAAATTACATTCACCTCATTGATAGAAACGGAAATTATGTAGAACGTTACCCTGTGAAATTGCATGCTGAAGCCAGTTCTGAGATGAGTTTGTTTGATTATGATGGTGATAAGGACTACCGTATTTTTATACCCTGCAAAAATAACAGCATCTATAATTACTCCATACACGGCACGCTTCAGGAAAAATTTGCCACGGTAAAAACCGAAAATGAAGTGGCTCTTCCCGTGCAATATGTAAAAGTAGGTCCAAGCGATTACCTGGTAGCGCTCGATAAAGAAGGCAAAATCTATACTTTCAGTCGCAAAGGTGCGGCAAGGATAGGTTTGAGAAACTGGGCCAATGTGAACTGTCCCGTATTTTATACCGACGCCGGCAACTCTGTTTCCACTACTAATTTGATTTATGTAGACGATAAAAATGGATTGATAAATAAAATATCTTTTGAAGATAAAAAAGAGATTGTAAAACTTCATTCAGAGATTGAGAATGCCTCTGTAACCTTTGCAATGGTAGACGACAACAGGACCATGGATTTTATTGTAACAAAAAATAATTTTTTCCAGGCTTATAATTTTTCTGGGAATCTTATTTTTGAAAGGACTTCCGAGCTCCCTTTACACAAAACGAATTACTTTAGCGACGAAAGCCATTCTATCTATTATTCTTTAAGTGAAGATAAAACAGAGGTGCTGGTTTTTGATCAACTAAGAAATAAGACAAAAACATTTAAAGGTACTACGTTGCCACTTATCAGTAATTTATTTAATGACAATAAAAAGTATCTGATCATCACAAACGGCAAGCGGCTGAACTGCGTGTTATTAAACTAATATTCCCCTCCTATTTTTCTTTTATTTAAAATGGCATTCTGAAATTCGGGAAGGCGTTTGGGAGATCTTGGCAGTCCCGTAGTATCGCTTAGCGTAACTAAAAACCGTTTTAAATCATTGAGTTCTTTTTTAGAAAGGCCCAATGAATCAAAGGGCAAGGTCTGGTTTTCCACCTTAAAGCCAGAACCTGCGCCACCACCCCTGTTGTAAAACACAAGAACAGAATCTAAGTTGGGATAGACGCCATTGTGCATGTAAGGTCCCGTCAATTCAATATTTCTGAGCGATGGGGTTTTAAAAGCGTGATCGTGTATAGAGGAATGTGTAATGGTTTTTCGTCCTGGATCAGCATCTATATTTTTACTGTTCATTTTTTCAGGAGTACCGATTACTTCAAATTCATTGTCGTTATACATAGGCGGCACCGTGCCATTAAAGAGAGGAAAAAAATGGCAGGAACCGCAAAGCGCTTTTCCCGAAAATAAATTGTACCCGTTTATTTCTTCGGCGCTTAGTTGTTTTTTATCTCCCCTCAAGTACTTATCAAATTTACTGTTACGGGAGTTCAATGTTTTTATGAATTCGGAAAGACATTTTAAAACGGCGTAAGGCGTGATACTTGTATCGCGTTTGTTTTTAAAGGCCTCAAAAAATAAATCTCTGTATTCTTTACTTTGTTTTAATTTTTTTACAATCTCTTTTTCATCGCTGTTCATTTCGTTTTTATTCACAAATACAGCATTGGCTTGTTCCTCTAAATTGAATGACCTTCCATCATGAAAATAGAGTTTCTGATAAGCCGCATTTATGAGCGTTGGAACGTTTCGTGGCAGCTTAGCTTCTCCGTCAAAAGCTATTCCTTTATCAAGTCCATCTGCAAATGCCTTTGTATCCTGGTGACATGAAGCGCAGGCACGTCGATTGTTTCCGGAGAGGATCGGGTCGAAAAACAACAATCTACCTAAATCGGCTTGTTCTTTTAATTTAACGGAATCGGCAACATACACAGAAAAGTATTGTTTGTTGATACTATTCGCTTCAAAGAAAGAATTGATTCTAAAATTGACTGCATAATGAATTTCGAATTTTTTTATATTAAACGCATCGAAAAAGTTGATAAGATTTTTATATAAGGGATTTAAATAAGTAACCATAAAATTTAACCTGTCAAATTTATCGGAATCAGGATGTTTTAATAAGTGGTTCTTACTTGTTTTAATCGATGCAATTAAAACAGAATAAAATTCATCTTGTTTTGGGTCTGCACTTTCTTTGTAAGTGATCAGGATTTTTTCAAGCCCTCCTAAAGCATAAGCACATTCGGTAATACTTTCTTTATTAACTGTACAATCGTATCCGTTTAGGGTAAGGCACATGATTCGGATGATCTGTAATTTTAAAGCGTCCTGTATTTTATTTTTTTCGATATTGATCGTAGAATAATGTTCTTTCAAAAATGAGAGTTTAGAAATAAGTAACCCATATTCTTTTCTTAAGATTGAGAAATCCAATTTATCCGGATCGAACAGTGTTTCTTCAATTACCTGGAAGCCCTGTGGTGGAAAGGGTTGGCTACTAATCTCCATTTCTATTTTTGGAACCAGGGGGCCGTTAATGTAAAATTTGGAATCAAAGGGGGAATAGTACTCGGTAAAAAATTCAATTTCTTTGTAGTATTTTCGGGCATAGCGGTAATGCTTTATTAAAGCAGCCATTTTTTTTTCTTGAGATTTACCGGACTTAAGAATTTCTGTCGATTCTTCCAGATTTTTTATAATCTCAGAAATGTTGCGGGATACCAGTATACGACAAAATTCCTCCGTATAAGTGGAGGAATTTTGTTGTTTAAAAGAGAACATTAAAGGAAAAACCAATAACAAAAGAAAAGCAGCAAAAATTATTCTTTTGAAATTATTTATTTTATTAAGTCGCTTTTTTAAAATCTTGATTTTATTCGGCGTCTTAGTCAATGATAATTTTTCCTGTTTCAATTGTTTTAGTATTATCCATGATCACATAAAAATAAACTCCTTTATTTTCATTTAAATGGATGCTGTTGGTTCCGGTTTCCAGTTTGGCTGAATACACACGCTCTCCTAATGCATTAAAGATCTCCGCATTAAAATTCCCCTGCGCATTCAGTTCTATATTAAAAGTTCCTTTGTTTGGATTTGGATAAATAAGCGTGTTTTTTTCGGAAGTACGCTTTTGAATTCCCGTACACTCACTTACATTCTGAACAATACTGGTTGCGGCAGAACAATTATTTGCCCCTGTTCCAGTCACACTATAAGTTGTAGTGAGCGTTGGAGAAACGACAATGCTCGATAAGGAAACATTCGTGTTCCATACGTAATTGGTAGCTCCCGATGCATTCAAAGTGGCGCTTTCACCTGCACAAATTAAAGTGTTATTTGATTGGGCTATAACATTCGGTAAGACATTAATATTAAAATTAGTAGATGCAGAATTTGTGCAACCATTTAAATCAGTTCCGGTTACCACATAATTGGTACCCGATACCGGCGTGATCACAAAACTAGAAGTAGTAGTACCGTTACTCCAGGAATATGTTGTTGCTCCTGCAGCAGTAATTGTAGTACTTTTACCGGCACATACTGTCATGTTCCCGGTGATAGTTATCACAGGTAATGGATTAACACTAATCGTTTTCATTCCCGTATTATGACAGCCGTTAGCGTCTGTTCCGGTAACCGTATAAGTCGTCGTAATTGAAGGATTCACCGTAATTACTGCGCTTGTTGCATTCGTATTCCAAAGGTAAGAGGATGCACCACTTACTGCAAGGCTTGTTGTTATCCCGCTACACACTAATGTATTGCCACTGATAGAAACAATAGGCAAAGCATTTACTGTAACGGATTGTGTTGCGCTATTCTTACAACCGTTATTATCTGTTCCTGTTACAGTATACATTGAGCTTGCCGCAGGAATAAAAGATGTTCCGTTACTGATGGTTCCGCTCCAGGTATAGGTATTGGCTCCAGAGGCACTCAACGTGAGGGTCGACCCATTGCAAACTGTGGCATTGGCAGGAGTTGCGTTTACTACTAATGTTGGTAATGGATTTACAACGATCGATTTTACGGATGTATTCTGACAACCATTTGCATCGGTACCGGTAACTGTATATGTAGCTCCCGAACTCAGTGTAAAGCTGGTTCCATTCGTAATGCCACCGGTCCAGTTATAGGTACTTGCACCTGAAGCTACAAGTGCAACGGTTGATCCGTTACAGACAATGGCGTTAGTTGGACTTGCAACTACAGTCAACACTGGCAACGCGTTTACAGTAATTGATTTAACGGCTGTGTTCTGACAACCGTTAGCGTCTGTACCGATAACGGTATAGGTTGCTCCGCTGTTTAAAGTAAAGCTGCTTCCATTTGTAATACTTCCTGTCCAGTTATAGGTATTCGCGCCTGATCCATTTAGGATCAGTGTAGCTCCTGCACATATCACTGCGCTTGTAGGCGTAGAAACAGCAACCACAGAAGGTAAAGCGTTAACTACAAGCGTTTTAATATTTGTGTTCTGACATCCGTTTAAATCTGTACCGGTTAAGGTATAGGTGGTATTCGCGGTAGGGTTGACAGAGATCAACGTTGTGGTTGGGCCAGAGCTCCATGTATAAGATGTTGCACCACTTGCAGTTAAAGTTGCGGATTGGTTAACGCAAATTGCAGTAGAACTAAGTGTTGCCAAAACAGTGGGCTTTGCATTGATTGTAATTGTTTTCGTAACAAGCGTTCCGGCTCCATAAATATTGTTTGCTAACAAGGATACCGTATATGTACCTGCTGTATTAAATGTAATGCTGGGATTTTTTGAAGATGCTGAATTGATTGTAACACCGCCTGAAGGAGTTACCGACCAAGTCCACGCAGTCGTATTATTTGTAGAAAGATCTGTAAATGTAATCGCCGTTGCTGCACAATAAGGCGTTGCCATCGTAAAATCAATCGCTGGCAAAACTTTTAATTTAAAGGTGTCTGTCACGCAGTTGTTAGGATCTTTCACCCAGAAAGTAGCATCAGAAGCTGAACTAACACTTAAAGTCCTGGTAGTAGCAGCATTGTTCCAAACATAAGTTCCAGGCCATGAAGCATTCACTGTTAAAGCTTGATTGGGCTGAACTGTAAAAGTTTGAATTTTTTTAACTTCTTTCACCATAGTAAACTGATCGCGAATAACACCATCTGCACAAAGCCATTTTGCATCCAGCTTATTATCTTCAATGTCTAAAATAAAAGTTCCCCCGTTTGTGGCATTTGAATAATACATGGCATCATGTGGGAAAGAACCTTGTTGACCACCTAGCTGCCCTGCTGATCCGGAGAGCACATATACAGTTCCGATTTTTTTGGAAGTAGAATCTTTTTCGTAAGGACATGAATTAGCCGACCCGTCGTATAATCCGGTTGAGATACTTTTATTGTAGAGTGAAGAACTGAAAGACGCTTCATTTCCATAATACCCGTTCATTAATTTAGATCTTTCATAGTCATGGCTATGACCGGTAATGATCATATCCACACCAGCTCTTTCCAGAATCCGGATAAATTTAGAGCGCACAGCCACTAAATCTGTTTCCGTATCTGAGTTGTGCGACCCCATTGTATAGGGAGGATGGTGCCAATAGGCAATCGTCCATTTTTTGTTATTAGCGGCAAGATCCGCTTTTAACCAAACGGCCTGTGCGCCCAGTGTATCATACATTTTATTTCCTGCGACGGTTCCATAAGAGTCTATAGAAATAAAGTGAATATTTCCATAATCATAAGAATAATATGCCGGATTATTGGAAGGTACGCCCCCTGCTTCACCGTTTGTGGGTGTGGAAAATATACTAAAATAAGGCACCGTTGTACTAGTTGCAGCACCATTATTGTAATCGTGATTACCCGGAGCAGGCCATAGCGGTTTGTTTTTAAGAACGTCGTTTTGGTAAATTCCAAAGAACTCTGCGTTAAATTCAGATTGCAATCCGCTACTATAGGCATTATCTCCCGAAAGCAGCATACCGTTAGTGATCCTGTTCCCGTTATAAAGTTTAAACTGCTCTTTACAATTAATTTGATTTGTGGATGCATTTCCGCAATCCCCTACCATCCAGAAGCGGTATTTACCGGGCGTTCCGGGAACAGGGGAAGTTAAAAAGTAATTATTAGTATCGCCTTGAGTAATCAAAGTAGATGACCCAATGTTGTAAAAATACTTGGTGTAAGGTGTTAATCCTGAAAGTTGCACTGTATGCGTCACAGAAACGGCCGTGTTCGTTGCTAACGACGTTAATGCTACGGTACTTGTACCGTACATCACTTTACTATCCGTTGCAACGTCTGATTCCCATCTAACAATCATTGAGTTTTGTGTGCCTATTTGTAAGTATGGTCCCTTCACTATTGCGGGAACCACCGCTGTAGTATTACCTACTAAATTGAACTCGAAAGAAATATCTGAACTGGTTCCACCACTCTGATGTATTTCAGCCGCAATCACATTCGTACCAGTAACTATAACACTTGTTGGAAGTGTTGCATTGAAAACGGTAGTGCCATCGTCAGCACATGCGGTACTTGCAACCGTAGAATAGGACACAGCTCCTGCTGGCATGTTATTCCTGTAGACTTCTACACCATTGAAATATACTATAATGCCATCGTCGCGTCTTAAATTAATTGTGTAAGCGGTATATGAGGCAACACTTGCCACTGTAAACGTTTTACGAAAATAGGTTGTCGTATATTTATTTGAGCACGAAGGATACGTGGTTACTATGCCACAGGCATTCACAACAGTGGCCTCATCGCCGTCACCGTAGCCAAGTTCGGAATTTCCAGAAGACCATGAAGCATCGTTAAAAGTAGTCCCATACCAGGCTGTGCCCTGATCAGAGCCATTATCAAGATATTTCCAGGCAGAGCCATTTGGAAAAATTGTTACCTGAGCCGTTAGGATGCAAGTAAAGAGCATTAAAAATGAAGTTAGATTTTTTTTCATGGTTTTAGAATTTCAGAGTAATATTTTATCGCTTCAAAATTACATCTGAAAAAACAACGGGGTGCGCGTTACAATTTATGTTTACGTTACGAAACAGGTCAGGAAGACCGTTCAATGTTAAGCGGAAAGAAAATAGATGAAGAAATTTAAAATTTACATAATAATTTCATCACATTGAAATGATGAAAGATAAACTTTGTATTGGAAGGTAAGAAGTATGAAACGCCCAATGCCTCAATATTCAAAGACTCCGAAAGGCGATTGAATGGTAACGCGTTTACCTTCACCTTTTTCTACGCGGCCGATAATTTTCGCCTCTACGTTAAAGCTGTGACTGATAGCCATAATTTTTTCTGCGAACATCTCGTCTACGTATAATTCCATGCGGTGGCCCATGTTAAAGACCTTGTACATTTCTTTATAGTCGGTATGACTTTGTTCGTGAATGG
>Ga0265327_10003316_pt1 | contig 15582 bp, 16 predicted proteins | sample 41621metaG_FD_202089 | JGI IMG/M metagenome (GOLD analysis project Ga0265327, IMG submission 202089) | Rhizosphere microbial communities from Carex aquatilis grown in University of Washington, Seatle, WA, United States - 4-16-21 metaG | ecosystem: Host-associated > Plants > Roots > Rhizosphere... | reverse complement strand
CGCGGCTGATGCCGGGCGTGCCGGCGCCGCTGGCCAACCGTCTGCCGGGCGACATCGATATTTTGATCGTTCGCGAGAACACCGAGGGCGAATATTCCCAGGTGGGCGGCCGCATGTTCGAGGGCACTGACCGCGAATTCGTCCTCCAGGAGGCGGTGTTCACTCGCAAGGGCGTCGACCGGGTGCTGAAATACGCCTTTGAACTGGCCGCTTCCCGGCCCAAGAAGCATCTCACCTCGGCCACCAAGTCGAACGGCATCGCCATCAGCATGCCCTATTGGGACGAACGGGTGGAGGCGATGGCGAAGTCCTACCCGACGGTGCGTTGGGACAAGTATCACATCGACATTCTGACCGCCCGTTTCGTCCTGAGCCCGGAGCGCTTCGACGTGGTCGTCGCCTCCAATCTGTTCGGCGACATCCTGTCCGATCTGGGGCCGGCCTGCACCGGCACCATTGGCATCGCCCCCTCGGCCAATCTCAACCCCGAGCGGGCGTTCCCGTCGCTGTTCGAGCCGGTGCATGGCTCGGCCCCCGACATCTATGGCCGCAACATCGCCAATCCGATCGGCATGATCTGGTCGGGGGCGTTGATGCTGGATTTCCTCGGCAACGGCGACGCCGCGCACCGCGCCGCTCACGACGCCATCTTCGCCGCCATCGAGACCGTGCTGACTCACGGGCCGCTGACGCCCGACCTCAAGGGCGGCGCCAGCACCACCGAGGTGGGCAAGGCCGTCGCCGCGGCCATCGCCTGACGGAAACGCCGCCTTGCGTCCGCCCGGCATGCGGTTCACCCTCGAATCACCATAATCGCGTCCGACACTTCCCGGCGCATCGACATCCGCGAGACATGCCGCCATGACCCGACCCAACCGTTTCCTGTTGCGCATGGCCGCCTTCCTGGCGGCGGTGATCGCCATTGCCGGCCTGCTGGCGCCCGGGCTGCTCGCCGCCTTTGCCGCCAATCCGGCCCTGAACGGTCTGATCGCCGGGGTGTTTCTGATCGGCATCGTGCTGAATTTCCGCCAGGTGCTGATCCTCAAACCCGAGGTCGAATGGCTGGAGGGCTGGCGGCGCGGCGGCGCGCCGTCGGGGGCCAAATTGAAGATGCTGGCGCCGATGGCCCAGATGCTGGGCGAACGGCGCGACCGCATGAACCTGTCGGCGATGGCCTTGCGCTCGCTGCTCGATTCGATCGCGGCGCGGCTCGAGGAACAGCGCGATCTCGCTCGCTATTTCGTCGGCCTGCTGATCTTCCTCGGTCTGCTCGGCACCTTCTGGGGGCTGTCGCATGCCGTCGGTTCGGTGGGCGAGGTGATCCGCTCGCTGACGGTGTCCGGCACCGACGCCGCCGCCTCGTTCGAGCGGCTCAAGACCGGGCTGGAGGCGCCGCTGGGCGGCATGGGCACCGCCTTCTCGACCTCGCTGTTCGGCCTGGCCGGCTCGCTGGTGGTCGGCTTCCTCGATCTCCAGGCCGGGCAGGCGCAGAACGCGTTCTACAATGAATTGGAGGAGTGGCTGGCCGGCCAGACCCGGCTCGGCGGCGGCGGTGGTGTGGCGGCCGGCGGCGACGACCAGCCGGTGCCGGCCTACATCCAGGCGCTGCTGGAACAGACCGCCGATTCGCTCGAGGAACTCAACCGCACCATCGGCCGCGGCGAGGAAGGCCGTCAGGCCACCAACGCGGCGCTGCGCGGTCTGGCCGACAAGATGGCGGTGCTGACCGACCACATGCGGGCCGAGCAGTCGCTGATGCTGAAACTGGGCGAGAACCAGTTGGAGATGCGGCCCCTGCTGGCCCGGTTGGGTGAGGGCGGCGGTGCCGACGACGCCAGCCACATCCATTTGCGCAACATCGACACCCATCTTGCCCGCTTGATCGACGAAACGGCGCAAAGCCGCGCCGAGGTGGTCGGTGTTCTGCGCTCGGAATTCAAGTTGCTGGCCCGCACCATCGCCGCCGTCGCCGACGAACCGGCGGAGCGGTAGGCCATGCCGCTCGCCCGCCGTCGCCAGCGCCGCACGCTGGACATCTGGCCCGGCTTCGTCGACGCCCTGGCGACGCTGCTGATGGTCATCATCTTCGTGCTGCTGGTCTTCGTGCTGGGCCAGTATTTCCTCGGCAATGCGCTGTCGGGCAGCGAACAGGCCAATTCGCGCCTGACCCGCGAACTGGCGGCGCTGGCCGAGCAACTGTCGCTGGAAAAGAAGGCGACCGCCGACCTGAGCGCTGATGTCTCGCGCCTCAACGGCCAACTGGAGGCCTCGACCGCCGAGCGCGAACAACTCAGCCACGACGTTGCCGCCTTGGAAGCGCTGAAGGCCGATCTGGAAGCGCGGGTGACGGAACTGGGCGGCAAGCTCGGCGACGCCGATGCCGAGCGGGCGCTCTTGAAGCAGCAGATCGAGGCGGTGCGGGCCGAACTGGCCAAGGTCGCCGCCGCGCTCGACATTTCGGACAAGCAGGTGTCCAGCCAGAAGGCGCAGATTGCCGACCTGGGTGTGCGCCTCAATCTGGCGCTGGCCAACAAGGTCGAGGAGCTGAAGAAGTACCGTTCGGAATTCTTCGGCAAACTGCGCCAGGTGCTGGGCGACCGCCCTGGCATCCGTGTCGAGGGTGACCGTTTCGTCTTCCAGTCGGAACTGCTGTTCGACACCGGCTCGGCCGAGTTGGGCAAGGACGGTGTCGAACAGGTCCGCCGCCTGGCGAGCACCCTGAAACAGCTCCAGAAGGAAATCCCCAAGGATATTCCCTGGGTACTGCGCGTCGACGGCCACACCGACCGCCGGCCGATCGTTTCCGGCCGCTATCCCTCGAATTGGGAATTGTCGACCACCCGGGCGATCACCGTCATCCGCACCCTGATCGCCAATGGCGTGCCCGCCGATCACCTGGCCGCCGCCGGCTTCGGCGAATTCCAGCCGCTGGACGCGGCGGATACCGAGGCGGCCTATGCCAGGAACCGGCGGATCGAGCTAAGGCTGGATCAGCGATAGGCGACCGTTCTCGCGATAGCGCGGGCCGGAGGCGATCGCCACGGAGCTCATTGGGGCCATTGCGCTCTCCGTGGTGAGATTCAATCGGTGTCGAACACGAATGCCACTTCGGTCCGGCGTTGATAATCGCCGTCCGTCACCCGCCCCGGAGGTACGGCGCGCCGGGCGCCGATCAGGGCGCTCTCGATGCGGCGGTCGCGGATGCGGTGGCGCGGTTCAAGCCCGATTTCAGCCAGCGCCGCGCAATCCTCGCCGAAGACGTGCCGGTAGAGCTCGGTCATCATGGCGAAGCGGCTGCCCATCAACAGGTTGCAGGCGCCTTTGACCGCCGCCATGTCGTCCGCTTCCCGCATGTGCAGCGAGGTCACCAGCATCACCGATACCGCGTGCAGAACGTCGTAACGGACATGGGCGATGAACACCTCCAGGTGGTGGGGAGTCAGCGGCATGGCCTCGCGGCCGGCGAAGCGGATCAGTCCGCCCAGCAGCAGGCTGAAGAATTCCGGCACGCCCCATTCCATGCCGAGCCCGACCGAGGCCAGCGCTTCAAGTGGGGTGAAGGCGGCATCTCCGGCCACCAGGCGTTGGACCAGTACGTTGTCGGCGACCGCCGGCAGCATGGGGACGTCCTGGTGGTCGGCGCCGATGCCAAGCCCGTCGAAGAACTGGCGGTACATGGCGATGTGGGTGCGGGCCCGCAGCAGATGCGCCAGGGCGGGATAGTCGTCGACCGCGTGGCAGCCGACCCCGTATTCATCGGCCACCAGCTGCGCCAGGGCGATCTGGGTCAGTTCCGATACCGGCTGGTCGAGCGGACCATAGGATGGCGCCGCCAGCCCATGGAAGCGGCCGATGGCCAGGGCGACGCATTGGCGGGTGTTCTTGATCTGGTTGAAATATTGGGTGGCGAAGCGGCCCGCCTGGGCGGCGTTGAAATCCCCGGCAAAGACGCGGACGAAAAAGGGGTGCCGCCAGACCGGGTGGGCCATCACATGGTCATTGAGCTCCAGGAACATTTCGGCCAAGGCGCCGGGGCGGAACAGGGCGATCCGGTGGAACGGATGGTCCGCCGGCACTCGGTCGCGCAGCTCGGAAAACAGGGTGTGGAGCGGCGATTCCGGCCGTTCGGCGTCGGCCACCACCCTCAGGAAGTCGGCCTGCTGACTGCGGCGGAAGGCGTCGAGCACGCCTTCGGGGGTGCGATCGAGAAGATCGGCGAGCGGATGCACCGCCGCGTCCAGGTGGAGACGGCCGGCCTCGATCCGCCCGAATTTGCTGAGAAGATTGGCCATGCCGATGGCCTCCTTGGTTGTCATGCTCGGGTGCCGCCAGGGTTGTCCCCGCCGCGATGCCAGAAAGCGACAGATTGAAGGTTTTCGCAACCGTATCTCCGCCACGTCCCTCCGCAATCATGGGGGGCGTGACGGGAGTGGACAGCGGGGCTTCACAAATGTATCATTTTGCCGTACAGCGAAATGAGCATAGTGTCTCCCCATGCTTGAAACATTCGAAACCGTCGCCAAGGCCATCGCCGACCCCAGCAGGGTTCGCATTCTCAAACTGCTGGAAGGCGGCGAGCTTTGCGTTTGCCAAATCACCACCGTATTGGACCTGGCGACCGCCACCATCTCCAAGCACTTGGCGGCGCTGAAGACGGCCGGCCTGCTCCAGCAGCGCCGTGACGGCAAATGGGTCTATTACCGGCTGGCGGAACGCGAACTCAACCTCTATGCGCGGTCGTTTCTCGCCCTGGTCGGCGCGTCCCTCGCGGACGATCCGACCACGGCCGAGGATGCCCGCGTCCTGGCGATGGTCAACGCCGTGCCGGTGCAAATCCTCTGCGACCGCGGTCGCGCGGCCCTTGGCCCGAATGTTCAGGCTCCCGAAGCCAACGCCTGCTGTGGGGGACCTCCATGAGCGACAAGACCTATAACGTGCTGTTCCTGTGCACCGGCAATTCGGCGCGCAGCGTCATGGCCGAAGCGATCCTCAACCGGGATCTCTCGGGCAAATTTCGCGCCTTCAGCGCCGGCAGCCATCCCAAGGGCCATATCGACCCGACGGTGGCGACGCTGTTGAGGAAGACCAACTACCCGACCGATGGCCTGCGCTCGAAGTCCTGGGACGAGTTCGCCCAGCCCGGCGCGCCGGAATTGGATTTCGTCTTCACCGTCTGCGACAACGCCGCCGGCGAGGTCTGCCCGGTGTGGCCGGGCCAGCCGATGACCGCCCATTGGGGAGTTCCCGATCCGGTGGGTTTCCTGGGCACCGAGGTCGAGAAGGCCGCCTATACCGCCGAGATCATGCGGATGCTGAACAATCGCATCGGCATCTTCACCGCCCTGCCGATCCGCTCGCTCGATCGCCTGTCGCTGCAAAAGCGCCTGGACGCCATCGGCAACACCACCGTCTGATCCCCAAGGACTCCATCCCATGACCATCAATGTTCTCGTCCTTTGCACCGGCAATAGCGCCCGCAGCGTGCTGGGCGAATGCCTGATCAACGATCTCGGCGGTGGCCGGTGGAAGGCCTACAGCGCCGGCAGCAAGCCCACCGGCAGGGTCAACCCGCTGTCGATCGAGGTATTGAAGGAAAAGGGCCATTCGGTCGAAGGGTTGCGGTCGAAGTCGTGGGACGAGTTCGCCCTTCCCGACGCGCCGAAGATGGATTTGGTCATCACCGTCTGCGACAACGCCGCCGGCGAAATCTGCCCGATTTGGCCGGGGCGTCCGTCCAAGGTTCATATCGGTTTCCCCGATCCGGCCGATGCCAAGGGCACCCACGAAGAACGTCTGGCCGAGTTCCGCAAGGTCTACGCCATGATCGAGGCCAAGGTGCGCAAGCTGATCGAGCTTGGCCCCGAGCGGGCGGGAGAGGTCTGAGCAATGGGTGTCTTCGAACGGTTCCTGACCCTGTGGGTGGCCCTGTGCATCGTCGCCGGGGTGGCCCTGGGCCATTTCCTTCCCTCTCCGTTCCATGCCATCGGCGCCATGGAGGTGGCCCAGGTCAACCTGCCGGTGGCGGTGCTGATCTGGCTGATGATCATCCCGATGCTGCTGAAGATCGATTTCGGCGCGCTGCATCAGGTCAAGGAGCATTGGCGGGGCATCGGCGTCACCCTGTTCATCAACTGGGCGGTCAAGCCGTTCTCGATGGCGCTGCTGGGATGGCTGTTCGTCAGCACCCTGTTCCGTCCCTATCTGCCGGCGGGGCAGATCGACAGCTACATCGCCGGGTTGATCCTGCTGGCGGCGGCACCCTGCACCGCCATGGTCTTCGTCTGGTCGAACCTCTGCGACGGCGAGCCGCATTTCACCCTGTCGCAGGTGGCCCTCAACGATTCCATCATGGTGGTGGCCTTCGCCCCCATCGTCGGCCTTCTGCTGGGCCTGTCCTCGATTACCGTGCCGTGGAACACCTTGCTGCTGTCGGTGGCGCTTTACATCGTGGTGCCGGTGATCGTTTCCCAGATTTGGCGTCGGGCCCTGCTGGCAAACGGCCCGAAGGCGCTGGCCGCCGCGCTGGCGAAATTGGGGCCGGTATCGCTGGTGGCGCTGCTGACCACCCTGGTGCTGCTGTTCGGCTTCCAAGGCGAGCAGATCATCGCCCAGCCGCTGGTGATTCTGATGCTGGCGGTGCCGATCACCATCCAGGTTTATTTCAACTCCGGCCTGGCCTATCTGCTCAACAAGAAGCTGGGGGTGGCCCATTGCGTCGCCGGACCGTCGGCGCTGATCGGGGCCAGCAATTTCTTTGAACTGGCGGTGGCCGCCGCCATCAGCCTGTTCGGTTTTCAATCCGGCGCCGCCCTGGCCACCGTGGTCGGCGTGCTGATCGAGGTGCCGGTGATGCTGTCGGTGGTCAAGATCGTCAACGCCAGCAAGGGCTGGTACGAGGCCAACCCGTAACCGCCCGAGGATGATTCTGAAATGAGCGTCGAGACGTCCATCACCATCTATCACAACCCGGCGTGCGGCACCTCGCGCAACACGCTGGCCTTGATCCGCAACAGCGGCGAAGAGCCTAGGGTCATCGAGTACCTGAAGACGCCGCCCAGCCGCGACGAACTGGTCGCGTTGATCGGGCGCCTGGGCGTTCCGGTCCGCGATGTGCTGCGTGAAAAGGGGACACCTTTCGCCGAACTGGGGCTGGGCGATCCCGGGCTTGGGGACGCGCAATTGATCGACGCCATCATGGCCCATCCCATTCTGCTGAACCGCCCAATCGTGGTCACGCCCCTGGGGGCGAGGCTATGCCGTCCTTCCGAAGTCGTGCTCGATATTCTTCCCCGGCCGCAATTGGGGGCGTTCACCAAGGAGGACGGGGAAAAGGTGATCGACGCCGACGGCAAGCGATTGGTCTGAGGAAAGGTATCGTCCATCATGAGAAAACTCGAAGTCTACGACCCGGCCATGTGCTGTTCGACCGGCGTTTGCGGCCCCGAGGTCGACCCGGCTCTGGTTGCCTTTGCCGCCGACCTCAAATGGGTCGCCGGGCAAGGCGTCGCGGTTCAACGCTACAACCTTGGCACCGAGCCGCAGGCGTTTGCCGCCAACCCGGCCGTGATCAAGGAGATCGAGGCGGGCATGGATCGCCTGCCGATTATCGCCGTCGACGGCCATATCGTCTCGACCGGAATCTACCCATCCCGGGACCAATTGGCGGCAAAGCTGGGGCTGAGCGCGGCCAAGCCGAAAATCACGCTGAAGGCGGTCAACGCCTGCTGTCCGCCGAAGTCCGGCTGTTGCTGAGGAGGGGGCCGTGGCCCTGCCGACGATTACGACCCGCCATGCCTTTTTCACCGGCAAGGGCGGCGTCGGAAAAACCTCGCTGTCTTGCGCCACCGGCCTGGCCCTGAGCGAAGCCGGCAAGCGTGTCCTGATCGTCAGCACCGACCCGGCCTCCAATCTCGACGAGGTGCTGGGCACGCCCTTGGCCGGGGTACCGACCGCCATCGGCGGCGCGACCGGGCTTTACGCCCTCAACATCGACCCCGAGGCGGCGGCCCGGGATTACCGCGAGCGGATGGTCGGCCCTTACCGGGGTATTCTACCCGCCGCCGCCATCGCCAGCATGGAGGAGCAGTTCTCCGGTGCCTGTACGGTGGAAATCGCCGCCTTCGACGAATTTTCCAAGCTGCTGGGTGCTCCCGAAGCCACCGCCGATTTCGATCACGTCATCTTCGACACCGCGCCGACCGGCCATACGCTGCGGCTGCTGACGCTGCCCACGGCTTGGACCGAATTCATCGCCTCGTCGACCGGTGGCGCCTCCTGCCTTGGGCCGCTGGCGGGGCTCGAACGGCAGAAGACCCTGTACGCCGCCACCGTCGCCCAATTGGCCGATCCGACGGCCACCACGGTGGTGCTGGTCAGCCGTCCCGAGCGTTCGGCATTACGGGAAGCCGAGCGGACCCGGGGCGAACTGGCCGAATTGGGTGTCACCAATCTGCGCCTTGCCCTCAACGCTGTCTTTGTCGCGGCGGCGCCCGGCGATGCGATCGCCGACGCCCTGACATCGCGGGGACGTGAGGCATTGGCGACGATACCCGCCGGTCTGGCGATGCTGCCTCGCAGCGAAACCCCGTTCCTGGCCAAGGGTACGGTGGGCCGGGAGGCGTTGCGGCAAATGAGTTTGTCGCGGCCCGTCGCTCCAGGGGCTCTCCCGCCGCCGGCCCTCGATCACCTTCCGGCCGGGCTGGAGGCGCTGGTCGAACAGATCGCCGCCGACGGACACGGGGTGGTGATGACCATGGGCAAGGGCGGCGTCGGCAAGACCTCCATCGCCGCCGCCATCGCCACCGCTTTGGCCGGCGGAGGATACGGCGTCACGCTCTCGACCACCGATCCCGCCGCCCATGTTGCCCAAGCGGTGGACAAGGAAGTCCCCAACCTGACGGTGACCCGCATCGACCCCGAGCGCGAAGTCGCCGCCTACCGGGACGAGGTGCTGGCAAAGGCCGGTGGGGGGCTGGATGCCGCCGGCCGGGCGATGCTTGAAGAGGATTTGCGGTCGCCCTGTACCGAAGAGATCGCCGTCTTTCGCGCCTTCGCCCGCACCATCGATCAGGGCAAGGAGCAATTCGTCATCCTCGACACCGCCCCGACCGGGCACACCATCCTGCTACTCGACGCCGCCGAGGCCTACCATCGCGAAGTCCTGCGCACCCAGGCGGACATGCCCGACGCCGTGCGTTCCCTCCTGCCGCGCCTCAGGGATGGGCGTTTCACCAAGGCGATCATCGTCACCCTGGCCGAGGCCACCCCGGTGCACGAGGCGGAGCGGCTTCAGCGGGACTTGGTCCGCGCCGGGATCGTACCCTTCGCCTGGGTGATCAACCAAAGTCTGCTGGCCAGCGGAACCGCGGATCCCTGGCTGGCCGAACGGGGGCGGTACGAACGTGTCTTCATCGATCAAATCGTCGATCATCTGGCCCGCCGATGCGCCCTCATTCCCTGGCGGAGGAACGCCGCGTTGTTGACGGGCTGAACGGCTGTGGCATCGTGCCTCGTCCCGCACAATGGAAGTGCGCCATGATGCGATTGCTTTACCCGTGGCGGGCGGCTCGGAACCGTGTCGTTCGGCAAGCCGAGCGCGCTTCGCAGATCGATCGGCTGGGCGATCCCGCCGCCAACCCACCCGGCCGCTTGTCGCCCTGGGAGGAGATCTTCGCCCGTCCCGAATGGCGACAGACGGCGCCGGTGGGACGGCATGATGGTCATTGCTCCCATTGCGGTGCCTCGCCGCCCCAGAACGTCGTCATCTGCGGCGCTTGCGGTTGGGTTTGGCGTCCGCGTCTCCGTCTGGTCGGCTGGGCCGCCCAGGTCCGGTTCTGGGCGGCGGCGACCGCCGCTTCCGTCATCCTCAGCATTGGCGGCACCAGGCTTTTGTCGTGGCTGGCGTCGTCGTGGTACATCGAGCGCTATCCGGACCGGCCGGTCGACGAGGGTTTCGTCGGCTTCGTCGACGCCTATTGCATGGTCTCGGGGGTCATGCTGCTGTTGTTGCTCGCCACCATCGTCCTGGAACGATTGGGACGCTTCGCCTGGCGACCTCCCGAGCGCGCCGGTTGATATCGCCCGATGGACGGCGGTAGTCTGTGCGGCCTTTGGCGGGGAGTAGGGAATGGCCGACGAGACGACGTTTTCCGATCTGTATGCGGCCCATCGGGGCAAGGTGTCGGACAAGTGGGAAAGCTACCTACCGGTCTATGACGAGGCCTTCCGCGCCTTTCGCGACAAGCCGGTCGACTTGCTGGAAATCGGCATCCAGAACGGCGGCTCGCTCGAGGTCTATGCGCGCTATTTCCCGCGCTTCAACAAGATCGTCGGCTGCGACATCGACCCAAAATGCGCCGGCCTGACCTATGATTCCGGCATCGAGGTCATCGTCGGCGACTGCAACGATGCCGTCACCCGCCATCGCATCACCACCCTGGCCCCCGCCTTCGACATCATTATCGACGACGGCTCGCACACCTCGTCGGACATCATCACGACGTTCCTGAAGTATTTTAGTCTGCTGAAAAGCGGCGGGGTGTTCCTGATCGAGGACATGCACGCCAGCTACTGGCAGCGCTGGCAGGGCGGCCTGTTCCATCCGGAATCCTCCATCGCCTTCTTCAAGGCCCTGATCGACGTCGTCAACGCCGAGCATTGGGGAATTTCCGAAGGCGTCGCCGAGTTCCTTGCCGTGAACTTCTCGGGCTACCTCCCACTGATCCGGCCCGCCATGTTCGCCGAGATCGGGTCGATCAGCTTTCACAACTCGGTCTGCGTGGTGCGAAAGACCGAGGCGGGCAAGACCAATGGCCTCGGCCGTCGTATCGTCAAAGGTGTCGAGGCGTCGGTGGCCGAGCGCATCAAGTTGGGCGACAATTCACCGCCGGTGGTCCCGAACGAACGGACCAATCCGTGGTCCAGTTTCGGCGGGCCGGGGCGGGGAAAGCCGGGCGACGCTCGCGCCGCGTCGGTCGGCCGCAATCAGCCCTGTCCGTGCGGTTCCGGAAAGAAATACAAATACTGCCACGGGCAGGGCGGTTAGCGCCGCCCTACGCGATCTCAAAATATTTGTGGAGTTTGGCGATCTTCATCAGGTTCTCGACCTGACCCGAGGCGCCTTTCAGCACTATGGCGCGCTTTTGCTGCACCGAGGCGTCGCGAACGATCAGCAACATGCCAAGCGCCGAGGAATCGAGAAACTCCACCGCCGTCAGGTCGAATACCACCCGCTGGGCATCGGCTTCGTTGATGCGGCCGAGAATTTCGCGGAATCCCTTGTGGTCGGCATGCGTCATGCGGCCGGTGACGCGAATCTGGAGCGTTCCGCCCAGGGAATCGAACGCGTATTGCATGATGTCTCCGCCATTTCGCTTGCCGTCGCGCCTGTTCCAACCTTTTCTACATTAGAATCTTCGCTATTGCACCAGGGAGCATGACGAAATGGACGTGGTCGCGGTACCGGAGGGAGTGACGCCGCCGGTCGAAGACTATTTCCGCCAGCAAGGTTGGCCCGTCGCGCGCAATCCTGGGCCGGGGCAGGTGCCGGTGATGGTGCGCCAGCGCTTCGACGCCGCGACCCTGGGCGCCTGTCTGTCGATGCCTTGGGGGGGCGGCATCGAGATGGCGGATTCCGACGCCGGGCCGATCGGGCCGGTATTCCGGCGCCACCTTGCCGAGGGGGGGCTCGCCCTCGCGCTACGTTCGGATACCGCCTACGGCATCGAGGTGGCGCGGCTGTTCGCCGCCGCCCTGCACGAGCGGCTGATCGAGGCCGACGCCGATATCGCCGACCTTGAATTCGCGGTGCACGAACTGCTCGCCAACGCCATGTTGCACGGGAATTTCGGTATCGGAAGCGGCTTGATGGACCGCGATCTCGACGCTTTCGGAGACTTGGTGGAGCGGGCGTTGGCGACGCCCAAGGTGGCGGCGCGGCGCGTCCAACTTTCCGCCTCGTTGCTCAACGGCAGGCTGGAGGTAGCGGTCGAAGACGATGGCGCCGGCTACGAGTCCGAGGAGGGGGGCACCCTCCCGGAAGGGCGCCCCCACGGCCTGTCCCTGGTTGGGAAAATGGCCGCCGAGTTGCGCATCGAGGCGGGCGGGCGGCGCACCGTGGCGGTCTTTCCCTTCCGGCCACGGCGCCATCTGCGGGCGGCGCCGGGTCTTGGCTCGGCTCATGTCCTGGTGGTCGACGACAATCCGCTCAACCGCGCCGTTGTCGAGGCGCTGCTGAAGGGCATGGGGGTGGGAAGCGTCGAAGGCGCTGGTGACGGTATCGATGGTCTGGCGGCGGTCGAACGCCGGAAGCCGGACCTCATTCTGCTTGATGTGATGATGCCTCGAATGGACGGCTTCGAAATGTGCCGCCAATTGCGGCGCATCCACCCATTGACCACTTTGCCGGTGATTTTCGTCACCGCGCTGGGATCGGCGGAGGACCGTGCCGCCTGTTTCGCCGCCGGCGCCACCGACATGGTGTCGAAGCCGATCGACACCACCGAGGTCGCCGCCCGGGTCGGCGTCCATCTGCGATTGGGCCTGGTGATGGAGCGGCTGCGGAGCTTTCAGGACCGCATCCACGACGAATTGCAGGCGGCGCGGTCGGCTCAGTTGGCGTTGACACCGACGCCACAACAGATCGAGCGGGTGCGGGGCAAGACCGGGCTGGTGGTCGAGGGGGTGGTCGAGACGTCGTCGGAACTGGGCGGCGATTTCTGGACGCTGATCGAGGCGGGGCCGCGTCAATTGGGGCTGATCGTCGCCGACTTTTCCGGCCATGGGCCGGTGGCTGCCTTCAACGTCTTCCGGCTGCATCTGCTGTTGAGCCGGCTGCCTAGAAAAATGCCGCCGCCCGGCGATTTGCTCGATCATCTCAATCGCGAATTGCGCGCGGTGCTGAAGCCGGGCGAGTTCGCCGCCGTCTTCGTCGGCTCGATCGACCTTGACGCGGGAACGCTGACCTTCGCCGCCGGCGCCATGCCGCCCCCCCTTCTGGCGGTCGGCGATGAAATCCACTACCTCGATGTCGCCGGGCCACCGCTCGGCGCCTTCGAGGACCCCGCCTATGAGGAACGAGTGGTCGAATTGCCGGCGGGGGCCCGCCTACTGGTCTATTCGGACGCGCTGATGGAAAGCGAGTCCGACGGCCGAGCCGTCTGTGACGAGGCCACCCTGCTGGAATGGGTGTCGGCGGCACCGACCGGGCAATGCTTGGCGGCGGAGGTCTTCGCCCGTTTCCGCGAACGACTGCCCGGCTCGCCGCCGGACGACCTCACCCTGGTTTGTGTCCGTCGTCCCGACTGACGATCGTCCGACCCGACTATTGACAGAACACCGCCGCCAGTTCGTCGAGCAGGCGCTGCACCTCCTTCGATGGCTCCTCGATCGCCGTTACGGTATCGACGGCGCGATCGAAGTCACCGTCGCGGAATTGCTTGGCCGCCTCGATGCCCAGGTGGTGGACCTGCTCGTGGGGCGCTTCCAGCGCCTTGAAGGCGGGGTGGCTGCGGATCGCCTCGTCGGTGATCGCGTAATACCACTTTCCCAGCCGACAATTGTGATGGTTGGCCAACTCGTCGGGGTTGATGGTGGTCTTTTCCGCCAGCATTTCGGCCAGTCGTCGCCGCCAAACCATGTGATCCGACTTGGCCAGGTAGATGACGGCGTTCCTCATCTCGACCTGATTGATCTCGTTCAGCATGTTGCCGAGGTCGCCGCTGGCCTTGCCGGCGATGTCGATGACGGTGTTGATCGCCTTGGTGTCGTCGACCGAGCGGGCGGCGGCGGCTTCCAGGTTGTTGGCGATTTCCTGTGCCGCCAGGCGCTGCTGGCCCAGGTGGTCGGCGATTTCCTGCATCAGCGTGGTGACGTCGCGGATTTCGTGGCTGACCGTCTGCATCTTTTCAACCGACTTCAGCACCACCTGTTCGCCGTCGCGCACCGTACGGCCGCCGCGGTCCATGCCGGCGAGGATGGCGTTGGTTTCCTCGCGCAGCGAATCGATGCGGACGCGGATGTCGCTGGTGGCCTGTGCCGTTTGGTTGGCAAGATTCTTGACCTCGGTGGCGACCACGGCGAAACCCTTGCCGAATTCGCCGGCGCGGGCGGCCTCGATGGTGGCGTTGAGTGCCAGGATGTTGGTCTGGCGCGCGATCTGCTCGATCTGCTTGACGCTGGCGCCGATGGCGGCCGAGGCCTCGGTCAGGCGCGACACCCTGGTCGCCGCGTCATCGACGGTACTGACGATGTCGCGCATGGTGTTGACCACGCCTTCCGTGCTGCGGGCGCCCTCGTCGGACACCTCCTGCACCGAGCGCGCATTGGCCGCCGCCAGTTCCGAGGTGCGGCTGATGGCCTGGACCGTCGACACCATCTCCTCGGTCGAGGCCGAGATGGTCGCCATGCGGCGGCTCATCTCGCGAATGGAGCGCAGGGTCTGCACCGCCTGGGTGACGGTGCTGTTCAGTGAGATCGACATGCCCACCGACTGGACCAGCAGCGTCTTGGAGCGCTCTTCCAGCTTGGCGGCCAGGGCACGCAGCTTCTCGGCCAGCGGTCCGGGGGCATCGGGAACCGACCGGTACCCACCGGCGATCAGGCGGTCCAGCGTCGCCAGGAAGGCGGGCATGTTCTCGGCGTCATCGCTCACTGTCGTCGTCCCCTTTGCTTGTCCGGGCGAGTCGGTTCCCCAGTGCCGGGTCGCCCCACTTCGGCGCACAAGATAGCCGGATCGGTCGGTGTGCGGAAGTTGGAACCAGTGCCGACCAATCGTCGGCGAGGTGGGCGGCCGATCTCAGGGAAGTGCGGCAAGCGCCGAGGCCGAGATGACGATGGCGAAGAGGAGAACGGCCGTCGCGCCGATCCGGCGGGGCAGGGCGGCGTCCATGCGCGAACCGATTCCCCGCCGGGCCAGGGCGCCGGCGGCGACCCAGCCGGTTCCGGCGAGAACGATCACCATCGGCAGGCAAAGGGCGATCGGCAAGGTCTGCGACTCGGTGGGCGGAGGTATGATGTTGAAGGCGAAGATCAGTCCCTTGGGATTGAGCAGCGTTGCCGTCAACACTTGGCGGAAGCTGACCGGGCCATGTTCCGTCGGGGTGTCGAGGCCGGTCCCCCACAACCGCCAGGCCACCCGCACCAGATAGAGCGCGCAGGCGATCTTGAGGGCGAGGGCCAGCAGCGGTGTTTCGCGCACCAGCGGGCCGGCGACCAGCACCAGGGCCGATATCGACACCGCATAGCCCGAGACCTCGGCCACGACCAGCGGCAGCGCACGGCGGAAGCCGATGGTTGCCGCCGCGGTGGCCAGCAAGGTGTTGGTCGGGCCGGGCACCGCCAGCAGGACCAATGCGGCCAGCAGCGCGGCAATCGGGGTGACCATGGTGTTCAATTCCGCAATTCGACCGCGCCAGACGGTAAACCGCGGCGATCAGCGGCGCAACGGATACCTTGGACCGTGTCGGTAACATGCGAAGTGTCCGGAGTTTGTAGCAAGTGATCTGACCGGTTTTAGAATCGCTCCAGCGGAGGGGGCGACGATGGGCCGGACAGGTGTGCTACAGGAGATCCGCATGCTGCGGT
>Ga0265327_10003315_pt1 | contig 15583 bp, 18 predicted proteins | sample 41621metaG_FD_202089 | JGI IMG/M metagenome (GOLD analysis project Ga0265327, IMG submission 202089) | Rhizosphere microbial communities from Carex aquatilis grown in University of Washington, Seatle, WA, United States - 4-16-21 metaG | ecosystem: Host-associated > Plants > Roots > Rhizosphere... | reverse complement strand
AGTGGACGGAAACCACCGGGGGCGATGCCCAGCTCCAGCTCGATCCGACCGGGGCCGCCGGGGCGGCGCATCTCCTGGTGACCCTCCAGCATGTGCAGTCCTCGGCGCTCAAGGCCGGCGTCGATTATCTCTGGCATTGATGCCTCTGAAGGCGGGGCGGAAGAGGAAGGCTGTCTTGCCTCTTCCGCCCCCGGCCCGCCCGATTACTCCGAGGGTTGTCTTTGGAGAAACGATGGAGAAGGCGGAACGATAATTGTAATCAACTGTTCTTGCCTGCAGCAGGTGCCATCCCAAAGAGCCTCTTCCATCTCCAGAAGAGGCTCTTTGGGCAAAGTGGTGCATATTGCATAGCGAGGCAAGAAACACACTGAAATCTTTTCCTCTTTTCGGTTGTTACATTAGGCGACGATATCAAAACGATTGACTGACACGGAATAACCATGATGAAATCGCCTAAGTTTACCGCTGTAGTTCCTCTTTTTAACAAAGTAAGCGCTATTTCAAGTACATTGGATTCTATATTTTCCCAGACCTATGATAACTTTGAGCTTATCGTCGTAAACGATGGCTCTACCGATGGTAGCGCTGAAATTGTCGCCAATTTAAAGCATCGGTCACTGAGGCTCGTTAATCAGCCCAACATGGGTGTGAGTTCGGCACGGAATACGGGTATACGCTTGGCGAGGGCACCCTATGTTGCCTTTCTCGACGCCGATGACCTCTGGATGCCGGATTATCTCGAAATTTTGGCGAAGCTGATTGATGACTTTCCAGGTGCGGGCATTTATGCGACCAGCTACTTGCTTTCCGATGGCGGGGGGGCGCTAAGGGAGCCAAAAATTGCTCGCGAGGCGGCGGCGATGAAGCCGGGACCAATGCCAAATTATTTTCAGGTTGCCACTATTGGCGACACACCGTTTCTCACGATCAGCTGCTGTGCAGACCGGAGTATCCTGCAGTCGCTTGGCGGGTTCAAGCCTGAACTTCGTTACGGAGAGGATACGGATATGTGGGGGAGAATAGCTCTTTCAAATTCTATTGTGTACTCTCCCGCACAAAAATCCATCTACCGTTTGGAGGCGGAAAATCGTGCGTCGCGCCGAATTCCGGATTTGATACCATGCGCTTTCCGGGAAGATGCGGAACTGGCCATCGATTTGGGCGCGGTCGATCCGGCTCACATCGACAGCATCCGCGAATATCTTACACGGATTGATCTGTATAATGTCCGATCTAATTTGACGAATCCGGACCGCCGTTCTCTGCGTAAGTTTATCGATAATCTCCACACTACGACCTTGACTAGGCGCAAAATGATCTATCGGTCGTGTTCGTACCTGCCGGGCCCATTAATCGGGGGTGCTATCTCACTGCACGGCTTCATTAAGCAAAAAGCACCATGGCTACTTTCATGGATTTTGCGGGAACTCTTTTAGCCCGGATGCGGCGATGGATTTCTTTGATCCCTCTGTCCATGCCGCGCAGCCGGACAAAAAGCCGGGAAAACTAGCCAAAAAGTGTCATATGCGGCGTGATATGGTTCTTTAAGTCGAGAATCCGTCACGCTTGGACACGCCTCCAGCGCCCATGGGCCTTGCCGCCCCCGGTGCTGTTGGGGGAATATAATGAGGCTAGGAGCAATCAAAAATGGCAGTTAACACGATAGCCGTGATCGGCGCCGGGATCATGGGGCGCGGTATCGCCCAGACAGCGGCAATGGCGGGTGTCCAGGTGATCCTGATCGATGTGAGCGATGCCGCCGTCGAAAAGGCCGTTCAGACCATCGGCGTCACTCTCAACCGGCTGGTCGAGAAGGGCAAGCTGACCCAGGATGGAAGGCAGAGCGCGCTGGCGCTGATCCGGGGCACGACCGCCTATGACGGTATCGGGACCGCCCAAATCGTGATCGAGGCGGCGACCGAAAACTACGAACTCAAGGCCAGTATTCTCAAACGCGTCGATCCGCTGGCCGGGGCCGATACCATTGTCGCCTCGAATACCTCGTCGGTCTCGATCACCAAGCTGGCATCGCTGATGTCGCATCCGGATCGCTTCATCGGGGTGCATTTCTTCAATCCCGTCCCGGTGATGACCCTTATCGAGATCGTTCGCGGCTTGCAGACCAGCGATGCCACGCATGGCACGGTCCTGGAATTCGCGCGGCTTCTGGGCAAATCGCCGATCACCGTGAAAAATGCGCCGGGCTTCGTGGTCAATCGCCTGTTGCTGCCGATGATCAATGAAGCCTTCTTCGTGCTTGAGGAAGGCTATGCCGACGCCGAGGAAATCGATCAGGGGATGAAGCTCGGCTGCAACCACCCCCTCGGGCCGCTGGCCTTGGCCGATATGATCGGGCTCGATGTGCTTCTGTCGGTCATGCAGATCCTCTATGCCGATTTCGGCGATTCGAAATACCGTCCCTGTCCGCTGCTCAAGGAGATGGTGGATGCGGGATATCTCGGGCGCAAATCCGGCCGGGGTGTCTATAGCTATTGACTGAAGCTGGTCGAACGCCTCCCGCCGTCATCGACAGGCGCATCGGGCGCCTGCGAAGTGGCGGCGGGGCTGGCGAATATGTCTGTCATCTTCGACCGGTAAAACATAAGGCGATCGGCGGGCCTGAAAACCTTTTATAAGGTGGTATGGAAGTACGTCTCCTGGAGACGCCGAGTGCAGACGGGTAAATCTTGCGACACGGAGGGAATATGCGCATGTCACCGCCGACCCAAACATCGGCTCCGCCGGACCTGCCAGCCGGGCTGGAGCAGGCCGTCGAGGAGGCGCTGGCTAAACATGCCGCCAATCCCGCGCAGTTGCTGCAGATTCTTATCCTGGTGCAGGACCGTCTTCACTGGCTGCCGCCGCGGGCGATCACCCGCATCGCCGAGGGGCTGAAGCTGTCGCGCGCGCGCGTCGAGGGCGTCGTCGGCTTCTACAGTTTTCTGCACGCGCATCCGGTGGGCCGCTACCGCGTCCTCTTTTCCGACAACATCGTCGAACGCATGCTCGGCAGCCAGGCCCTGATGCAGGAGCTTTGCCGCAAGCTCTGGGTCGAGCGCGGCAAGCTTTCCGAGGATGGGCTGGTCAGCATCGATACCACCTCCTGCATCGGCATGGGCGATCAGGGGCCGTCGATCCTGGTCAACGGGCTGACCGTCACCGGCCTCACTCATCAGCGCGTCAATGCCATCAGCGAGTTGATCCGCAATCAGACCCCGGTCGATCTTTGGCCGGAGGAGTTCTTCCACGTCGAGGACAATATCCGGCGGCGCGATATCCTGCTGCACAGTCAGCTCAATCCGGGCGATGCGTTGCGGCGGGGCGTGGCCATGGGCGCCGACGCGCTGCTGGCGGAGGTGAAGGCGGCCAATCTGCGCGGACGCGGCGGCGCCGGCTTCGCCACCGGGACGAAATGGGAATATTGCCGGCAGGCGCCGGTGCCGGAGGGCGGAACCCGCGTGGTCGTGTGCAATGCCGATGAGGGCGAGCCCGGAACCTTCAAGGACCGGCTGCTGCTTACCCGCTACGCCGATCTGGTTTTCGAGGGCATGACGCTTGCCGCCCAGGTTCTAGGCGCCAAGCAGGGCTTCCTCTATCTGCGGGGCGAATACCGCTACATGCTCGACCATTTGGAGCATGTCCTGGCCCGCCGGCGCCGGGAGGGGATGCTTGGCCACGCGATCCTCGGCGTCCAGGGTTTCGATTTCGACATCCAGATTCATCTCGGGGCCGGCGCCTATGTGTGCGGCGAGGAAACCGCCCTGATCGAGTCCTTGGAAGGCAAGCGGGGCACGCCCCGGATACGGCCGCCTTTCCCGGTCACCCATGGCTATCTGGGCCAGCCGACCAGCGTCAACAATGTCGAGACCCTGGCTTTGGCCAGCCTGATCGCGGCCCATGGCGGCGCTTGGTTCGCCGAAAAGGGCACGCAGCAATCGACGGGCACCAAGCTGCTTTCCATCTCGGGCGACTGCGCGAACCCCGGCATCTATGAATTTCCGTTCGGCACGCCGATTGCCGACATCGTCGAGGAATGCGGCGCCTCCGATGTCCAGGCTCTGCAGATCGGCGGAGCCGCTGGCGTGACCCTGGCCCCGGATGAATTTCATCGCAAGATCGCCTTCGAAGACGTGCCGACGGCGGGCGCCTTCATGGTCTTCGATTCGAGCCGCGATATGTTCGAGGTCGCCAGCAATTTCGTGCATTTCTTCGAGCATGAAAGCTGCGGCTTCTGCACCCCCTGCCGGATCGGCACCGCGATCCTGTGCAATTACATCGACAAGCTCCGGCACGGCCACGGATCGCCTATCGATCTGGCGGAGATCGAGCATCTCAATCACCTGCTCCAGGCGACGAGCCATTGCGGGCTGGGGCAGGCCGCCGCCAATCCGATCCTCGACGGGCTGCGCAAATTCCGCCCGGCCTATGACGCGCGCATGATGCACCAGGAATTCGAGCCGGCCTTCAATCTCGACGCGGCACTGGCCCGCTCCCGCCAACTCACCGGACGCGACGACGCGGCCGCCCATTTGCCAGCCGAGAACCAAGGAGGAGAACACCTATGAGCAAATCCTTCTCGCTGGACGGGCAGCCGGTCCCGTTCGAGGATGGCCAGTCGGTCCTCGTGGCGGCCAAGGCGGCTGGCCGCTATATCCCGCATCTGTGCTGGCACCCGGATTTCCCGGCGCATGGCAGCTGTAAGCTTTGCGTCGTCAAGATCGGCGGACGCCACGTCTCCGCCTGCGCCACCCCCGCCCGCGAAGGGCTTGAGGTCGAGAGCGAGATCGAGGAGATCCTGGACGTGCGCCGGACCCTGGTGACGATGCTGTTCGTCGAAGGCAATCATTTCTGCCCGTCCTGCGAGAAGAGCGGGAATTGCGAGCTGCAGGCGAATGCCTACGATCTCAATGTCCTCCAGCCCCGGCACAACCGCTTCTACCCGGATCGGCCTGTCGATGCCTCGCATCCGGACATTCTGCTGGACTTCAACCGCTGCATCTTCTGCGAACTCTGCGTCCGCGCCAGCCGCGATGTTGACGGCAAGGACATCTTCTCCTTAAGCGAACGCGGCATCCACAAGCATATCGTGGTCAATGCCGAATCGGGGCGTTTGGCCGATACCGATATTTCACCCGACGATCTCGCCGCCAATATCTGCCCGGTGGGCGTCATCCTGCACAAGCGCCACGGCTTCGCGGTCCCGATCGGCTCCCGGATCTACGACACGGTTCCGATCAGCGAGCATGATCTTAGTCATGCTCATGCTCGTGCGGGCGAGGAGGAGGCGAAATGACCACCAAACCGAAACTGCGCGTGGCGACCACCTCGCTTGCCGGCTGCTTTGGCTGTCATACCTCGTTTCTCGATATCGACGAGCGTTTGCTCGGCCTTCTCGAACTGGTGGAGTTCGACCGCTCGCCGCTGACCGACATCAAGCATTGCGGCCCCTGCGATATCGGCCTGATCGAGGGCGGGGTCTGCAATGCCGAGAATGTCCATGTGCTGCGCGAGTTCCGAAAGAACTGCAAAATCCTCGTCGCCGTCGGCGCCTGTGCGGTGAATGGCGGCTTGCCGGCGCAGCGCAACCATATCGATCTGCAGGACATCCTCATCGAGGTCTACCAGACGGGGCCGGCGCTCGACCACGACCACGCGCATATCCCGAACGACCCGGAGCTGCCGCTGCCGCTCGACAAGGTCTATCCGATCCGCGAGATCGTGCGCGTGGATTACTTCCTCCATGGCTGCCCGCCTTCGGCGGATGCCATCTGGAAATTCCTGACCGACCTCATCAAGGGCGAGACCCCGTATCTGCCCTACACTCTTCGCCATTTCGACTGAGGTGATGCCATGGCTTTCGACCTGGAAACAGCAGCCAACCCCCAGAATCTGCGCCGCATCGCCATCGACCCGGTTTCACGCGTCGAAGGTCATGGCAAGGTAACCTTGCTGCTCGACGAAGCCGGCCAAGTCCATCAGGCCCGCCTGCACATCGTCGAGTTCCGCGGCTTCGAGAAATTCATCCAGGGGCGCCCCTATTGGGAGGTGCCGGTCATGGTGCAGCGCCTGTGCGGCATCTGTCCGGTCTCGCACCATCTGGCCGCATCCAAGGCCCTGGATTACGTGGTCGGCGCCGTTCCCCCGCCGCCGACCGCCGAGAAGATGCGCCGGCTGATGCATTACGGCCAGATTCTGCAATCGCATGCGCTGCATTTCTTCTATCTGTGTTCGCCCGATCTGCTTTTCGGCTTCGGTGCGGACGCCGCTAAACGTAATGTCGTCGCCGTTGCCGCCGAATATCCCGATATCGCGCGCCAGGGCATCGCCCTGCGCAAATGGGGCCAGGAAGCGATCCGGCTTACGGCGGGCAAGCGCGTGCATGGCACCGGCGCCGTTCCCGGCGGGATCAACAAGCATTTGACGGCAGCCGAGCGCGATCAGCTTCTGGCCGATGCCGACCAGATGGTCGAGTGGTCGCGGCAATCGGTCGAACTGGTCAAGAAGATCGTCGCCGCCAATCAGGCCGAGTTCGAGCAGTTCGGCCTGTTCCGCTCCAGCCTCATGTCGCTGGTCCGCCCCGATGGGGCGTTCGAGTTCTATGACGGCGTCCTGCGGGCGCGGACCGCCGATGGCGCTATCATCTTCGACGGCGTTCCCGATCAGAAATATGACACCCTGATCCGCGAGGAAGTCAAATCCTGGAGCTATATGAAATTCCCCTATTTCATCGAGCTGGGCCGGGAGGAGGGCTGGTACAAGGTCGGGCCGCTGGCGCGCGTCCAGAATTGCGATTTCATCCCGACTCCGCTTGCCGAGGCCGAACGCCAAGCCTTCGTAGCCGCCGCCGGCGGTAAGCTCTGTCATGCGCCGCTCGCCTATCATTGGACCCGGATGATCGAGATGCTGCATGCGGCGGAACTGATCCGCGAATTGCTCGACGATCCCGATTTGCTTAGCGGTGATCTTGTCGGTTCCGGGCCGCGCGGGCATGGCGGCGTCGGCATCATCGAGGCGCCGCGCGGCACGCTCATCCACCAATATGAGGTCGGCGAGGACGATCTGATCACGATGTGCAATCTGATCGTCAGCACGACGCATAACAACCAGCCGATGAACGAGGCTGTGCGGCAGGTCGCCCGGCAGTATATTGACGGACAGCGCGTTACCGAGGGCCTCCTCAACCATATCGAGGTTGCCGTCCGGGCCTTCGACCCTTGCCTTTCCTGCGCCACCCATGCGCTGGGCAAGATGCCGCTGATCGTCGAGCTCCTCGATCACGAGGGGAACTGTGTCGATAGCCTGATCCGGAACGCCTGATGAACGGGGAGGGGCGGGCGCGCTGGCTCGTTTTCGGTATCGGCAATCCGAGCCGGGGCGACGACGCGCTCGGATCCCTTTTTATCGAACGCCTGGAGGAATGGGCGGCCACGGCGGAAGAACTGCCGGTCACGCTCTCGACCTTGACGGATTTCCAGTGTCAGGTCGAGAACGCCCTCGACCTCATCGACATCGATGTCGTGGTGTTCGTCGATGCCAGCGTTTCCGCCGCGTCTCCCTATGAACTAAGCCGGCTGCAACCGGAGTTCGACGTTACCTACACGACGCATGCCCTCTCGCCGGCCTGCGTGCTGGCGGTCGCCGCGCAGTTGGGCCAGACCTTGCCGGAAGCCTGGACTCTGGCCATTCCCGGCCAGAGCTTCGAACTCGGCACCCCGCTGAGCCCCGGCGGCGAGGCCAATCTCGGCTCCGCCTTCGCGCATCTCAGCACCTGCCTGTGCCGGGGCGAACTCCGGGGTTTTCCGCTCCCGGCAGGTGGGGCATAAGCAGACATCCAGCACTTGTCATCGCTGCATAAGCATCCTTGCGTCCTTCGAGACGCGGCCAAGAGGGCCGCTCCTCAGGATGAGGGCCATCTGTGATGGCATTGAGAAAGTTCCTCATCCTGAGGAGGCCCCCTTGAGGGCCGTCTCGAAGGACGCACGACGGATGTTCAGTCAAGCGTCAAAAGACTGGCCAAAATGAGAATTGCTGTTCCCTCCGTCCCGCCTTGGGCGGCTCTACCGCCCTCCATGGCGGGTGGAGCAGGTGCTGAGGCCGATGATCCGATAGGCCGGGCAGAACCCGATAGCGGCGGTCGCCAACGGCACCAGGCCGATCCAGCCCCAGGGCGTGTGCGGACCGACAAAAACGAGGCTGATCAGTCCCAATCCCAGGACAACGCGGATAATCCGATCGATTGTGCCGACGTTCATGGTGTGTCTCCTCAAAATAATCGGTAATAGGGTCCGCCCATCACACGCGTTTCAGGCCATGCCGTCTGTGACTTTGTCACACTCCGCCGGCCCCGCCCGGGTGCGGTGCGGGTTATCGTTTCCCGTGGTCGTCTTCATCGACTTCAAGCCACATCGCGTTGAGAATGGCGAAGGAACAGGCAAGGCCAAGCCCCAGTATCCAAGAGAAATACCACATCGTTCCGGTTCTCCTTATCTTCAGTAGAGAGTGTCCGCTTCCCGCTCGATGGTGCTTTCGGTGACGGTTCCGCGCATGACGGCGAATACCCAGCTCGTATAGGCGAGGACGATCGGCAGAAAGACCAGGGTCGCGCCCAGCATGATGAACAGCGTCAACTGGCTCGATGAGGCATCCCAGACCGTCAGGCTATGCCCCGGCTGGCTTGAGGAGGGCAGGAGGAAGGGGAAGAGGCTCAGCCCCGCCGTGGCGATCACCCCCGCCACCGACAGGCTGCTGCCGATGAAGGCGATGAGCGGGGCCTTGAACCGCAAGGCGAGTGCTGCCGCGATCACGCCGGCATAGGCCAGAACCGGCGCCGTCAGGTTCCAGCTCTGGCGATGATAGTTTTCCAGCCACGCGCCGGCTTGGCGTCCGACGCTCTTCAACAGCGGATTGGACGGTCCCGCCGGATCGGGGGCGCTTTGCAGGACATAGCCTTCGATGCCGAAAGCCACCCAGAGTCCGGCGAGGGTGAACAGCACCAGGAGAGCGGCGGCGGCCCAAGTTCCGAACCGTCCGGCGCGGGCCGACAATTCCCCTTCGCTCTTGAGCGCCAGATAGCTCGCCCCCTGCATCGTCAGCATGGCGACACTGACGAGCCCGCAGAGCAGGGCGAAGGGGTTGAGAAGTCCCAGCAACCCGCCTTCATAGGTGAGCCGGAGTTCATGGTCGAAATGGAAGGGCACGCCGAGAAAGAGATTCCCGAAGGCCACCCCGAAAATCAGGGACGGCACCAGCCCCGACAGGAAGAAGGCCCGGTCCCAGCCCTGCCGCCAGTTCGCCGCCTCGACCTTGCTGCGGAAGGTGAGGGCGACGGGGCGCAGGATGAACCCGCACAAAACCAGGAACATCGCCAGATAGAAGCCGGAGAAGGAGGTCGCATAGAGCGGCGGCCACGCGGCAAAGGCGGCGCCGCCCCCGAGAACGAACCAGATCTGGTTGCCCTCCCAAACCGGTCCTATCGTGTTGAGCAGGATCCGGCGTTCCTTCTCATTGCGTGGGACGAAGGGATGGAGCATGGCGGCGCCCAAATCGAAGCCGTCCATGATGGCGAAACCGATAAGCAGCACGCCTAAAAGCAACCACCAGATAAGCCGCAGCGTTCCATAATCGATCGGCATGAGGGGTCTCCTTTATTGTGCTGCTTTATTGTGCTGGCGCAGGGAACAGGCCGGTAGCCTTTCCGTCGGGACCGGATTTGGGGCCGAGCCGGACATATTTGACGATTAGGAAGAGATCGATAACCGCCAGCGTGCTGTAGAAGAGGACGAAGCCGGCAAGGCTGAACAGGACGTTGCCCGCGGGAACATTGGAGACACCGAGGAAGGTCGGCATGATGCCGTCGATGATCCAGGGCTGCCTCCCATATTCGGCGACGATCCAGCCCAGTTCGGCGGCGATCCAGGGCAGCGGCAGGCTCAGCAGGACGAGGGTGAGAAACCACGGCTTGCCGCAGCGCCGGCGGCAGGCGAGGTAGAAGGCGGCGCTGAACAGGGCAATGAAATAGAAGCCGAGTGCCACCATGATGCGGAAGGACCAGAACAGCACCGGCACATCCGGGATGGTGGAGAGGGCGGCGTCATGCATCTGCGCCTCCGTTGCGTTCTCGACATCCGGGCGGATGCGCTTCAGGAGGAGCGTATAGCCGAGATCGTGCATCGAGCCTTCGAGTGCCTCCGGAACTTCGGCTGGGGGCTTGTCGCCCGTCGCCGCAAGCCATTTATAGGCGTCGATCCCGTTCCGGATGCGCTGTTCCGCGACGGCCACAAGCGGCTTGATGCCGGGCACCGGCTTGTCGAGGGAGCGGGTGGCGATCAGGCCGAGAAGCCAGGGCAGCTTGACCTCGTGGCTCGTGGTCTCGGTCTTCGTGTCGGGAATGCCGAAAAGCGTGAAATCGGCGGGGGCAGGCTCAGTCTCCCACATCGCCTCGATCGCCGCGATCTTCATCTTCTGGCTGAAACCCGCCGTGTAACCGCTTTCATCGCCCAGGACCACGACCGACAGCGCCGAGGCAAGGCCGAAGCTCGCGGCGACGGTGAGCGAGCGCCGGGCGATTTCCCGATGGCGGCCGCGCAGCATGTAATAAGCGCCGATCGCCATCACGAATACGGAACCGGTGACATAGCCGGCGCTGACGGTATGGACGAATTTCGACTGGGCGACGGGATTGAACAGCACCTCCGTAAAGGAGGACAGCTCCATGCGCATGGTCTGCGGATTGAAATGCGCCCCGACCGGATTCTGCATCCAGGAATTCGCCACCAGAATCCATAGCGCCGAAAAATTGCTGCCGAGCGCCACCAGCCAGGTCACGGCCAGATGGCCGGTCCGGCTCAGCCGGTTCCAGCCGAAGAAGAACAATCCGACGAAGGTTGCTTCGAGGAAGAAGGCCATGAGGCCCTCGATCGCCAGCGGTGCGCCGAAAATGTCGCCGACATAGTGGGAGTAATAGGCCCAGTTCGTGCCGAACTGGAATTCCATGGTGATGCCGGTCGCGACCCCCATGGCGAAATTGATGCCGAACAGCGTACCCCAGAACTTCACCATATCGCGCCAGATGGTCCGGCCCGTCATGACATAGACGCTCTCCATGATGGCGAGGAGGAGGGAGAGGCCGAGGGTAAGCGGTACGAATAGAAAGTGATAAAGTGCTGTAAGCGCGAATTGAAGACGCGACAGCGTCACCACATCGAGATCAAGCATTGCGTTCTCCCAGTGCAATTCAGCGGGTGCAATTCAGCGGGGGCGATTCGGTTCGACGGGTGAGGGGGACGGGCCGTTTCCGAAGAGAAATGCGGCCATATTCGTGGGCGTGACCTCGACATGCCGGGACGGACCGAAGAAGGCCCAATACAGGATGGCAAGCGCCACGGCTTTGAAGATCAGTGCCGCGCCGATCTCATGTCCGAGCCGAGGCATGATGGGCGCTCCTTCCTCGTGGTTGACCAATGGGCTGTCCAGTCATCGGCAAGCAAACCGCCTATGGCTGGGCCGCGTTCCAAACCGCACCCATGACCGCCACTTGATTTCCAGCTACACAATATATAAGATAATGCTAATTTACGGGTTCTCCGGCCTGTGCCGGATCCGGAAAGGGAGTAGCCAAATGACCATCCGAATGATCGACGCGCTCACACTGAAACGCCGCCTGGATGAGGGGACCGCGATCCTCGTCGATATCCGTGAGCCGAAAGAATTCGCCAAGGAGCACATCGAAGGCGCCCGCCTTGTCCCGCTTTCCGCCTTCGACGCGCGGGAGATCGGCTATGAGCCCGGAAAGGCCGTGGTCTTCAGTTGCCTCAGCGGCATGCGGACCACGAAGAACGCCAATCTTTTTCTGACAACGGGCTTGCCGGATATCTATGCCCTTGCGGGCGGACTCCAAGCCTGGAAGGCGGCGGGGCTCCCGGTTCAATCCTGATCGCCTGCCCTTTCTGGTTCGAGATCCAGCAATCATCATTTTGGCCGGTTCCCGGCACCCGTCCTCGCTGCACAGGCATCCAGCGTCCTTCGAGACGCGGCCAAGAGGGCCGCTCCTCAGGATGAGGAATGTGTGTGATGGCATTAAGAAAAGTCCTCATCCTGAGGGGGCCCCCTTGAGGGCCGTCTCGAAGCCTCATCCTGAGGAGCCGCCTCTTGGCGGCGTCTCGAAGGACGCACCACGGCTGTCCAGCCCCTTGCCGCATTACTGACGGTTTCGCGCCCCGCGCGGGGCGCGAAACCGTCAGTAATGCGGCGGCTTGTCATCCTGAGGGGAGGAGCGGGGCCAGCCCGCCGCGATCTCGCCCACTTGCTCCCGCAAATGGCGGAGTTGTGCCGTTAGAATATCGATGGTCCGCGCCTGCCGCGCTACCACCTCGGACATTTCCTCGGCCATGCGTTCATGATGGGAAAGTCTTATTTCGAGCGCAATAAGCCGTTGCTCGATTTCCTCGCGCATTCCTGCTGCCCCTTCTTCAGCGGAACATTATTCATCAAATACCGAAAGGCCCCCGCTAGACGCCACAGAAGTGACTCGCGGGGGCCTGTTAGCGGAAGAAGTATTCCGCACTCGGTGTTCCGAGTATAGCTTGGGCTTGTCTGGCCGTTACCGATGCCAAGTGGTCGGCAACTCAGATGTAATTCGGTGGAGTCATTAAGCTTGCGCGCCCCCACTGTCAGTTTCGATGTAATGACGGTGATACTCTTTTCGCCCGGTGTCAAGCGGCTCGTTACGAAGCGATGACAAACCCCAGGCACGGCTGGACCTGTTATGATGGCGGCATAAGAGTTCACCTCCGGGAGACGGTCCAGATGGCAGGCGAGGGCGGCGGATCGATCGTGGCGCTGCATGGTTCCGTGCTCGATCTCGCTTTTCCGCCGGATTGCATGCCGGCGATCAACGATGCGGTGCTGATCGAGCGGGAGGAGGGCGGTGCTTCGCTTTTGGCCGCCCCGCTTCTCGGTGCCCGGCTTCTCGTCGAGGTTCAGCAGCATGTCGAGCCGGGGCTGGTGCGCGCGGTGGCGATGGGTAGCACCGCGGGGTTGCGGCGCGGCATGCGGGCCGTGGCGACGGGTGGCCCGATCCGCGTTCCCGTGGGCGAGGCGGTGCTGGGCCGGCTTCTCAATGCCGTGGGCGAGCCGGCGGATCGTGGGCCCGCATTCCCGCCGGAAATCGAACGCGCGCCGATCCATGCGCGGTCTCTGCCGCTGGCGCGGCGGGGGGCGGAGCTGGAATTCTTCGCCACCGGGATCAAGGTGATCGATCTTCTGTCACCGCTGGTCAAGGGCGGCAAGGCCGCCATGTTCGGCGGGGCCGGGGTCGGCAAGACCGTGCTCATCATGGAACTCATCCGCACGACGGTCGAACGCTATGCCGGAACCTCGGTCTTCGCCGGAATCGGGGAGCGGTCCAGGGAAGGGCATGAGCTGTTGCTGGAGCTGAAGCAATCCGGGGTGCTGGCGCGGACGGCGCTGGTTTTCGGGCAGATGAACGAGCCGCCGGGGGCGCGCTGGCGGGCCGGGCTCACGGCGCTCGCCATCGCCGAGCATTTCCGCGACAAGCGGCATGAGAACGTGCTGCTCCTCATCGACAATGTCTATCGGCTGGTCCAGGCGGGGGCCGAGGTTTCGGGGCTGCTCGGGCGGCTGCCTTCAAGGGTCGGCTATCAGCCGACGCTCGCCAGCGAGATCGCCGAACTGGAAGAACGCATCTCCGCCGGTTCGGGCGCCGCCATCACCTCGATCCAGGCCGTCTATGTGCCCGCCGACGATTTCACCGATCCGGCGGTGACCGAGATCTTCAGCCATCTCGACAGTTCGATCGTGCTGTCGCGCGACATGGCGAGCGAGGGCATGTATCCGGCGGTGGATCCTCTCGCCTCCACCTCGGCCCTCCTCGACCCGCGCCTCATCGGCGAGGTGCATTACCGGACCGCCCAGGATGTCCGCAAGACCATCGCCCATTACCGTGAGCTGGAAGAGATCATCGCCTTGCTCGGCATCGAGGAGCTGAGCGCCGGAGACCGCCGGACGGTGAAGCGGGCGCGCCGCCTGCTGCGCTTCCTGACCCAGCCGCTGATGGTGACGGAGAACTTCACCGGCAAAGCGGGCCGCTCGGTCGAACTCGCGGCGACGATCGCGGGGTGCCGCGCCATTCTCGACGGCGAGACCGATGATTGGGCGGAGGGCTCGCTCTATATGGTTGGGGATCTCGACGAGGCGAGAGAGCGGGAGAAGCGACCATGAGGCTCAGCGTCACCACCCCGCTCGCGATCGTCGTCGAGGCCGATGACATCCGTCACCTGCGCGCCGAGGACGAGACCGGGGCCTTCGGCATCCTGCCCGGCCATGCCGATTTCCTGACCGCCCTTACTTTATCGGTCGTAAGCTGGCGCGACGCAGGGGGCTTGGAGCATCATGTCGCGGTGAATCAGGGCATCCTGGAAGTCCGCAACGGCAACAGCATCGTCATCGCCACCCCGAAAGCCGTGGCGGATGACGATCTTCAGCGCCTCGAAACCGAGGTGCTGGCTGGGTTCCGCCAGGAAATCGAGGACGAAAAAGCCGCGCATAGCGACGCGCAACGGCTCTATCTCTCGGCCATCCGCCAAATCTACCGCTGCCTCCGCCCGGAACCGGGGACGGGGTTCGGGGGTGCTGGATCATGAGCGAAGAGCCTAAATCACCCCTCGGCGATGCGGTGGCCAAGCGGCGGGAGCGACGGGCGCGGTGGGGGCGGGAGGGGGAGAGGGCGATGGGGCGGAACTTGGCGATGATCGGGGCGATCGGCTGGACCATCGTTTTGCCGACATTGGGCGGCATCTTCCTCGGGCGATGGCTGGACCGGATCTTCGCCGCCGGGGTGTTCTGGACGCTGGGGCTGCTGACGCTGGGGCTCGGGATCGGGTGCTACCTCGCCTGGAAGCGGATGGAGGGGGAATGAGTCCGTTGCTTTTCGCCGCCGAAGGGGGCGGCAGCCTGCTCGCCGGCTTTGCCGCCGGGCTCGGCTATTTCGCGCTCCTGCGGTGGAGTACAGGGCTTTTCCTTGCCGGTGGCGGATGGGCGCGGCCGGTGGCGCTCACGCTTGCCCGGCTCGGCTTCATGGCGCTGCTTCTGGGCTTGGCGGCAAGGGTGGGCGCGCTGCCGCTTCTCGGCGTGTTCCTGGGCTTTCTTTTGGCGCGCGGCTTGGCGCTGCGCGCGCATGAAAAGACCGCGGCGCTGCGCGCGCATGAGAAGGGGGCGGACTGATGCTGCCCTCGCCTTTTTCCACGGATATCGTGTTCGAGATCGGTCCCCTGGCCATAACTAGGCCGGTGGTGACGACCTGGATCCTCATCCTGGGGCTGACTTCCACGGCCTTGTTCGCCACGCGCGGCCCGGCCTGGGCGCGGCTTCTGGCGGAGATCGCGGTCACCGGCATCGCGGCGCAGATCGGGGAGATCACCCGCCGGAACGGAAGGGATTTCCTGCCGCTGCTCGGAACCCTGTTCATCTTCATCGCCGCCGCCAATCTGTCGGGGCTGGTGCCGGGCGGGGCGGCGCCGACGGGCAAGATCGAAACCCCGGCGGCGCTGGCGGCGATCGTCTTCGT
>Ga0265327_10003313_pt1 | contig 15589 bp, 9 predicted proteins | sample 41621metaG_FD_202089 | JGI IMG/M metagenome (GOLD analysis project Ga0265327, IMG submission 202089) | Rhizosphere microbial communities from Carex aquatilis grown in University of Washington, Seatle, WA, United States - 4-16-21 metaG | ecosystem: Host-associated > Plants > Roots > Rhizosphere >... | reverse complement strand
ACAAGTTTTGCAAATTGCGGATCGGGTGCGCGGTCTTCGAACAAATGAGCAAGGCCGTCCGCGCCGGCTTCGATGGCTTCGCGAGCATCCTGCAGAGTGCCGATGTGAACGACGGCAAGTTTTTTGCGGCTGTGCGCAGCGTGAATGACCGCCGCGAGTGTTTGTTCGTCGAGGGTGGGAATGTTGATGTGGTAAGCACTGCCGTTGTCATAGACGATTTTGATGTAGTCGGAGCCTTCGGCGATGCGCGCATCGACAAACGCCTGGGCGTCGTCGGCAGAGCGCAAGGTCGGAATATTGCCTCCGTATTCGGTACCGTGACCTCCCGGCGCAGTAACGAGAATTCCGGCGGAACGTAAATCGGCGAGATTGCGGCCGCGTTCGGTTTTGAGTTCACGGCGCATCTGTTTGAGCGAGTCGAGATCGCAAAACATGTCGAGTTCGGTGGTGACACCAAATAGGAGCGCTGCACGAAGTGAGTTGGCGGAATGCGCGTGGGCGTGGGCATCAATTAATCCCGGCAGAAGCGTTTTGCCGGCGCCGTCGATGATTTGCGCGCCAGCAGGAATGGCAACGTGCTCGCCGACGGCTGTGATTTGGCCTTGGTCAGCAACGACGGTGCTTGAAAGCACCATTTGCGCGCCGTCGAAGACACGAACATTGTGAAAAGCGATTGGCCCGGCTTGACTGACGCACGTTGCCATTACGAGAGCGGCGAGGGTCGTTTTTATTCGGTTGGTCATGCAAATACTGTTGGTTTTGGTCGCGACTGTAACGAACGCCTGATTCAGTGTCATGCCTGCAAGTGGTGCATTGTGAAGAAACGTGACAAGAAAAATTCATGGGCGGCGTAAACTGCCTTTTATGTTTCCGTGAATTGAATTTCCCGGTTGAGCGTCGAAAATGGACATTTGCGTAACCGTTTAATAGTATCGCAGCTCTAATCCCTGTGCATGCAGCATGCTTTTCGCAGAACCGTTGTGGCCGCGCTTTTTTGCGCGTCGACGGCTATTGCTGCGGCGAAGTCGAGTAACGGCGGCGAACCAGGGCTTGAGTTTTTTGAAAAGAAAATCCGACCGGTCCTCGCGACGCAGTGTTATAAATGTCACAGCGCAAAAAGTGAAAAGGTCAAAGGCGGGTTGCTGTTGGATTCGCGGGACGGAATTTTAAAGGGCGGAGAATCCGGGCCGGCAATCGTTCCCAAACAACCGAAAAAGAGCCTGCTACTGAAAGCAATCAGCTATTCGGATCCTGATTTGCAGATGCCGCCCAAACACAAACTGACCGCCGGGCAGGTCAAAGATTTCGAAGCATGGATCAAAATGGGCGCGCCAGATCCGCGACGCGCAAACGTAAAGACGTCCCCTACTCCTCTCTCAACCAACCTTTGGTCTCTGAAACCAATTACTAAGTCGACGCTGCCCAAAGTCCGCAATGCCGATTGGGCAAAAAGTCCGATAGACGTTTTCATTCTGGCGAAACTCGAAGAAAAGAATTTAACGCCGGTCGCTCCCGCCGATAAACGAACGCTTATCCGTCGAGCGACGTTTGATTTGATCGGCCTTCCGCCGACGCCGGAAGAAATCGACGCGTTTCTCAAAGACAAGTCTTCGCACGCGTTTGAACGCGTTGTCGACCGTTTGCTTGCATCTCCGCACTACGGCGAACGTTGGGGACGGCATTGGCTGGACCTCGCTCGTTACGCCGACACCTCGGGTTGCAATTCGGATTTTCCGGTGCCGTCGGCTTATAGATATCGCAACTATGTCATCGACAGTTTCAATTCCGACAAGCCTTATGCGGAATTTATCCGCGAACAGATTGCGGGAGACCTGTTGCCCGCGAAAAATGTCGAGCAGCGCAACGAGCACATTATTGCGACGGGTTATCTCGCGATTTCGCGCCGATTCGGTTCGCGCGCCCAGGAAATGCATCTAACGCTCGAGGACACGATTGATAATCTCGGCAAGACGATGCTCGGCCTGAGCGTCGGTTGCGCGCGTTGTCACGACCACAAGTTTGATCCTATCCCGACCCGCGATTACTACGCGCTCTACGGAATTTTCAATAGCACGCGCTACGCGTTCCCAGGGACAGAAGTCTACAAACACCCGAAAGATTTCATTCCGCTCAACGGCGGCACGAACATGGAGGAAATCGCGCAACACGAAACCGAACTCAACCAACTCGATGACGAACTGGAAAAGCTTTCAGACGAAAAGCGCGCCCTGCGCCGCTTCGATAAGGCCAAGCATGACGGCGATAAAACCGAGGAAGCGACTCCAGAGCAAAAACAAAAGTTGCTCGAAATCAAAGCGGCGATCGAAGATGTCCGCACGCGTCAGAAACTTTTGGAATCCGAGATTCCAAATATCGACCGTGCCTACGCTGTTTCTGAAGGCACGCCGGGGAACGCCAAAATTCAAATCAGAGGCATGCCATCCGATTTAGGGGCGGAAGCGCCACGAGGTTTCCTCCAGGTTCTCGGTGGACAACAAGTGCCTGCCGACGAACGAGGCAGCGGTCGCCGCGAATTGGCCGAATGGCTGACTGCCACGAACAATCCGCTAACCTGGCGCGTGATGGCCAATCGCATTTGGGAATACCATTTTGGACGTGGTATTGTGCAATCGGCCAGTGATTTTGGGACTCGTGGCAAAGCGCCAACCCACCCTGAATTGCTCGACTATCTTGCATCACGGTTTCTGGAAAGCGGTGGCTCTATTAAACAAATGCACCGTTTGATTATGTTGTCGCAGGCCTATCAACTTTCCTCAGCCGAAGATGTTCACGATTATGCAAACGATGTGAACAATGATTATTTGTGGCGTTTCAATCGCCAGCGTCTCGAAGCTGAAGAAGTCCGCGACAGCATCCTGGCGATCAGCGGTGCGCTGGATCTTACGCGCGGTGAGGGTCATCCGTTTCCGCCTGAGAGCGAATGGAAATTTACACAGCACAAGCCGTTTGTTGCTGATTATGAATCGAACCGCCGCAGCGTTTATCTGATGCAACAACGCATTCGTCAGCAGCCGTTTTTGGCGTTGTTCGACGGAGCAGACGCCAACGCGACGACCGCCGAGCGCCCCATCAGTGCAAGTCCGCTCCAGGCATTGTTCCTGATGAATGATCCGTTCGTTTATGAACAGGCGGACAAATTCGCGGTGCGCCTCGCTTTGGCATTTACCAAAACTGCCGACCGCATCAATTACGCTTACAAGCTGGCGCTTGGAAGACCGGCCACACACTCGGAAATTCGCGAGGGTGAAGCTTATCTCAAACAGTGTCGCGGTGAATTAATCAAGGCGGGAACGCCCGTGGAAGACCGATCGCGCGCGGCATTGGCCAGTTATGCGCGCGTGGTTTTCAGCAGCAATGAATTCTTTTTTGTCGAATGATTTACTCACCTTATTCTTTCAGTCGTCGACAGATGATTCGCTCGCTCGTGAGCGGCTCAATCCTATTGCCAGGAATTCTATCGCAACTGCTAGCGCAGGATGTTGATGATGACAGCCCTCTCGCACCGCGAGCGCCGCATTTTCCGGCGAAAGCCAAACGCGTCATTTTCCTCTACATGTCCGGCGGCGCGTCGCATGTGGATACCTTCGATCCGAAGCCAAAACTGATTGCCAGTCACGCACAGCAGGTCGACAGCAAAAAATCGGCAGGCCCGCGCTACCTCGCTCCATTGTGGGATTTTAAGCCCGGCGGCAAATGCGGTATTCAAGTGAGCGACCTTTTTCCAAACATCCGTGAATGCATGGATGACATCTGCCTCATTCAGTCTATGCACGGCGATGCGGGCGACCATTTCCAAGCGACGCTCGGAATTCATACCGGCTCAGTGACAGTGAAACGTCCCAGCCTTGGCTCATGGGTGAGTTACGGGCTTGGCACCGAAAACCAGAATCTTCCTTCGTTCGTCGTCCTTGCGCCGGATTTGTCGTACGCCGGCAGTCAGGTTTGGAGTTCTGATTTTCTGCCGGGCTACCATCAAGGCACACGCATCACCAACGGTCCGGAACCAATTCCTGATTTGAATCGACGCGCGCCTTCCAAATCTATTCAAGAACTCGAGCTTTCTTTGCTCGACCGTTTCAATCGCAAACATCAACAGACGCGACCAACTGACAATCTCCTCTCCGCGCGCTTGAAATCTTTCGAAACAGCTTACGGGATGCAACAGGCCATGCCTGAGGTGATGGATTTGAGCAAAGAAACTGATGCGACCTTGAAGCTCTACGGATTGGAACGCGGCAGCACGAAAGGTTTCGGCTGGCAATGTTTAGTTGCGCGACGGATGGCTGAACGCGGCGTTCGTTTTATCGAACTTATCGATGTCGGTTCGCACGATAATTGGGATGCGCACGCCGACATGAAAACGCACGAGCCGCTCGCACGAAATGTTGACCTGCCTATCGCCGGGTTGCTGCGCGATTTGAAATCACGCGGTATGCTGGACGATACGCTCGTCGTGTGGACAACCGAATTCGGCCGCACGCCTGCGAGCGAAGGCCAAAAAGGTCGCGGCCATCACAATGCCGCGTTCTCGTCATGGCTGGCTGGAGGCGGCGTGAAAGGTGGCTATGTTTATGGGAAAAGCGACGAATACGGCAATGGCATTGCGGAGAATCCGGTTCATACGCACGACTTTCACGCAACAATTCTGCAATTGCTGGGATTTGATCACACCAAACTGACTTTTCGTCACGCTGGACGGGATTTTCGGCTGACTGATGTCGCCGGGAATGTCATCAAAGATATTATCGCCTGAGTAAAAAGAAGAAGAGCCTTCGGTTTTCGAAGGCTCTGGCAGGCGTCAGAGGGATAGTGCGTTTAGGATTCAGGTTTGATTAACCCTTGGCCTTACGCGGCTCGTTAATAATAAAAACACCGCGTTTCGGAAAAGTTTCGGGACTATTTCGCAAAGTGGCAGGAGGCCCAGTGCCCTGACGAAAGTTCCCGAAGTTCAGGGACTTGTGTTTGACATTGCGATTGGGCCATCGGACAACGTGGATGGAACGGACAACCGCATGGCGGATCGATTGGTGAGGGAATTTCTCCAGATAGGATAATGCGTGAACGCTTCGCGTCAGGGTCAACAACTGGCACTGCGGAAATGAGGGCTTGGGTGTAGGGATGTTTTGGGCTTCGGACGACTGACTTCGCTGGGCCGTGTTCGACGATTTTTCCGAGATACATCACCATGATGCGTTGGCTGATGTGCTCGACGACCGCGATGTCGTGGGCGACAAACAAATAGGCGACTCCGCGTTCGCGTTGGAGGTCTTGTAAGAGATTGATGATTTGGGCCTGGATGCTCACGTCCAATGCGCTCACGGGTTCGTCGCAGACGATCAGCTCGGGCTCGACGGCGAGGGCTCGGGCGATGCCGATGCGTTGGCGTTGGCCACCGCTAAATTCGTGCGGGTAACGTTGGGCGTGCGTTGGGTCGAGGCCGACGGATGTTACCAGTTCTTCAATGCGCTTGGAACGGTCGCCGGTTTTAGAGAGATGATGAATATCCAACGCCTCGTCGATGATTTGGCTCACAGTCATGCGCGGATCGAGCGAGTTGTAAGGGTCCTGAAAAATCATTTGAAACTTGCGGCGTTTTGCGCGCAATTCCGCTCCCTGCAGGTCGGCGATGTTTTGGCCGTCTAAAAAAATTTCGCCGGACGTTGGCTGTATCAATTTGACGATCGAGCGGCCAAGCGTTGTCTTGCCGCAGCCGCTTTCGCCGACGAGGCCGAGTGTTTCGCCAAGAGCGATGTCGAAGCTAACGCCGTCGACGGCTTTTACGAACTGTTTCGTTTTACGGAACATCCCCTGCCGCACCGGAAAATGAACCTTCAGATCCCGTACGCTCAAGCCGGCCGCGGTCATCTAGTTTAATTTCTGCAGCTCGGTGCTGATCAAGTTCACCAAGGGTTTGACGGTTTCGCGGCTGAAATCGAAACGGCAGCCGGCGGCTTCGAAGAGTTCGGGCAATGGGCGTGAGCCACCGAGTTTTAGGCCGCGATGGTATTCGTTCAACGCTTTTTGGCGGTCTTTGCGACTATTGGCCCAGATCTGCAAGGCGCCGAGTTGAGCAATGCCGTATTCGACGTAATAAAACGGGTGCAGGAAAATGTGGAGTTGGCGATGCCACAAATTGGTCCGCGCATTTTCGTAGCCGCTCCAATCGACGTCGCCGCCGAAACGAGCCATCAGATCATTCCAAGCTTTTTGGCGGTCGGCCCGGGTGTGGCCGGGGTGCGAATAAATCCAGTGTTGGAAGGCGTCGACGGTTGCGATCCATGGAAAGATTTCGACGATGCCTTCGAGATGATCACGACGAGCACGACGCGCGTCATTCGAATTGTAGAAGGCTTCGATGAATTCGTTGCCGAGGAGTTCCATACTCATCGACGCGACTTCACAGAATTCGATCGGTGCGCTTCGATACGGATAGATGTCTTCCTCTTTGGTAGCGAGGGCGTGGAAGGCATGGCCGGCTTCGTGCAGGATCGTTTCGACGTCGCGTTGCACGCCGACGGCGTTCATGAAAATGAACGGCAGGCGCGCTTCGTTCAGCGTCGATTGATAGCCACCGGGCGCTTTGCCTTTCCGATTTTCAAGGTCGAGTAAATGCTTGTTGTTCATGAGCGCGAACTCATCGGCGAGTTTCTTGTCGATCTGGTCGAAAATGTTTTGGGTCTTGTCGACCATCGTTTCGACTTTTTCGAATGGCCGAAGGGCGGGACGATTCAAGGCGTCGACGGCGAGGTCCCATGGGCGCAGTTTATCGAGGCCGAGTTGTTTACGGCGCTCGGCTTGCAAGGTCTTGAGAACGGGCATGACCTCTTTTTCAATCGCTTCATGGAATTTCAGGCAGTCTTCGGGCGTGTAATCAAACCGGCCTTTTGCTCGGAAAGCGTAATCAAGATAGTTATTAAACCCGGCGTTGTGCGCGATCTGTTCGCGGAGTTTAAGAAGTTGATCGAAAATGCTCTCGATCTGCTCAGCCTCCTTCAAGCGACGCTCCGCGACGAGTTCCCAGGCTTGTTGACGCAAGGGACGATCGGGTTCTTCCAGATAACGACCCATTTGAACCAGCGTTTGTTCTTTACCCTGAAACTGCACGGTCAGGGAACCGATGAGCTTTTGATATTGCTGCGAGAGCTTGGCTTCTTCGGTTTCGAGCGGGACGTTTTCTGGACGAAAGAGCTCAACGCTAACTTTGGTGTCGCGATCGAAAACCAGATAACGATCTTTCGGGAGATCTTTGCGTACGGGGCTGGCAAGATAAAGTTCGTTTAGCTTAAAACGGCGCGGTTTTATTTCGGGCTCGATGTGTTCAACGAAATGTAAATAAGCTTTTTCGGCGTCGGCATTGTCGGTGTGGCAGGTCATCGCGATGTAACGGCGCGACGATTCTTCGTCAAGCGCGGCAAAGAGTTCGCTGCTGTCGACGACCCACTTTTCGAGTTGGGCGGCGGTTGTGGCGGATTGGATTTGAGATTCGAGGTTGTCGAACAACGGCGCGATCTGCTTCCAGTCGCCGAGATCAATATTTTTCGGAACAAAGGAACGAGGCCGATATGGCGGCAGATTTTCGAAAGGCAACAAATTCATTGAGTTAATATAGTTAAACGTTGGCAGTTGTCGCCTTGGAAACTTTTCCTGGCTGAATCGGTGCGGTGCTCCATAAGCGGTTGACGGTCCAAATCAGCGCGAGTGCGGTAGCAACAGCGACGGCGGTGAGGGCGAGCGCGGCGGTGGTGCGGCCGTATAGAAAATTGCCAATTGCGAACAACGCGGACCAGATCAGGGCGCAACCGGAGGTCCAGCCAAGCATGGCCAACGGAATATTTTCGCCGCTGCTGGATTTGGCCAGGCCGGTTTCTTTTCGGATGCTTTCCCAGCCCGGGCCGAATGGGCGGACTTTTTTGTAGAATTCGATCAGGATGGAACGGTCAGTTTTCGGGCCGACAAACGCGGTGATTACCCAGCAGATCGTAGTCGCGATTACAGTGATCAAAAGCGCGTGGTCGGTGCTGATGTTTGCACCGTTTTTATTAAGGATAAGCAATACGATGGATGCGCCGAACGAACTGATCATCGCGACAACTTCGCACCAAGCGCTGATGCGCCACCAGAACCACCGAAGTAAATAGAGTAGACCGGTGCCAGCGCCAATTTGAAGCATAAGGTCGAATGCGTTTTTGGCGCTGTCCATGATGTAGACGACCGAGCTGGAGAAGACGAAGAGCAGGATTGTGGCGTAACGGGCGGCGCTGACGTAGTGCTTTTCAGTTGCGCCAGGTTTCATGAAACGTTGATAGAAATCGTGCACTAAATATGATGCGCCCCAGTTGAAAAGCGTGAGGAGGGTTGAGGAATTGGCGGCGATGAGGCCGCCGATCATCAAGCCAGCGAAACCGACTGGTAAAAATTTTAGCATTGCGGGATAAGCGATGTCGTGGCCGACCAGGGCGGGATCGAGATTTGGGAAAGCGGCTTTGATGTCGGCTAAATTTGGATAAACAATCAGAGAACAGAGCGCGACCAGTATCCAGGGCCAGGGGCGCATGATGTAATGCGCGATGTTGAAAAAGAGGACGGCGCCCAAGGAATCTTTTTCGGATTTCGAGGCGAGCATGCGTTGAGCGATGAAGCTGCCGCCGCCGGGTTCGGAACCGGGATACCAAACAGCCCACCATTGAATGGCGATTGGCATGATGAAAACGGCAACGGCGATGTCCCAGTTGTTGGTGAAGTCGGGAAGGATGTTCAGGTAGTGCAGTGAAGTTTTGCCATCGGGCGCGAGCATAGGCTGCGAGAGTTTGTCGACGAGGACGTGCATGCCGCCGACGTGTTTGACGGCGAAATAAGCAGCGGCGATGACGGCGGTCATCTTGATGAAGAACTGGATCATGTCGATGACGAGCGCGCCCCACAGTCCCGAGTAGGTTGCGAAAACGACGTTTAGACAGCCGACGAAGAGAAGTGTTTCCCAACGGGGCAGGCCGAAAAGGACGTTGGCGATTTTGCAGGCGGCCAGGTTGACGCTGGCGATGATGATCGAATTAAAAAACAAGCCGAGGTAGAGCGCGCGAAATCCACGGACGAAGCTGGCGGCTTTGCCGGAGTAGCGTATTTCGTAGAACTCGAGATCGGTCATCACTTCGGAGCGACGCCAAAGTCGCGCATAGAAAAAGACTGTGGCGACTCCAGTGATGGCGAAGGCCCACCAGCACCAGTTGCCGGCGACTCCGTTTCTGCGGACGATGTCAGTAACGAGGTTTGGCGTGTCGCTGCTGAAGGTGGTTGCAACCATGGATAAACCCGCGAGCCACCAAGGGACAGAGCGGCCCGAGACGAAAAATTCAGAAGTGCTCTTCCCTGCCCTTTTGCCAAAGAACAATGCCGGCACGAAGCAGACGAGCAACGAGACGATTATGATGATCCAATCGATGAATTGCAGGCGCATGGGTGCGGTGATTTAACTGTAAATGATGTGCCGATTCAACTGCGGAACATTTTTGCTCCCCACTTAAATCGCGATTTGCAGTCAAACCCACCGCTGCCCGCTTATGGCACAAAGGTTTCGTATTGGGTCACGCCATTCACGAAAACGGGCTGGTAATACATTCCGTTAAATTGATACGCAACCACACCGGCGACGTTCACCTCCGTTGCCCCCGGTGGGAGTTCAGGAACAACCACACCCACCGGCGGCGGCACCAGCACGAACCCATTCGGCTGATGCTGATAAAATCCACCAGCCGCGTAATAGTAAACCTGGCCGTCAGGCGCAATCACCTCGAATGCTCCTTCCGGCGGTTCCGGCAGGACCGCGCCAGGCGGCGGGAAAACCTCTTCATAGCCATCCGGGGCCGTTTGGTAATAAACACCGCCATAATAAAAATATGGAAGTCCTCCGACCCTGAACGACAGGAAACCACGAGGCAAACTTCCAATGTGCCGTCCGCGCGCAAAATCGTTCCAAAAATGGTTACGATGCACATCAACATCAACGTCATGATGGACGTAACGGGTGGACGGACCGCCAGTAACAACTACATTTGGCCGCTCCTCATGACGAACTTCCGGCGCACGAACTACGTGCGTCTGTTCGTGGCGAAGGCTTCCGTGGTTGGATCGATCCACATATCCACCGTGCGGAGCAGGACCTCGCACGTCGTGTCGTTGGGCTTCGGATACAAACGGAACCGCGCACAGGCACGCCAGCACAGCGATCAATCTACTCGCTCTCATTTGGCCTCCGCATGATGAGGTTGAACCGATGCGCGCATTTCTTTTACAGCAATCTTCGACGCGCCCGGCGGTGGTTCAAATTTGAAAACATAATCGGGCAGGCTCGTTGTGAAATCCCACTTCGAAAAAATCGCGGTGAACTGCGGCGTGCCTGGTTCATCCTTGTAAGTGATCACAAATTTTTTTGGCACGGCCCGCGCGCCGCTTTCGATCCAAACCTGCCAATCAATGTTTCCTTGAGTGAAAGCCAGATGCTCGCACGGTTTTCCCATCACCGTTGTCGGCCCAATATCTGAGCCCGATTCAACATTGTGCAAAAAATCATGATATGGATCGCTCCTTAAAAAATCCTCAAGAGGCATCGCGATTCCAAAGCGTTCACTTGCCGTATCCATCGCCTCGTCCAACGAACCATTCGCTCGAACGCTTCCGTAAAAATTTTGCGCGCGATTGAATAGCGTAATTTTATCCCCATCGTAAATGAGTTCATGATTGCGGCGCGTTGAATGCACTTCCGTGTGCAATCGGTTTGGTCGCCGAACCTGCAAAGCGATGGTCCGTCCGGCTTGCACCTGCTGTCCGGAAGATAATTGCACGTCCTGCCAAATTTCGGCATTAACGGAAAAGAACTTGGCGTGCCCCAGATAATCCCCCATCCGGTGAAGCCATTGATCGGCGCGCGCGTCGACCTTGGGTTCATCTTCCGCGGCGAGAGCCGACGCCGCAGATAATGCGACCGCAGCGACCGCCCAGGCCACTGGCACTGGGACAGTTGGGAACCTTCCAAAAATGTTCTTCATGCCTTTAATCTGCTTTGGCTTCCGCAACGCGCCATCAGGAGACCACACACAGCCGTCATCAGGTAAACCCTCAAGTTAACAGGACCGAGACTTACCTCTGGGGCTGTTGACCGGCGACGCATCGCTGGTTAGTTAGGATTGGGCCGAGGCCTTAGGCGGCGAGTTCATGTCGCTCGTCCGAAACTGATCGCGGACTCCCAAAACATGCCCCCGAGTCGGAGAGCGCTTTGAACTCTGGTGGAGGTGGGGAAGCATTCCCGACCTGAGCGCCCATTTCGATACGAGCTAACTCCAACCACCTTATAAACCATTCCTCGCTAAGCCATTGACCCATGTCTCAATATCACCGCGCCCGGAAAACATTCCACCCCAGTCCGCGCGTGGGCAATCTGGCAGGGTCAAAACACAAGTTCGCCCTGACAGGGAATTGCTTGGATTTGGCGCGAGTCAAGTGGTGATCGAATTGAGTCGCACCAGAAAGTTAACTTTGACATTGCGGCGTTAAACTTTGAATTTTGAGCTTTGAACCTTAAACTCAACGACAATGACGAGTAGCCAAATTCGCCAATCATATCTGGATTTCTTCAAATCGAAGGGACACACCATCGTGCCCTCTTCGAGTCTCATGCCGGACTCCCCTAACCTGCTTTTTACGAACGCGGGCATGAATCAGTTCGTCCCAATCTTCCTCGGCCAACGCGCGCCGGATGTCGATAAGTGGGCTGGATCGATTCCTGGAAAATCCACTCGGGCGGCGGATACGCAAAAGTGCATTCGCGCGGGCGGCAAACATAATGACCTCGAAGATGTGGGGCTCGACACCTATCACCACACGTTTTTCGAAATGCTCGGGAATTGGAGCTTTGGCGATTATTTCAAAAAGGAAGCGATCGAATGGGCGTGGGAACTGGTGACGGGTGTTTGGAAATTTCCGAAGAACCGCATCTACGCGACGGTCTATAAACCGGGGCCCGGCGATCCGAGCGACTTCGACCAGGAAGCCTATGATTATTGGTCGAAGCTTTTCACTGCGGCTGGACTGGACCCGAAAGTCCACATTATTTACGGCAATAAGAAGGACAATTTCTGGATGATGGGTGACACCGGCCCGTGCGGACCTTGCAGCGAATTGCACGTTGACCTGACGCCCAACGGCGACACGAAGGGTTCTCTCGTCAACAAAGGCAGCGCCCAATGCATTGAAATCTGGAATCTCGTTTTCATTCAGTTTAATGCGAATCCCGACGGCACGTTTTCGCCATTGCCCGCCAAACACGTTGACACCGGCATGGGTTTCGAACGCGTTACCGGAATCATTCAAAACACAAAAGGTTTTAGCGATTTCAGTCGGACGATTTCGAATTATGAAACCGACATCTTCCGTCCCATTTTCGACAAGCTCGAAAAAATGAGCGGCAAGAAATACGCGAGCACGTTGCCAAAGACCGGCAGCACCGGCGATACAGAGCAGGAAAAGATCGACGTCGCGATGCGCGTTATCGCCGATCACATCCGCACTTTGAGTTTCTCAATTGCTGATGGAATTCTGCCGGGCAATAACGATCGCAACTACGTCCTGCGCCGGATTCTACGTCGCGCCGTGCGTTACGGCCGCACTTTAGGTTTCACGGAACCATTCTTCTACAAACTGGTCGACATCCTCGCGGATACGATGGGTGATGTGTTTCCTGAAATTCGCAAGAAACAGTCGCATGTAGTCGAAGTCATCCTCGTTGAAGAAGAAGCATTTAATCGCACTCTCGACACCGGCATTCAGTATTTTGAGAAATTCTCGAGGGCGGGAAACATATCTGCCGATGCCGCATTCATGTTGTATGACACCTACGGTTTCCCTCTCGATCTGACCCAATTGATGGCTCGCGAACGCAGCATGGCGGTCGACACCGCTGGCTTTGAAAAATTGATGGAAGAACAGCGCGCTCGCGCGCGCGCGTCTCAAAAGAAACAAATTATCGAACTTTCGAACATCGATACATCGAAGCCAACCAAGTTCGTCGGCTTCGATGGTCTTCGCGCCGAGGCAACTGTTCACGACGTTGTAAACGTGAAGGACAAAATCGCTGTCACGCTGGACATCTCCCCACTTTACGCCGAAATGGGCGGTCAAGTTGGCGACACTGGCGAAATCCAGAGCGACGGAAAAGTGTGGTACATCGTTAACACTCAGAAAGCGGATAATACCTTCCTGCATTTCCTGTCTGAAAAGGACGCCCCCGCTCCTGGCGCGAAGGTTCAACTCCGCGTCGATCAGCCTCGCCGCGAAGCGATTCAGCGGCATCACACCGTCACGCACCTGCTCCACTGGGCTTTGCACGAAGTTGTCAGTCCCGATGCGACGCAGAAAGGTTCTTATGTCGGCCCTGACAAATTGACGTTCGACTTCAGCAGCGCGGCGCTCACACCGGAACAAGTTGCCGATGTTGAAAAACTCGTCAACGAACGCATTCTCGAAAACGCCTGTGTCTCTTGGAGTGAAGTTCCGTTCGCCGAAATCAAAGGTCGCAAAGAGATCATGCAGTTCTTCGGTGAGAAATATGGCGACGTTGTTCGTGTCGTGCAAATCGGCGGGCAATCCAAAGCGCTCAATGGTTATTCCATGGAACTTTGCGGCGGAACGCACACTCGCGCTACCGGCGAAATCGGTTTGTTCCGCATTGTTGGGGAAAATGCTATCGCTGCGGGCGTGCGTCGCATCGAAGCGGTGTCCGGTCTTGCGGCTTACGAAAAGGCTAAAGAAGAAACCGCGCTGATCAGCACCATCGCAAAGAAGGTCAGTTCACCGGTTTCTGAACTCGAAAAGAAAGTGGAGGCGTTGCTCGCGCATCAGAAGGAATTAGAGAAACAGCTCAAGTCGATGCAGCAAAAACAAGCTGCGGAATTGGCCAAGAGCCTCGTCGCACGCGCACAAACCTTGAACGGCACGCCCGCTATTATTGAAAACATCGCCGCAGCAGATGGCGACTTTCTCCAAGGGATTGCTGATGCGCTGAAAACGCAGTTCAAGGGAGTGATTGTTTTAGGCGGCGCCGCGAACAATGCGGTCGCACTGGTTTCATCGGTGTCATCTGATTTCACAGCGAAATTCCAGGCCGGCAAAATCATCCAAGCCATTGCTCCAATCGTCGGTGGTAAAGGCGGCGGCAAACCGGATAATGCGCGCGGGGGCGGCAAAGATGCGGCGAAACTTGACGAAGCGCTGACCAAGGCGAAACAGCTCATTGTCAGTTAAAACCATGAAAAGCGCTCAACCGTGTCGGACGTTTCACATCGCGCTGACGTGCCTCACATTCACGCTTGCCACCAACGCAACCAAGGTGCCGTGGGCGCAAGTTCCCGAAGTGGTCCAAAAATCCGCGCATCATTTCGTCAACGGTTCGCCTGCCGCTGAAACGAGGACGGAAAAAGGCGAAACCATCTACCACTTTTCAGGTGGCAAAAACGGGAAACACAACGACGTGGATTTTTCGGCTTCCGGCAAGTTCATTTACCTGGAACAACGTCTGGGTTTGGGAGGTTGCCCGAAACCGGTGCAGAATATTTTCCACGAACGTGCCACTGGCGGAAAGATTGAACAAGTCACGCGATTCGTAGAGAACGATCAATCGACGTTTGAAGCGGAGATTACCAGAAATGATCGCGCGAGTTTTTTGGAAGTGGATAAAAACGGAAAAATCCTAAGCGAAGAATCGGAAACGGATCTGGCCCAATTGCCAGCTGCCGCGCAGGCTACTATCAAAGCTGAGTTGAACGCATCGAAGATTAGTTACCTGGGCAAAGTAATTGAAGATGGCGATGTCAGTTTCCATGTGGAAGCAGCGAGCAACGGTAAAGAATTTGAGTTCGATGTGGCCAATGATGGCGATCTCCTGCGCCGGGAATTAACGTTGTTCGAAACACCGGCTGCGGTGCAAAAGGCCATTCTTGCACGAATCGGAAACAGTCCCGATCTGAAGGTCGTTAAAGACTGTGAGTCGCACGATTGCCAGTTCACGGTCGAGTTCAACGGTTCGACGAATGAACATTCCCTGGTTGTCGAGATGAACGGCGCGTTAGTCTGCGAGAGTGAGGTTGTGCCGCTAGCGCAGACCCCCGACCCAGTGCAAAAACTCATAAAGGAAACCTCCGAAGGCGCGACGCTTGGCACCATCACTAAGAACCAGGAAACGGATCTTCTCTATTATGAGGTAGAGGTGACACGGGGTGAAAACGACGAAAGCTTCGAAGCCACCGCTGACGGAAAAATACTCGACTAGTGCCTCTCTTGCTGTAACTTACACGATACAACCAAACAGCATGGCTATGAAAAAGGCATTGTTTCTTTTGCTCCTCGCGGTATTCGTTTTGACATCCGCCCTGTCAATTGACGCCGCAGTTGTGGCGAGCCCATCGCGGACCGCGCACCTTGGCAACAGGACGCAAGTCATTCATGTGAATGTGCATCCGCGCAAACATCACAAGCACAGGAAGCATAAGAAACATCACAAGCGCAAAAAACACCACCTCAA
>Ga0265327_10003311_pt1 | contig 15592 bp, 13 predicted proteins | sample 41621metaG_FD_202089 | JGI IMG/M metagenome (GOLD analysis project Ga0265327, IMG submission 202089) | Rhizosphere microbial communities from Carex aquatilis grown in University of Washington, Seatle, WA, United States - 4-16-21 metaG | ecosystem: Host-associated > Plants > Roots > Rhizosphere... | reverse complement strand
CCACCTCGACCGACCTGCACGCCGACCCTTCGTGTCTGGCCGGGTACAAGGCGATGTTGTCGGTGGGCCACGACGAGTACTGGTCGTGGGAGATGCGCGACGCGGTCGAGGAATTCGTGGGTGCAGGCGGGAACGCTGCCTTCTTCAGCGGCAACAACGTGTGTTGGCAGGTTCGCTTCGACTCGGACATCGCCAAGATGACCTCGTACAAGTTCATGGGCCCGTTTAGCGACCCGGTCGTCGGAACCCCCGACGAGCGACGGATGACCGGCCTGTGGTCGGATCCGATGATCGGCCGCCCGGAGAACCACCTCACGGGCGTGACTTTCACCCGCGGCGGTTACGTTCGCTTCGGTTACGGCGTGCCTCGTGGGTCGGGTGGCTACACGGTGTGGCGGCCAGACCACTGGGTGCTTGAGGGAACTGATCTGCGCTACGGCGACCAGTTCGGGGCCAGTCAGGTAGTTGTTGGCTACGAGGCCGACGGGTGCGCGTTGACCCTCGAGAACAACCTGCCGGTTCCCACCGGAGAGGACGGAACGCCCCGCGACATGGTGGTAGTGGCTACCTCGCCCGCGCATCTGTGGTCGGGGTTCGCCGCGACTCCTGAAATGCCTCCGCGCCAGCGTCCCACCGAGACGATGCCGGCCGACATCGAGTACATAGCCATGCGGCTCTTCGGGGACTGGTCCCCGGCAAATGTCGCGAAGCTCGCGGCCGGTAACGCGGTCATGGGCGTGTTCACGCGGCCGGGCGGGGGCACCACCTTCACGTGCGGGTGCACCGATTGGGCAAGGGGGCTTGCTCCCGACCCAAACCCCGATGTGGCGCGCATCACGGCCAATGTCCTGGACCGGCTCGGACGCGTGGCGGTCTGAGACCAGGTCCCTGGCACGGCAGATCGGCTTGCTCACAAACGCGAAACGAGCTCAGCCACGATCTCAGCCGCTGGTCGTGACTGCTTGGCGAGAGCGACACTCTGCCCGGCCCCCACTTACGGCGGACGTACGACCTTCAGTCAACCACGTCAATTCGTCGAGGGCATCGGTCGAACCCGGGACTCGGTGACTCGGGGACAACTGCGACATCGGATCTCTGCGACCCGGTGGGGAAGCGATCGCGAGCATGCGTCGGGGTAGCGACGGGCCGTGCCGATTCCCACCCTTTCAGGCTGGCCCCATCTCCGCCGCTGGAGCGGGCCCCGGCACCGGCGTGGGCACCGAGGCGTGCGCCACCCGCCCGGGCACCGGGCCCCAACGGATCAGAGCGGCCGCGAGCAACCCGGCGGACGCCACGCCGGCCACTACGAACGGCGCCCAGTGGGCGGAGCCGAACAAGACGCCCCCGGCCAGGGCTGAGACGGCCACCGCCCCGGTTTCCGCCGTGGCGAACAGGCCCTGGGCCCGGCCGTGCTGCTCGGGAGCACAGGCCTCGGTCAGCATCGACTGGGCCGAAGGCAGGGCCACGGCGACACCGACCCCCTCCACCCCGCCCAACACCAGCAGCGCGGTCAAGTTGTGCATGAACGGGTACGACACGCAAAAGACGATCGAGGTGGTGACCGTCGCGGCCACCAGGCGGCGCCGGTCAAGGTGGTCGGCCAGCCAGCCGCCAGGCCGAGCCATGATGACGAAGGGCACGGCGAACAGCGTCCATGACAGGCCGATCTGCCAGCTCACCGCCCCCTGTGACTGCAAGAGCAGCGTCCAGCAGGTCTCGTAGACGCCGAAGAGCAGACCGAGGGCGGCGGCCGCCCCGAGGGCGCCTTGCACCGAGCGCAGGGCCAAAAGGCGCGGCCGGCGACCCTGGTCCGGCGCGACGAACTCGCCCGGGGTCCCGCCCGAGGTGGCGGACAACACCGGCAGGCAGGCCAACAGCGAGGTGAGCCCAGCGGCAACAAAGACCGCCCCCATGTGGTCGAGGCCGGCCAGGCTGCCTATCAGGGGGCCGATGGCCAAGCCGGCGAGCTGGCCGCCGTAGATGTTGGCTACGGCCCGGCCGCGCCGGACGATGGGTACGGCCGAGGAGAGGAGAGCGAGAGCCGCCACCGTCTCCATGCCCGAACCGGTGCCCTGCAGAGCGCGCAGAACGATGTCCAGGGTTGGGCTGGTGGACAGGGCAAATCCGAGGCTGGCGACCGCGTACAAGACCAAGCCGCCGAGCAGCACGGGGCGGCGTCCGATGCGATCGGCCACCCAGCCGGCGGGGAACTGCACCAAAACCCCGGCGGCGAAGAAGGCGCCCATGACCATGCCGACCAGAGCGTCGCTGCCCCCCTCCTGCCGGAGGTACTCGGGCAGGAGGGGAAGCACGGCACTGGCACCCAGCCACTGCAGGGCGGTGGCCAGGGTAAGGGAGTAGACGAGCCGGGTCTCGGCGCGCGGCGGGGCCGATTCCATTAGCGCTGAGGTCGTGGGCCGGGCGGTGGCACACCGAAGCGCCGACGCCCCGGCGACGTGTAGGACACGTCGCCAATGCTACGGCCGACGTGTGGGTCGGGCTCGCTCAGCCCGCGGTGAGGCGGAGGTGTTGTATCGCCTGGCGGAAGGAGCCGATGACGCCGTCCTCGGCGTACTCGAGATCGTTGGCAGCACAGAACGAGCGGACGAGCCCCTGCGCGCGCTGCAAATTCGGGCGCGGCATCGCCGGAAAGAGGTGATGCTCGATCTGATAGTTCAGTCCACCGAAGACGAATCCGGTGTAGCGACCGCCGATGAGGTTGCGAGACGTGAGGACCTGCTGTTGGACAAAGGTCATTTCGGAACCATCATCAACGAGCGGCATGCCCTTGTGGTTGGGGGCGAAACTGCAACCCAGGTAGAACGAGAAGACGGCCTGGTGCACTGCGATGAAGGCCAACGCCATGAGCGGAGGGAGCACCCAGAATACGGCGGTCAGGTAGAGGGCTGCGTGCAGCGCCAGCAGGAGGCCCTCGACGACGGCCGCGCGGTTGCGGCGGCGTATCAGGTCGAGAGCGCCCGACACATAGAGCCCGGTACTGCGTAGCAGCATGAGGGGAAAGAAGAGTTCGGCCTGTCTGTGTGCCATCCACCCCGCAAGGCTCCGGGGCGCGTCAGCACCCTCGTCGGCTTCCGGAGCCGCGACTAAGCCGGCGCCGATGTCCGGATCACGACCGATCTCGTTGGGGTGAGCGTGGTGTGCGTTGTGTTTGGGCACCCACCAGCCGTAACTCAAGCCGATCAACACGTTGCCGAAAAGCAGACCGAACAGTCGGTTCGCCCGCCGAGTCGCGAAGATCTGCCGGTGCCCGGCATCGTGGCCGAGAAAGCCGACCTGGGTCGAGAGAATCCCGAGCAATGCGGCGATGCCTAGCGTGGCCCACGAAGAGCCCAACGCGAAGAAGGCCCACCAGGCCGCGCCGATTGCCCCGACCGTGAGGGCGGTGTTTCTTGCATAGTGACCGAGTCGGCGATCGAGAAGTCCGGCGGCGCGGACTTGAGCCGTTAGGGTCCGGAAATCGGGGGGTGCTGCTGTCAGCGTGACGGTCGCCACATGGTCTCCTGTTCGGGATCCGGTGGTTGGGCACCGGAAGTGCGAAAACGACACAGCGCGAGGGCCGCCCCCATTGATGGCCGGACCGGGCGAGGCGCCCGGTCCGGTGATTCGCCGCTTCGCTCGCGTCCTTTACAGTGCCCGGACGTTCTGCGCTTCAGGACCCTTGCTGCCTTGTCCGATGTCGAACTCGACCTGCTGACCCTCTTCGAGGCTCTTGTAGCCGCTTCCGACGACGTTGGAGAAGTGGACAAAGACGTCCTTGTCCCCGGTGCTCGGGGTAATGAACCCGAATCCCTTGTCGTTGTTGAAGAACTTCACCGTTCCAGTTGCCATTTTTTTATATCGCTTTCTCTATTTCGGTTATTTCGTTGATAGATCTTCGATGAGCCTTCAGGACCGGCTCGGGGTCAGTTTCTTGTACGCATCGCCACAGGCGGACGGCTGATCGAGTTCTCCGTATCGGCGGCAACTCTGGTCGTCGCACCATCCGATGGCTCGGTCCCCGCGGCTGACTTCGCTCGCGTGCGTGGCGCAGAGCGCAACGTCGGGCAGGATGACGGTCACCGAGAAGGAGGGATCGCCGGGGTCGGTTCCGCGAGCCAAGGTCTTACGTGGGGGTTCGAGGCTTTCCGACGCCTTCTGCCCGCAAAGGACGCAAGAAGGTGCGGCCGCTGCGGACATCACTTCGGAATCGCCTCTCGGACCTTTTCCAATCCTGACAGCGAGCACGTCAAACCCACGGCACGTACGGCAGGACGCTCGGGTGCGGAACCCGATAAGACCAACGGGAATGCGGGGTCCGGCTCGCTGACGACGAAAAGGCCCCCAGAGGTTGCGCTCTGCGGGAAGATGTCCGGGCTCCGTTCGGGTTGGGCCGACTCGGAGAACTCTCGAACGGGCCACGCCAGCTCATGCGGGCGACACCTCCAGGATAGCACTCGGTGGTACCGACCGGCGCGCCCGTCCGCGAAGACGAGAGACACCCAGGTTTGCGCACAGTAACTGCGGTAAGACCTGCCGCCAAACGCCCTACGAGAACGTCTCCACGCGCCTCGAACCAACGACATCGGCGATGCTCTCCGCCAACCGGCCCACAGGGCCGAGAGGCCTCAGGCGTCCAACAGGCTCGCCCAATCTTGCCCGTCGGCCGGGTGCCGGAGCTTCGACATGGCCCTGGCTTCAATCTGGCGAATCCGCTCCCTGGTGAGCCCGAAGCTGTCCCCCACTTCCTCCAGGGTGCGGGGCTCGCCGCGATCGAGCCCGAACCTAAGGCGAATGATGTTGCGCTCGCGATCGTCGAGACACTCCATCATCTTGGTCACCTGACCTGGCAAGAGCGCCATCGTCGCCGCGTCGGCCGGTGACACCGCTCGAGGGTCCTCCACGAAGTCGCCCAGCTCGGCGTCACTGTCCTGGCGAAGTGGCTCAGACAGCGAGATGGCAGCGTTCGCATGGTGGAGGATGTCGATGACCCGGTCGGCGCTGACCTCGAGGTCTTCGGCCAGCTCGGAGAGGTTGGGGGATCGACCAAGCTGGACTTCCAGGCGCACGCGGGCTTTCCCAAGCTGCTTGAGGAGGTCACCCGCATGGACGGGGAGCCGTATCGTGCGGCCGCCGTTGGCGATCCCCCTGTTGATCGCCTGTCGGATCCACCACGTGGCGTAGGTGGAGAACTTGAAACCTTTGCGCCAGTCAAACTTGTCAACGGCGTGGATGAGCCCGAGGTTGCCCTCCTGGATGAGGTCGAGCAGCGGCAGATCTCCACCCTGGTACCGCTTGGCGATCGACACCACCAGGCGCAGGTTGCCGTTGATGAAATCCTCGACTGCGAAATCTCCCTCCCGCACATTCCGGCGCAGCTCCCGGACGCGAGCAGGGCTACGCACCGCCCCTTCTGCGAGCTCGTCTCGAGCCGCTCGACCGGCTTCGGCTGCCTGGGCGAGACGCGCCTCGTCATCCTTGGTGAGCAGCCGATGCCTCCCGATGTCGCTCAGGTAGAGGCGGACGAGGTCATCGTCGGCGGTCTGCACACTCTGGTTGGGCACTAAGCCTCGTCTCTGGAAGCCCGGGTGGATCGGGAGGCAGATCATCTCGCCACAGAGCACTGTCTCTGTCTTTACCGACGGATCCGGGCAGATCGCCGACGACGCGCGACTGCACCAGGCTACTTGCTGGACTCGACGATCCTGTCGGGGACCCTTCCGCCTCGATCGTTGCTCGCCTCGGACGCTGTGAAAGCCCTGTCCCACGGTGCCATCGCCCCGCGGTGCTGGCCGGCTTCCCCGCCCTAAGTCGAAGGGCCCTGTTCACAGGGCATGCCTCACCGAGGAGCGCCGAAGCGCGAATCTCGTTGACCTCACGGACCGCCAACGCTTGCCGAAAGGGACATTATGGAAGTGGGGCTTGCACATCTCGTCCCCCAAGGATCCGCGGATTACGTCGAGGCAAGCCGCCCCTTTCATGCCGCGACGGCGGCCGCGGCCGCCGGCCAGGAGCCGCTCGACCTGGCCACCTCAGAGGGACTAGAGACGGCTCGCAGTCAGTTGACCAGCCGGCCGCCCGACCCGCGGGCGGTCGAGTTCATTGCCAGTGCCGGCGGCCGCGAGGTCCCAGTCAGGATCATCACCCCCGACAAGCGCCAAACCGGTGCCGCGTTCTTGCAGATCCATGGCGGAGGCTTCTATATGGACTCAGCATCCAGAAGCGACTCCCAGAACGCGCGGCTGGCCGATGCTGTTGGCGTGGCCACCGTGAGCGTCGAGTACCGTCTCGCCCCCGAGCATCCTTGGCCGGCAGCATCCGACGACTGCGAGACCGCCGCCACTTGGCTCGTTGCCGCGGGCGAGAGCATGTTCGGAACGAGCCGGTTGCTCATCGGCGGTGCGTCGGCTGGGGCGAACCTGGCCATGGCGACGCTCCTGCGGCTACGTGATCGGGGGCTGGTCGAGTCGTTCGTCGGTGCGATCCTCCAGTTCGGGGCCTACGACCTCAGTGGTCAGTCACCAAGCGGCCGCCAGTACGCCGACGAGTGGTTCATCCAGGCCTACGCCGGCCACGTGTCCGATCGGACGATCCCCGACCTCTCCCCGCTCTACGCCGATCTGCGAGACCTTCCGCCTGCCCTGCTCCTGGTGGGCGCCCTGGACCTCTTGCTCGAGGACAGCCTTGCGATGGCGGCACGCCTGTCGGCCGCAGGCAATGACGTCGACCTCCGGGTGTTCCCCGAATCGCCGCACGGCTTTACGTCGCTCCCGACGACGATGGCTGCGAGCGCCTGGAGCGGGGTCGAGGCATGGGTGGGCGAGCGGATCACGCGGTAGTCACCCGAGGGCAACACGCACCGCGTAGTCCTCGCCTCACCGCCGATTCCGACCCCGCATCGACAAGCTCAGCGGCCGGCGGCCGGATCCTCATCCCTCGAGATAGCGCAAGACGGCCAGCACCCGTCGGTGGTCGGTAGACGTTGCCGGGAGGTCGAGCTTGGAGAAGATGTTGGCGATGTGCTTCTCCACGGCACCTTCCGAGATGACGAGGCTCGCCGCTATGGCCGAGTTGGACCGACCCTCCGCCATCAACGCCAGAACCTGGCGCTCCCGGCCGCTCAAGACGGCCAGGGCATCGGTGCGCCGGGAGGCGCCCATGAGTTGAGTGACCACCTCGGGGTCAAGTGCGGTGCCTCCCGAGGCCACTCTCACCAGTGCTTCGACGAAGTCCGCCACATCTGCGACCCGATCCTTCAGCAGGTACCCAATGCCCGCCGCTCCGCCGGCAAGGAGGTCGGCCGCGAACCGGGTCTCGACGTACTGGGAGAACACCAGGATGCCTACGCTGGGATGCTCTCGGCGCACCTCAATGGCTGCACGCAATCCCTCGTCAGTGAACGTCGGTGGCATGCGAATGTCGACCACTGCCACGTCGGGTGGGGCGGCGGACACGGCGCGCATCAGGTTGGCTGCATCGCTCACTGCCTCGGTCACGGCGAATCCCCGGTCCGTGAGAAGTTGGACCAGACCGTCCCGCAGGATTGCAGAGTCCTCGGCGATCAGCACCCGTAGCGCGTCCGCCTCGACCATGTCAGGCGTGAGACGGCAGGTCGACAGTGATGACCGTCGGTCCGCCAACGGGACTGACGATGCTGAGATACCCGTCGACGGCGCCGACTCGGTCGGCCAACCCGGCAAGACCGCTGGACGCCGAGCCGATTCGATTGATCGTTGCTCCACCCTGGCCGTCGTCGCGCACCACGATGCGCAGCCAGGGGCCGTGCTGGGCACAGGTCACAGACGCCCGAGATGCCTGGGCATGCTGGACCACGTTCGCCAGCAGTTCAGCTGCGCAGAAGTAGCAGATGGCCTCGACGGCGGCGCTCGGTCGGGACTCGATGGACACGCTGACCTCGGTCGGCACCGGGCTCCGAGCGGCCAGGGTGGCCAGGGCGTTCTCCAGCCCAGTATTGAGTGCCGGCGGATGGATGCCCCGAGCTAGGTCCCGCAGATCGGTGATGGCCTCCTTGGCGCCGCGATGCGCCGTATCCACCAACTGGCGGATGGCATCAATCTCCTCGGGCTCAGCCTCGTTCCCCAGCTGGTCGAGTTTCTCCTTGGCCTGCCCAAGTCGCATAGCCAAGGCGACGAGCTGAGCCTGGGTCCCGTCGTGGAGGTTCCGCTCGATGCGCTGGAGCGTCTCGGTGGCCGCATCCAGCGTCTTCGACCTCGAAACCTCGAGGCTTCTCACCCGGGCCGACGCAGCATCCGGGCCGAGGAGGAAATGCATCAGCTGGCGGTCCAGGTAGACGACCAACCGCATGGTCCACGGTGCGACGAACAAGAGGACCACTCCGGAGACGAACACGCCCAGCCGCGTGTCGAATCCGGGACCTGGGCCACCCTGGGGACCGCCGCCGGACAGATGACCCAGCACCCCGAACTTGCCGAGACCGTGCCCTCCGGTGATCGGCGTGGCGATACCGAAGAGCGCCTCCAGCCACACGCTGAGGGCGAACCACACGCCGAAGATGGTGAGCGGGACCTTGGCGATGAAGTAGCCCACTGAGCGCCAGCCCACCCGGTCTCCCAAGGCGGAGCGAAGCCAGCCGAAGAACCCCGGCCTGGGCTGGAACGGTTCGGGGTCGTCGAGCTCTTCCCCGAGCAGCCGCCGGGCCAGCCGCAGCTGCCAATGCCCGAACCCCCGTGCTGCCCTGAGTGCACCGGCAATCAGGAGAACGCCGACGAAGACGATGCTGAGGAGGATGCCGGCGGCGCCAAGCGCCCCGATGGCGAAGGCGGCGGCGTACGCCAAGACGCCGCTGACGAGGAAGTACCCCAGCTCCGCCCAGCTCCGCTTCTGGAACGGCTCTCGGAGAATCAACCGGGCGTAGCGACGTGCCTGGTCAGTTCGCTCCGGCGAGATCCGGATGTGCACCCAATCGTCCTCGGCCCCGACTTCGCTCAAGCGTCTCGCCTGACGAAGAGCACGGCTCCGACGGCCACGGCGATGGAGGCATAGAGAACCATCAGCAACAAGCCTACGGTCGGCGACAAGGGCACGTTGGGTCCCCCCGGCCCCTGGTTGGCGGTCTGCATCACGGAGTTGACCAGGATGTTGCTCGGCAGGAAGCGGTCGAAGTGCTCCGAGATGCTGTGCACGACAAGCGGCAGCACGAAGACCACCCCGACGAAGGCGGCGATGGCCGCGGCGATGTTGCGGAAAATGAGGCCGAACCCGAACGACATCAGGGTCATGAGCGCGATGAACAGGCCGGTCATCCACACGGCCCGCGCGGCCCCGGGGGTCGACAGGGTGGCGTGAGGTGCCCCGCCGCCCGAGAGGATCGCCTGCCCGAGGAAGAAGGAGATGAAACTGAGCAACTCGCAGAACACCAACGTGAAAACGGCCGCAATCCCCAATTTGATCGACAGTAAGAAGGGACGTTTGGGCGTGGCGGCCAGCGTCGTGCGGATGGTGCCGCTGGAGTACTCCCCGGTGATCAACAGCGCACCGAAGACACCCCCGGTGAGTGCAACGGTGATCATGCCGGTTAACGACGCCTGCGTGGGATCGAATCCGAACCCCCAGTTCCGCGGATTGTTGGCGGCGCTGTTGGTCACCAAACCCGTCACCAGAAGGCAGGCCACGACGCTGAGTCCGAACATGATTGCCGTCGACCGCAGGGTCAGGGCCTTGGCGAGCTCGGACTTAGCGACGTGCTTGGGGGAATAGTGGCCAGCCGGAACCGTCAGGAGGGTGTCGGTCATGATGCTCACTCCCTTCCGCCCACGACAAGCGGGCCGATGGTGGTCGGGCGGAACTCAACCTCGTCCTGGGTCAGTTCCATGAAAGCGTCTTCCAGCGACGCGGTGATCTGGGAGAGCTCGTGAACCCGGAGACCGTGGTACGCGGCCAGGTCGCCGATCTGCGGGGCCGTCAAACCTTTCACGGTCACCGCGTTGGCATCGCCCCTGGCGTCGTCGTCGATGCTGACCACCCCGCCCGCTGCGTCGAGGACGGCGACGAACTCCTCGAGATCGGGCGTGAGCAGCCGGACACCGCCTCCGCCACTTCGGGCGACGAAGTCGTCCACGCTGGTCTCGGCGATCAGCCGTCCACGCCCGATCACCACGAGGCGATCGGCGGTGAGAGCCATCTCGCTAATGAGATGGCTCGAGACGAAGACCGTCCGCCCTTCGGCCGCCATCGCGCGCAGGAAGTGGCGGACCCAGCGGATGCCCTCGGGATCGAGCCCATTGACCGGCTCGTCGAAGAGAAGTACCGCGGGGTCGCCCAGCAGGGCCGCGGCGATGCCCAGGCGCTGACTCATGCCGAGCGAGAACTTCCCTACTCGACGGTTGGCGACCGAGCTCAACCCGACCTGGTCGAGCACCTCGTCGACCCGGCCGAGGGGGATGTCGTTGGAGAGTGCCAGCCACCGCAGGTGGTTGCGAGCGGTGCGAGCCGGGTGAAAGGCCTTGGCATCGAGGAGTGCTCCAACCTGCCGCAGCGGCCAGCTGAGTTCGCCGTAGGGCTTGCCGTCGATCAAGGTGGAGCCCGAGTCGGGCACATCGAGTCCCATCACCATGCGCATGGTCGTGGATTTCCCCGAGCCGTTGGGGCCGAGGAACCCCGTGACCACACCAGGCTGGACCTCGAAGGTGAGGTGGTCGACTGCCGTAGCGGAGCCGTATCGCTTCGTGAGCGCATGTGCGGTGATCATCACTTGCAAGGTACGGGACCACGTCGCCGACTGGAATACCGCTGGTAGGTGTCTTTGGCGGGGGCTAGCCCCCCTGTCACGTGGCGGGATACCTACTCGACCTCGACCCAGGGGCATTTTGCCGACGACGAGGCACGGGCCATCCCCGTCCAGTCAACGAGTGTCGGGTGGCGCAGCTCCCGGGAAGGGTAGGAGCAGTGGGAATCCCCACCTATGGCCCACTCACACGATCAGAGCGAAGAGCCGCCCTCCGACAATGAGACCATGGCCGTTCCAAGCGTGTCGGCGCCGACTGGAAACGGGACGGCAAGTCGTGCGAAGCCGGCGAGCCGTGTAGAACATCCTGGAGTGGTGCCTGACCCCCCCGGCGCGCCGATCCTCAACGGTCGTTACCGGGTCGAGCGACAGCTGGCCCGGGGAGGCATGGCCGAGGTCTACCTCGGCCAGGACCTCGTGCTGCAACGAGTGGTGGCCCTCAAGGTATTGGCGGGCGATCTTTCTCGCGACCCGGGCTTCGTGGAGCGGTTCCGGCGCGAGGCTCGAGCCGCCGCCAGCCTGAGCCATCCCAACATCGTCGCCGTCTACGACTGGGGCGAGGCGGACGGCTCGTACTACATCGTGATGGAGTACGTGGCCGGACAGACGCTGGCCCAACTCCTGAACTCCGCGGGTCCGCCTCCTATCGAGACCACGGTGGGGATCGGTGCCGACATCGCGGCGGCACTCGGGGCTGCCCATCGCCTGGGCATGGTGCACCGTGACGTGAAGCCGGGGAACGTCCTCATCGACCCGAACGGAGCGGTCAAGGTAGCGGATTTCGGGATCGCCAGAGCGACGCAGGCCAGCGCCGAGACGGCGCTCACCCAGACCGGCACCGTGCTGGGGACCGCCGCCTATCTGTCGCCCGAACAGGCCGAGGGGCGGCAGGCCGACGCCAAGAGCGATCTCTACGCCTTGGGAGTGGTCCTCTACGAGATGGCGACCGGTCGGCCGCCCTTCCAAGGCGACACGCCGGTGTCGGTCGTCTATCAGCACGCCCGCACGCAGCCGGTCCCGCCACAGGACGTCAACCCCGCGATTCCGACGTGGCTCCAGCGGATCATCCTCCGAGCGATGGCCAAGGACCCGAACGCGCGGTACGCCAGCGCGGACGACATGCGGGCCGACCTGCTCGGCGGCGCCAACGGATCCCCCACGAGCACCATCCCGATGCCCGTGCTCGTCGCCGCCACCGGCGCTACCGCGGTGCAACACGCCGTACCCGCCCCGACCACAGCCGCTCGGCGAAAGAACCGCTGGGCCTGGTGGGCAGCGGCAGCCATTGTGGCGGCCGCCGTCATCGCGCTCGTGGCCTACGTCCTGGCGTCGGGAACATCCAATTCCCCCGCCGCCAGCGGGAACGCTCCCACGACGGCAGCCCCCCCATCCAGCGGCCCTACCACCACTACGTCGGCTCCAACGACCACGACCACGACCTTGCCCACGAGCTTTGCCGGCTACGCCATCGTGGCCGGCAGTGGGACCGGGGCCCTGTACTGCCCGTCGGGCGCCGCGCTCGGTGCAGCCGGCCAAACCGGCCCGTCGGGCAACGGCACACCCACAAGCACACCGGGAGGTGGTGGCCAAGGCGGCGCCGCGGGCTGCGGTAGCAACGGCGGCAGCGGGGGTCACGGCGGGAACGGTGCACCCGGCGGTCCCGGCGGGACCGCCGGGAACGGGGGCAACGGTGGGTGTCCGCCGGCCAACCTCACGCAGATGCGCGCCCATGATGACCCGTGCAACGGCACAGGCTCCGATGGCGGCAACGGGGGGAACGGCGGGAACGGTGCGCCCGGCGAGACCGGCGGATCTGGCGGCGTGGGTGGGAACGGTGGGAACACCGAGAGGGCGAGGGGAGGGAACGGCGGGAACGGCGGCGACGCCACCCATATGAGTGCGGGCACACCCGGCGGCGCGGGTCAGCAGGGCGGAGGTCCCAGCGGAACCGAGGCCGGGGTCAACGGCCAGAACGGGACAGACGGCAAGCACGCGGCGAAGGGCCCCGGGCCCGCGGGGGCGTCGTGGTTCGTCGGCCCCGTCAAGGAGCTGGTGCGCGCGGCCATGCCAACCTGACACCTCGTCGTTTCCTTCGATCTTCGCGAGTTCACGCCTTGCGCCGTGGCGGCGTGCCCGCGTCGGGTCGGTGTCAGGCTTCTGCCGTCGTTTGGCCCGGAGGGCTCGGCGGACCGAACCAGTCGGCCAGTGCACCAGCCAGACCGGCATTGTCGCCCTCCCCCACCCAGGCAACGTGGCCGTCGGGTCGAACCAAAACTGCCGAAGGTGCGGGCACCTTGCCCAGGACCGGCAGCTCCCACACGCCCTCGTACCGCGCCTGGAGGACGGGTACCCGATCTGACCACGGTGCCACGTCCGTCGCGTCGGCTTCGTCGAAGGCAACGAACACCGGACGGGCGCTGTGCAGCATGGAGTACACCCGCTGCGGGCCATGCTCCGTCATCAAACCGAGATCAGGCATGCGGCGCCCGAGCAGCGGATGACCCTCGGCCAGGTCGTAGTGGATGTCCAACCCGGAGATCATCCCGGCATAGCGCTTCCGTGGCTCCTCCATGCTGAGTAGGTCGGCCATGGAACTGCGCAACGCTTCGATGCGTTCGTTGCTGCGAGTCAGCACCGTCTGCGCCATGGTGTTCTGCAGGACCCGTGCCGCCACCGGGTGTCGCTCGGCGTGGTAGGTGTCGAGGAGGCTTTCGGGCGAGATCCCGTTGACGACCTGCGCCAGCTTCCACCCGAGGTTCACGGCATCCTGCACGCCGGTGTTGAGGCCTTGCCCTCCGATCGGATAGTGCACGTGGGCCGCGTCCCCGGCCAGCAGCACGCGCCCGCGGCGATACGAGGCTGCCTGGCGCGTCATATCAGTGAACCGGGAGATCCAGGTCGGACTGTGGACGCCAAAATCCCTACCCCACACGGCCTTCAGTGCCTTGCTCAGGTCCTCCAGCGTGGGCTCAAGGGACTGCCCCCTGTAGGGCTCGCTCACCACCAGGCGCACCCGGCCGTCGTCCAATCTGCCGATCCCGTGCTGGCCGTTGCCGTCCCGGCGCAAGCCCCACTCCGGCTCCTCGCTCGTCTCGACCTCGGCCACGATCGAGGACACCGACGGGTCCCAACCGACGAAGTCGATGCCGGCCGTTTTGCGCACCGAACTCCGAGACCCGTCGCAGCCGACCAGGAAGTCGGCCCGCACGGTCCGGCCGTCGGCCAGCTCGACGTCGACGCCAGCGTCACTCTGAGCGAAGCCGCTCACCTCGCAGGACCGGTGGATCGGTACCCCCAACTCGTCGATCCAGTCACCAAGGATGCGCTCGAAGTGACGCTGCCAGAGGGCGAGCCCGTAGTTGTGGCGGGTGGGGAAGTCGCTGATGTCCAGGGGGATCATCGCGAAGCTCTGTACCTGCATCGCCTGACCCTCAGCAAGGAAGCGGTCGGCGATCCCGCGCTGATCCAGCACCTCGATGGTCCGCGCATGCAGGCCACCCGCGCGGGAGCTCTCGAGTGTCCGCACTTCTCGCTTTTCGACAACCGCGGTGTCCACACCGGCCAGCGTCAACTCGGCGGCCAGCATGAGGCCCGTTGGGCCTCCGCCGGCGATGACCACGGCTCGATCCGTCATGACCATGACCGTGCACACACCTCGGAGTCGATGGATGCCTCGCCGCGACGGCGGGCAGAGAGCATTGTCAGCACAGTCGACCCTCTTGTGGGAAGCCCCCTCCCTCGGGATACACTGTGCATGGCGGAGCGACCGAGTTCGCCGCCACTACGCACTGCACCGCAGGATCTCCGTTTTCAATACGACGACCGCCGTGTGCTGCCATCATGGGCACGTGCAGGTCGACACCGAGCGGCTCCATCTGAGCCCACTGGCGATGTCCGACCACGCCGATCTGTACCGCCTGCAACAGGACCCTGAGATGATGCGTTACCTCGGCGACGGCCGCCCGTACGCAGAGCACCAGAGCGTCACGTGGCTGGAATGGAATGTGGCCATGTGGGAGACCGAGGGCTATGGGTTCTGGGCGGCCCGCGACAGGGCGGACGACGCCTTCCTCGGCTGGATCGGCGTCACGAAAGTCTTCGACCCGCCAGAACTGTTGGAGGAGAGCGAGGTCGGCTGGTTCGTCGACCGCCAACGGTGGGGGCAGGGCCTCGCCACCGAGGGGGCACGTGAGGCGCTCAGGTTCGCGTTCGACGACCTCGGCCTTCCCCGAGTCATCGCCCGCTACAACGCGGCCAATACTGCGTCGGGACGCGTCATGGAGAAGATCGGCATGCAATTCTGGGGAGAGATGCCCCACACCGAGATGCCGGGTGCGACGACCCGCATCTACGAAATGATGCAGTCCTGACGGCCCTGATGGACCGCATCACCTTCGAGCCGGCCATCGGGGCACCTCACTGGCCGTGGAGTGACCTCGGCGTGTACGTAGTCGGGTCCACCCGCCCACCGGGCACCCCCGGCCGGGTCGTTGTCGACCCCGATCCGGCCCGCCTGCTCGAGCGACTGGGCCGGGACAACCGCGGGGGTGACGTCCACCTCGTCGGGGGCCCCAGCACCGTCGAGACCTTCCGGGCCCTCGGCGCGCTCGACGAGATGCGCTTCTTGGTCCTGCCGATGCTCGGTGGCGGCCGGCGGCTCACCCCCGAGGTGTCCGCGGGCACGGGACTCTCCCTGGTCGAGAGCGTCTCCTGGCCGAACGACGTCGTTGAATTGGTCTACGCCGTCACCTGACCGCACACGAAAGGAGGGACCGGTGGAACTCAATCCCGAGCACGCGCCGATGCAGGGCCCCGAGCAGTTGTTCACCG
>Ga0265327_10003310_pt1 | contig 15594 bp, 10 predicted proteins | sample 41621metaG_FD_202089 | JGI IMG/M metagenome (GOLD analysis project Ga0265327, IMG submission 202089) | Rhizosphere microbial communities from Carex aquatilis grown in University of Washington, Seatle, WA, United States - 4-16-21 metaG | ecosystem: Host-associated > Plants > Roots > Rhizosphere... | reverse complement strand
TCAAGGGCGGAGTCCTCACGGGCTCCGCCCTTTTTCGTGCCCGGATTTTTTTACCACGAAGGGCGCGAAGGGCACGAAGGCCAAGGCTTGATCGTCGCAGCGTTCGCCAAGGCTGCTCTGAGCCGCCGCAGCACGGCCGCGGGGAGGGGAGATCGATCGTAGCGCAAACCTTGGGCTTCGTGACCTTCGCGCCCTTCGTGGTGAACACAACGGCGGCCGCGGTTTCGCGGGTTGCGCCGCCTCGCGCGATCCCTTCTGCTCGCGGACCGATGCAACCCACGCTTCTTGTCCTGGCCGCCGGCATGGGCTCGCGCTACGGCGGCCTCAAGCAGATCGACCCGGTTGGTCCGTCGGGCGAGACCGTCCTCGACTACGCCGTGTTCGACGCCCTCCGGGCGGGTTTCGGGCGGGTGGTGTTCGTGATCCGGCGCGATTTCGAGGCCATTTTCCGCGCGCAGGTCGGCGCGAAGTATGCCGGGCGGATCGCCGTGGACTATGTGTTCCAGTCGCGCGACGACCTGCCATCCGGCCATGCGGCCCCGGCGGGACGGGAAAAGCCCTGGGGCACCGGCCATGCGGTCTGGTGCGCGCGCGCGGCGGTGCGGGAGCCGTTCGCCGTCATCAATGCCGACGATTTCTACGGCGCGGACTCCTTCGTGCAGCTGGCGCGGTTCCTCTCGGCTCCGGCTGCGCCCGCCGCGGCCGCGTCGTTCGCGATGGTCGGCTTCACCCTCGCCAACACCCTCTCCGAGCACGGCGCCGTGGCCCGCGGCCAGTGCGAGACGGGGCCGGACGGACGGCTGAAATCCATCACGGAGCGCACCGGCATCCTCGCGGCCGACGTCGGCCCGGGCCGGACCTACACCGGCGGCGAGACGGTCTCGATGAACTGCTGGGGCTTCACCCCGGCGCTATTCCCTGGGCTCGATGCCCAGCTGCGCGAGTTCCTCGCGGCGAAGTCCGGTGATCCCAAGGCGGAGTTTTACCTGCCCGCGGCGGTCTCCGTCATGATCGCGCGGCGCGAGGCGGAGGTGCGCGTGCTGCCGACGGCGAGCGCGTGGTTCGGCGTGACCTACCGCGAGGACAAGCCCCGGGTCGTCGCGGCCATCGCCGGGCTCGTGGCGCAGGACGCCTACCCGGCGAAGCTCTTCTAGCCGCACCCGGCGGACCGGTAGAAAGATTCCTGTCGGTTCAGGCTGGAGCCCGCGGCCGAGTCCGGCTGGATTGAGCGCTGCACCGACCCCCGGCAGCGAAACCCGCCTCCTCCACGCGTCCTCGGCAATCTTCCGCGGTGAAAAAAGATCCCCTTTCCTGGCCGGTCCTCAAGTCCTACAGCGGCGAGCACCTCGCGCGCGTGGCCCTGCCGGTCGGCGGGATCGGGACCGGCACGGTCTCGCTCTGCGGCTGGGGGGCGTGGCGCCACTGGGAGGTGATGAACCGCCCGGCCAAGGGTTATAACCCAACCGGCCAGGGCGGGGCCGGGGCGTTTTTCGCGGTGCGCGCGGCCCGCCGCGGCGAGCCGGCGGTGACGCGGCTGCTCGAGGGCCCGCTGCCGGTCGGGGAATGGGAGGGCGAGGAGGGCTCGCCGGCGCGGCAGGCCGGGCTCCCCCGTTTCCGCCGCTGCACGTTCCGGGCGGCATACCCGCTGGCGCAGGTCGAACTGGCGGACGACGCCATGCCGGTGCGGGCGGTGGTGCAGGCCTTCAACCCGCTCATCCCTGGCGACACGGCGCGCAGCAGCCTGCCCGTCGCACTCGTGCGCGTGGTGCTGCGGAACCCGTCGCGCGCGCCCGTCACGGCGGCGGTGGCCGCGGTGCTGCCCAACTTCATTGGCTGTGACGGCTTCACGCAGAAACTGGACGCATTTCGCGGCAAGCTCTTCCCGGCCGGCGCCGTGGGCAACCGCAACACCGAGCGCGCCGCGGGCGGGCTCCGTGGCGTGCGGCTCGACTCCACCGGCGTGGCGCCCGCGCACGCCGCCTGGGGCACGCTGGCGCTGGCGACGACGGCGAAGCGCGGGGTGACGACGCGGACGGCGTGGGCCGACGTCGGCTGGAACGACGCGCTGCTCGATTTCTGGGACGACTTTGCCGCCGACGGCCGGCTCGAGCCGCGCACGGCGAAGACGGACACGCCGACGGCCTCGCTGGCGGTGACCGTGGATCTCCCGCCGATGGGCGAGCGGGCGGTGGAGTTCGTCGTGGCGTGGCATTTCCCGAACCGGGAGAACTGGGGCCACGGCCCGGAGCACGTGTCCACGATCGTGGGCAACCACTACGCCGGGCAGTTCGCGGACGCGTGGGCGGCGGCGGAGCACGCGGCGCGGGCGTGGCCGGCGCTGGAGCGCGACACCGTCGCGTTCGTGCGCGGCGTGGCGGAGTGCGACCTCCCGGCGGAGGTGCGCGAGGCGGCGCTGTTCAACCTCTCGACGCTCCGGTCGCAGACCTGCTTCCGGACGGCGGACGGACGCTTCTTCGGCTGGGAGGGCTGCTTCGACCACAATGGCAGCTGTCACGGCAACTGCACGCACGTCTGGAACTACGAGCACGCGACGGCCAACCTGTTCCCCGAGCTCGCGCGGTCCATGCGGGAGACGGAGTTTTCCGAGTACGCGCTGCAGGAGGACGGCCTGATGACCTTCCGCGTGCCGCTGCCGCTGCGGCCCGTGCGGTCCCCGGCGTACGCGGCGGCGGACGGCCAGATGGGCTGCCTGCTCAAGCTCCACCGCGAGTGGCGCGTCTCCGGCGACACCGCCTGGCTGCGGTCGCTGTGGCCGCGGGCGCGGCGCGCGCTCGAGTTCGCGTGGCTGCCCGGCGGCTGGGACGCGGACCAGGACGGCGTGATGGAGGGCGTGCAGCACAACACGATGGACGTGGAGTATTTCGGCCCGAACCCGCAGATGGCCTCGTGGTACCTCGGCGCGCTGCGCGCGGCGGAGGAGATGGCGCGGGCCCTCGGCGAGGCGGAGTTCGCGGACCGCTGCCGCGGGCTCTTCGCGCGCGGCCGGGCGTGGGTGGACGCGAACCTGTTCAACGGCGACTACTACGAGCACCAGGTGCGGCCGGCGGGCTCGTGGGACCAAGTCCGGCCGGGGCTGGTGTTCTGGCCGGAGCAGAAGAATCCCGCCGCACCCGACTACCAGCTCGGCGCGGGTTGCCTCGTGGACCAGCTGGCGGGGCAGGTGAACGCGCATTTCGAGGGACTCGGTCACCTGCTCGACCCGGAGCACGAGCGCGAGGCGCTCCGCGCGGTGTTGGCGCACAACCGCCGGCACGGCTTTGAGGCGCACTTCAACCACATGCGCAGCTTCGTGCTCGGCGACGAGACGGCGCTGTTGATGGCGTCCTACCCGCGCGGCCGGCGCCCGGCGCGGCCGTTCCCGTACTACACGGAGGTCATGACCGGCTTCGAGTACTGCGTCGCGCTGCATTTGGCGCAGGAGGGGATGGTCCGGGACGCCCTCAAGGTGGTGCGCGACATCCGTTCGCGCTACGACGGGCGGAAGCGCAACCCCTTCGACGAGGCGGAGTGCGGCCACCATTATGCGCGGGCGCTGAACAGCTGGGGCCTGATCGCCGCGCTGACCGGCTTCCACTATTCCGCGCTGACCGAGGTCCTGACCCTCGCGGCGAGCCCGCGGCACGTGCGGTGGTTCTGGTCGAGCGGCACCGCCTGGGGCGTCGTCGAGCTGGCGCCGACGCGCCGGCGCACGAAGGTCACGCTCACCTGCCTCGCGGGCCGGCTCCGGCTGCGCCGGCTGGCGCTGACCGGCTTCGGCGCGCGGGACTTCACCGCCGCGAAAACGCTCGCGCCCGGGCGGTCGCTGACGGTTGAAATAGCGCCCGCCGCATGAGCACCTCCCCGGTTCCGCCCGAATTTCCCGCCGTCGCCTCCGCCTATCCGCTGCCCGGCCGCCTGGCGGCCGTCGCGCCGCACGGCAGCGGGCACATCAACGAGACCTACCTGGCGACCTTTGCGGACGCCGGCGGGGAGCGCCGCTACATCTTCCAGAAGATCAACCACCGGATCTTCCAGAACGTGCCCGGGCTGATGGACAACGTGCGGCGCGTGACCGCGCACATCGCGGCCAAGGTGCGGGCCGCGGACGGCCCCGAGGCGGCGCGCCGCGTGCTCACGCTCGTGCCGGCGCGCGACGGCGCGGCGTGCGTGCGGGACGCCGGCGGCGGCTACTGGCGCGTCTACGACTTCATCGCCGGGGCGCACACCGTGGACCGGGTCACCACGCCGGCGCAGGCGCGCGCGGCGGCGCAGGCGTTCGGGGCGTTCCAGGCCCAGCTCGCCGACCTCCCGGGCGGACGGCTGCACGAGACCATCCCGAACTTCCACCACACGCGCAGCCGCTTCGAGGCGCTGCGCAAGGCCGTCGCGGCCGACGCCGTGGGCCGGGCCGCCGAGGTGCGGGCCGAGATCGCGTTCGCCTTCGCGCACGAGGCCGACGCCGACCGCCTGCTCGGCTTGCTCGCCCGCGGCGAGATCACCGAGCGCGTCACCCACAACGACACCAAGATCAACAACGTGATGCTCGACGACGCCACCGGGCGGACCGTCGCGGTGATCGACCTCGACACCATCATGCCGGGGCTGCCGCTGTACGACTTCGGCGAGATGGTGCGGACCTCCGCGAGTTCCACGCTCGAGGACGACCCCGAGCCGGCGAACATGCACCTGCAGCTCCCGCTGTTCCGCGCGCTGGTCGAGGGCTACCTCGGCTCGCCGGTCGGCCGCGTGCTCAACGCCGTGGAGCGAGCGCACCTCGGGTTCGCGGGCCAGCTGATGACCTACGAGAACGGCATCCGCTTCCTCGCCGACTACCTGCAGGGCGACACCTACTACAAGATCCGCCATCCCCGCCACAACCTCGACCGTTGCCGGACCCAGTTCGCGCTCGTCCGCAGCCTCGAAGCCGCGCATCCTGCCATGGCCGCCATCGTCGCCGAAGTCTCCGGTTCCCCATGAAGCTCTCCCGTCCCGACGCCGACATTTACCTCCCCGAGCCGTCCGGCCTCGCCCCCGCGGCGGCCCTGGCGCGCACGACGCACCTGTGCGTGACCGCGCACCAGGACGACATCGAGATCAACGCCTACCCGGGCGTGGCCGAGTGCTTCGGGCGGCCCGACCGGTTCTTCACCGGCGTGACGGTGACCAACGGCGCGGGTTCGCCGCGGGCGGGGGCGTTCGCCAACATCACCGACGACCAGATGCAGGCGGTGCGCCGCGAGGAGCAGCGCGCCGCGGCCCGGCTGGGGCGGTACAACCTGCAGCTGCAGCTGGCGCACCCGAGCGCGGACGTGAAGCGGCCCGGCCATCCCGGCGTGCGCGCCGACCTCGCGGCGATTTTCGGCGGCTGCCGGCCCGAGGTGGTCTATCTCCACCAGCCGGCGGACAAGCACGACACGCACGTGGCCGTGCTGCTGCGCTGCCTCGAGGCGCTGCGGTCGCTGCCGGCGGACCGCCGCCCGCGGCGGGTGCTCGGCGTCGAGGCCTGGCGCGGGCTCGACTGGCTCGGCGACACGGAGAAGGTCCCGCTCGACTGCAGCGCGCACCCCGAGCTGTCGCTGGCGCTCATGCAGGTGTTCGCCTCCCAGATCGCGGGCGGCAAGCGCTACGACATCGCCGCGCTGGGCCGGCGCCAGGCCAACGCCACCTTCCACGCGTCGCATGCCACGGACCAGTTCACCTCGATCGCGTGGGCGATGGACCTCACGCCGCTCGTGGCGGACGAGAAGCTGAGCGTGGCCGACTTCGCGCTCGGCGCGATCGAACGGCTGCGCGCCGACGTGGCCGGACGCCTCGCCCGGTTGGGCTGAGGCGGGGTTCACCACGAAGGGCACGAAGCCCGCACTCCGACTTCGCGCGCTTCGCGGCCTTGGCGGTAAAAATCTGCGGGCCCGAATCAGATCACCGCCAAGAGCGCGAAGCGCGCGAAGGCCAAGCCTGCTCAGCCTTCGTGGGCTTCGTGCCCTTCGTGGTGAAACAAATCTAGGCGCGGAAGCCGTGGGTGCGGCCGAGGGCGAGGCACTCGGCGACCGGGGCGACGGCGTCGGACGTGGTGGGATGGCGCAGCGACGCGGCGGCGACACAGGCGCCGAGCTCAAGGCAGCGGGGCATCGGCCAATCCTCGTGCAGCCCGTACAGCACGCCGGCGGCAAAGGCATCGCCCGCACCGGCGGTGCCCGCGATCGCGGACGCGGGCAGTCGCACGCTACCCTGCCAGCACACCTCGCCGCGGGCGGACACAGCGCAGGCTCCCTCGGGAAAGTGAACCAGCACCCAGTCGCGGACGCCGAGGGCAAGCAGGGCCCGGGCGGCGTGCTCCACCGCGGCCCGGTCGAGTTGCTCGCCGCGGCCCACCGCGATGCCGGTGACCGCCTCCGCCTCGTAGTCGTTGATGAAGAGCGTGTCCACCTCGGGCAGCACGGGCGCGACGATGGCGCGCTGGCGCGCGGCGTCGGTGCTGACGCAGTCGAGCGTGGTCCGCAGTCCCGCGGCGCGCGCCCGGCGCAGCACCTCGGCGGCGCGGGGACGCCCGTCCTCGCCCGCCGCGTCGAGCGCGTCGAGGAGCAGCAGATAGGCGAAATGGAAGATCCGCGCGCGCGTCGCCGTGAAATCAAAATGCCCGGGCGCCAGCAGCGCGTTGGTGCCGCGGTCGTGGAAATAGGTGCGGTGGCCGGTGTCGCGCACGCTCATCACGTCGGTGTAGCTGGTCGGCCGCTCGCGGGTCACGTGCAGCTGGGCCGGGTCGATGTGGTGGGCTTTGCAGTCCTCGAGGATGCGGCGCCCGTCGGCGTCGTCGCCCAGCAGCCCGATCCCGGCCAGCGGGAAGGGCGCCTGCATCCGGGCCAGGTCCTTGAGCACATTGTACGGTCCGCCGCCGTTGCCGGAGGAGAGTCCGACGATGTTGGCGAGGCTGTCCTGGGCGGGCCAGGCGTCGATGAGCTTGACGTGGTCGATGAGCCAGTTGCCGCCTGCGATGAGTCCGGAGCGCATGAAAAGTGGGTGAAAGGGTGGGCGCGAACCTGCCCGCGACAGAAGGCCATTCGCCTCCGGCCGGCAAGCCTGGTTGCGGATATACCACGAAGGGCACGAAGCTCACGAAGCCTGAGCCGGCTTGGCCTTAGCGCCCGAAGTCGGAGTCCGACCTTCGTGCGCTTCGTGCCCTTCGTGGTGAAGGGTTTGGCGTGGTGCCGGCCAATGGGATTGCGTCGTTTAGGGCGGCACCTAGGTTGGGGCCGACCTGCCATGCTCAGCCTTCCCTTTGAACTTTTGCTGGTCGGACTGCTGGTCCTGGCCAACGGCCTGCTGGCGATGACGGAGACGGCGGTGGTCTCCGCGCGCAAGGCGCGGCTGCGCGAGCTCGCGGCGAAGAACGACCTCGGCGCGGCGCGCGCGCTGGTGCTCGCGGAGCACCCGACGCGGTTCCTCGCGCTGGTGCAGTTCTGGCTGACGCTGTCGGGCATGATCGCCGGCATGCTGGGCGGCGCGCGGCTGGCGCCGCAGCTGGCGGAGGTGCTGGCCCGGGTGCCGGCGCTCGCGCCCTTCGCCCCGGCGCTGGGCTTCATCCTCATCGCCATCGGGCTCACGGCCTTCCTCGTGCTTTTCGGCGAGCTGGTGCCCAAGCGCATCGGCCGGGCGCACCCGGAGAAGGTCGCCTCGCTGTTCGCCGACTCGATGCGCGGGCTGGCCTGGCTGGCGGCGCCGTCGCTGCGCGTGCTGGAGCTGGCGACCAACGGCGTGACGCGGCTGATCCGGCTGCGCACGCGGCCGGCGGCGGAGGCGGTGGGTGAGGACGAGGTGCGCGCGCTGATCGAGCAGGGCCTGCACGCCGGCGTGTTCCAGCGGGCGGAGAAGGAGATGGTCGAGGGCGTGCTCGCGCTGGACCAGTTGCCGGTGACGGCGCTGATGACGCCGCGGCCGAAGATCGTGTTCCTCAACATCGACGACCCCGAGGAGGTCAACTGGCGCAAGATCGTCACCAGCGGCCACTCGTATTTTCCCGTCTACCAGGACAGCCGCGACCAGATCGTCGGCATGGTGGCGGTGAAGGCGCTCTGGGCGCACTCGGCGATCGGGCTGCCCACGACGCTGAAGAACCTGCTGCTGCCGCCGCTGGTCGTGCCGGCGAACCTGACGGCGATCCAGCTGCTCGAGCAGTTCAAGAAGTCCGGCAAGCACATCGGCGTGGTCACGGACGAGTTCGGCGCGGTGCAGGGCCTGGTGACGCTCATTGACGTCCTCGAGGCCATCGTCGGCGACCTGCCCAGCCTGGGTCACCGGAACCAGCCCGAGGTGAAGCGCCGCGACGACGGCTCCTGGCTGCTGGACGCCACGCTGGCCACCGGCGAGCTGAAGCATCTGCTGGGGATCGAGGTGGACCTGCCGCAGGAGGAGGCGGCGGAGTACCAGACGCTGGGCGGATTCGTGGTCACGCAGTTCGGCCGGATTCCCGCCGCGGGCGATCATTTCGACTGGGGCGGGTGGCGCTTCGAGGTCATGGACATGGACCGCCGCCGGGTGGACAAGGTGCTGGTGGGAAAAGCCCCGGCCGCTGACGCCGCCGAGCGGGTGTCGGCGTGAGGACGGGGCTTTGAGCTTCGGATTTCGCCCGTTGCCTTTCCGGAATTGACCCCTGAGGTTGGCCCGTGGCGGATTCATGCAAGATGCCTTCACCGGACAAAACACCCGCATCCAAGGCCGCATCCTCCCGGACGCGGCCGGGCGCGCCGCTCTTCAACACGATCACGAGCGACGACTGGAAGCGCTCGCTGGCCTCGGCGCGGCGGCAGCCGAATGCGGTCTCCGCGCAGATTCGGACCGCGATCTCGTCCTCCTCGCGGAAGACGAAGTAAGCCTGCTGGAGTCGGCCGGGAACGAGTGGGCAGCGCTGGGCGGGGCGATCCGGGCCTGGCGCGCGCTGCTGCCGCTGCGGAGCCTGGAGGACTTCGGGTTTCCCTCGGCCGCGGAAAATCCCCTGGAGGAGCCCAACGAACTCCTGCGGCGCATCGGCGGCGGGGTCGAGGCGTGGGCGTATGCGGCCGAGGCCGACGGCTCGGTCTACAAGTTCTACCTGCCGCGCGAGGAGAAGCGGATCGGCAGCGCGTTCGGCTTCCGGCTCGGCGACGAGACCGCGCTGCTGGCCGAGGCGCAGCTCGGCAGCTACCGCGCGCTGCTGGAAAAGCTGCTGCTGATCGAAGTGCTGGGCGGCATGGCGACGGAGGTCATCGCGGTCACACCCGAGGGCATCCTCGTTGCCAAGCAGGCCCTCGGCGAGCCGCTGCCGCAGGGGGACGACGTCTCCGGCGTGCTGCCCGCGGGCCTGATCGAGATTCCCTCGCGCTTCCTGCGCGCCAACCGCGACCATCCGCGGCTGTGCTTCACCGGCGGCCAGGCCTGGCTCGTGGCCGACCTGCACGCGCGGAATTTCGTACGCTGCCCGGACGGGGCCCTGCGGGTGATCGACCTGGTCGCCGCCCCGTGGCCGGACCAGGAGACCGCGCGCAGCCCGCTGATCCGCGACTGGCTCGCGCGCGTGCGCCGGGATCCCGCGGCCGGCGTGATGCCGGCGGCGGACGACGACGAGCTCTGAGGCCGGCCGCGCGGGTTACTTCTGCTCGGCGACGAACTGCAGGATCGCCGCGGCCTGCTGGTCGGTCGTGCCGCGGTAGTCGGCGTAGACGACCTTGCCGCCCTTGATAAGGTAGGCCGAGCGGTGGGCGAGGCCGACCATCGGCATCGTGGGCACGCCGAAGGCCTGGATCACGGTGTTCTGCGGGTCGGCGATCAGCGTGAACGGCAGGCGGTACTTGGCCTTGAAGGCCTGCTGCGCGGCGACGTCGTCGTGGCTCACGCCGATGACGGCGACCCCCTGCTTTGTCAGCTCCTCGTAGCCGTCGCGCAGGGAACAGCCCTGCTTCGTGCAGCCCGGGGTGTCGGCCTTGGGATAGAAATAGACCAGCGTGTAGGTGTGCGCGGCATACACGTCGGCCAGCGCGAGGGCGGCGCCGGCGTCGGTGGTGCCGGTGACGGCGGGGGCGGGATCGCCGACCTTGAGGGGTTCGGCGCGGGCGAAGAGAACGGACATAAAGGAGAAGGCCATGACAGCGAGGAAGGGGCGGAGTTTCATACGCGGCAGAGGTAAGCCAATGCGGATATTTCGCAAGCGCCGTGCGTGAGACGACGATGCGAAAAGTTCCGTCGTGTGAGATTTTTTTCAGTGATAAAAACCGCGGAACCGCGGCGGAACCCGTGGTCAAACGGGCATCGCTTCGCGGTCCAGCATCGCGGCGCGACAAAGACCAAACCATGAACCAAAAAACCAAACTCGTTAGTTTAATTTCGGCTGCGGCGGCTTCGCTCGGCCTCGCCCTCTCGGCGTCGGCCCAGACGGCCACCGCCGAAGTCCCGGCGTCGTTCGGGAACGGCGCGGCCCTCCTGGGGTCGGGCTACACCTCCGTGGCGTACCGCTACACGGACCTCGACAACGGTCCGCCGAGCGCGCTCCGCGGCGCGGTCCTGACCTTCAACCAGCCGCTGCAGGCCGGGCTCGACTTCACGCTCAGCTATGACTGGGCGCGCGCGAGCGCCGACCCGATCCGGCTGACGAACCAGGACCTCAATGCCGGCGTGACGGCATTCTCCAAGCTCGAGTGGGGCAAGCCGTACGTGCAGGCCCTCGCGGGCTGGGAGTGGCGCCGCGGCGCCGGCTTCACGGGCAACTCCTTCGCCTACACGCTCGGCACCGGCATGGAGTTCCAGGCCGCGTCGGCGCTGGCGCTGACGCCGTACATCAACTTCGTCCGCGCGACCCACTTCAGCCAGAACGAGGTGGATTACGGGGTGAAGGCCACCTACCGCATCACGCGCCAGTGGGGCGTGACGGCCGGCTATGAGTACGACGCGGTCCAGCACGCGAAGGATCGCAACGTCTACACGCTCGGGGTGAATTACCACTACTGAGCCAAGTCCCAGACAAGAATTCAGGCCGCACGGTGCAAACCGCGCGGCCTTTTTAGTGCCTAGGCCTCAAGGGTGATCACAACGGATGGGTCACCACGAAAGGGACGAAACACACGAAACCGGAGAGGGGCCCACGGAATACACGGACCACACGGAAATCCGCGCTGGTGATCTCTGACGTGCACTGACCTTACAGTAGCCGTAGCCAGACGCCTAGCGGGCAAGGGTATGTTTCGGATTGGAGTGACAATCCCGAGCGGACCAAACCATGAGCGTCGCTCAAGGTTTGGTCCGCGAGGATTTCCGTGTGGTCCGTGTATTCCGTGGGCCACCCTCCGATCCAAACCCTTTCGTGTGTTTCGCATGTTTCGTGGTGACCCTCTCGGAGCGGTAACCAAAAAACACACAAAGCCCACGAAAGGGTGGGCCGGTGTGCTCATTCTATCCTACTCGAGCCCGGCCACGTTCACGTCCTTGGGGAACTCGACGGCGAATTTGACGGTGAGCTCGCGCTTCTCGCCGGGCTTGAGGTCGAGCGTCCACTTCAGCGCGCCCTCGGGCGTCGGGGCGATGTCGTGCGCGTCGGGGGCGAGCTGGTTCACGACGATCTTCTCATTGCGCGAGACCGGGAGCTGGTCGGCGACGATGACACGCTCGGCGGTCTTCTTGTTGTTCTGGATCGTGATCAGGTACTCGTAGGTGATGCGCCGGCCGGAGTTGGTGAGGCCGATTTCCTCGGTGAACTTGTTCAGGCGCTTGTGCTTCACGCTGATCCCCTCGTCGGCCCCGAGGGCGAGGTCGAACTTCTCGCCGGACATGACCGTGCGCAGGCCGCTGGTGGCGACGAAGGTGCCGTCGAGGAACACGTTCATCGGGCCCGCGAGCAGCGGGAAGTCGGAGGAGTTGGCGACCTTCGCGGTGAGAAAGGCGGCGGGCAGCAGCTTGGGCGAGGTGAGGTACTCGGGGTTGGTGCTCAGGCGCACGGAGGCGACCGGGACCTTCTGTGGGGAGTTGTCGCTCGGGATGCTGGCGGCCGTGGCGATGCGGAAGGACGCGCTGGTGGCGCCGGACTCGAGCGTGGCGCCGGCAAGCTCGGCGTCGTGTTCCGGCGGGGGCGCCTGGACGGCGAGGTTCGTGGTGAACCGCTGCATGTCGACATTGCCCGTGACGGCGGGGAAGTTGACGGCCTTGGCCGCGAACTCGCGCAGGCGAAGATTATCCTCCCGCGCCTCGTTGCGCAGTGCGATCGGGTTGTAGAGATCGAGACTCCAGGTGGAGAGGGCGGGGGCGCCGCCGCCGAGGCCGGGGCGGGCGGTGGAGAGGGTGAGGGCGACGTCCTTCCAGTCCTCGCCCGTGCTCTGGCGGACCAGACCGAAGTAGCCCAGGGCGACGGCGCGCTCGCTGCTCAGCACGCGGGCGTCGTAGCTCGGCGCCCAGCTGGCGCCCGGGACCGTGTAGGAGAGGGCGACGTCGAGGCTGCCGGCCTGCGGGGCGGACACGCGGACGGTCACGGTCTTGTAGGCCTTGCCGCCGGCGCCGTGCAGCTCGTTGAGCTGGTTTTGCGCGGTGGTGACCTTGTTCTGCAGGTCCTCGCGCTGCTCGTCGAGGGCGGTGCGGTCGGCGACAACCTTCGCCTTCTGCTCGGAGAGATAGGTGAGCGCGGTCGTGAACTGGTTCAGGTCGGGACGGGGGACGTCCTTGGTGGGCGGGGCGAAGAGGGCGGCTTCCATCCGCTCGAGCGAGGCGCTCTGGGCCTGGAGCAGGGCGGTGTGGTCGTCGAGGCCGCGCAGCTGCTTCTGGAGGCCGCGGAGGAGGTCCTCGAGCTCCTTGACCCGGGCGTTGGGCGTGAAGTCGACGTAGGTTTGGCGGGAGCTGACGTCGAGGATGAGGGCCTGGGCGGTGCCGTGGCCGCTGACCTGTAGCGAGCGCTCGTTGAGCGTCTGGGGCAGGTTGGCGAAGACCAGCTCGGTGATGCCGCCGGCCAGGTCGACGCTGGCGGTGCGGGTGACCACGGCGCGATCCGGGTAGACCGTGACGGCGCTGATGGCGGAATTGACCGGCGCGGGCGTGGCACTGGCGAGTGAGGCGGCGAGCAGGACGCCGAGGAGGGCGAGGGGAGTTTTCATGGGAAATTCAGGCAGGGACATCACCCGTTCAAACGCCGGGGCCCGGGAAATATTAGGCCGGGGCGCCCGAAAAATCGGGGGGAGAGTCCCGCGTGGGGCTGTGGCCAAGGGAGCAGAGGCTGCGATTATGGCGGAAAATGCCGGGAAAGCCGCTCCAAAATAGGCCCCTGGAGCGGCCGGAATCGCGGGTTTATTCGACCGGTTTCCGCGCGAATTTGCCTTGCACAGGTCGGCGTGGGCCGGAGGGTTGTGAACAATAAGTCGGAACCTCCCCAAAACGGTCGAGACTAACGCCCCTGCCCACCTTTCCCCAGTGGCACGAGACCGCTCTTGCCCGATGGATTTTCTTTCTACAACTTGCTTCCTCTCATGTTCATAGTTTCGCCTTTCCGCGCCCTCCGGGGTCATCTGGGTCTCGTGGCCGGTCTTGCGCTTCTCGCGCTTTCCCCTGCGCCGCTGCTCGCCCAGCTCAATTCCCCCTCCGCCGCCGACGGGTATGACCCGAACGTCAATGGGACGGTTTTCGCGCTGGCGGTGCAGGCGAACGGCAAGAGCATCGTGGCGGGCAATTTCAACAACGTCGGCGGCTTCGCGCGCAACAACATCGCCCGCGTCAATGTCGACGGCTCGGTCGATCAGACCTTCGATCCCAACGTCAATGGCCGGATCAACGCGGTCGTGGTCCAGTCGGACGGCAAGATTCTGATTGGCGGATATTTCACGACGGTGCAGCCGAACGGCGCGGGGTCGGCGACGGTGCGCAATCACGTCGCCCGGCTGAATGCCGACGGCACCCTCGACACCAGCTTTAATCCCAATGTCGGCGGCGTGCTCGCGCCCGAGGTGGAGGCCATCCTGGTCCAGTCGGACGGCCGCATCGTGCTGGGTGGAACGTTCACGACGGCGCAGCCGAACGGCGCGGCGACCGTGACGACCCGCAACCGGGTGGCGCGCTTCAATGCCGACGGCACTCTCGACGCCGGCTTTGATCCCAATGTGGACCGCGTGGTGCTCTCCATCGCCCAGCAGTCGGACGGAAAACTCATCCTCGGCGGCGGCTTCACCATGGTGCAGCCGAACGGCGCCGCCACGGCGACCGTGCGCACCTCGATTGCGCGCCTCAATATCGATGGCTCGGTGGACACCGGCTACGATCCCGAGCCGAACAACGGCGTGACCAAGGTCGTGGTGCAGCCCGACGATCGCGTGATTGCGGCCGGATACTTTTCGACGGTTGCTCCCAACGGCGCCGGTGCCACTTCGAATGCGCTCCATCTGGCCCGGTTCAACGGGGATGGCTCGCTCGACACCACCTACAACCCCGGAGTCTCCGGCAACGTCATGACGCTGCAACTGCAGCGCAACGGCGGGCTCATCCTCGGCGGCACGTTCTCGGCGGTCCAAAGCGTCAAGCGCAACTACGTGGCCCGTCTGAACGTGGACGGCACCTTGGACACGGTATTTGACCCGGAGGCCAACTACACCGTTTTCGCGATCGCGGAACAGTCCGACGGCTCGATCCTGCTCGGCGGCAATTTCACCCAGCTCCAGCCCAATTCCGCCACCGCGCCGATCACCCGCAACGGCCTGGCGCGCGTGAACGTCAACGGCACCCTCGATTCCGACTTCACCCCCGACACCAACGGCCGGGTGCTGTCGCTCCTGGTCCAGTCGGACGGCAAGGCGCTGGTCGGCGGCTCCTTCACGAGCATCGCCGGCGTCACCCGCAACTACATGGCGCGCCTGAATGCAGATGGCTCGCTCGACACGGGGTTTGACCCGAATCTCAACGGCGAGGTGGCGGCCATCGCGCTGCAGGGAGATGGAAAAATCCTGATCGGCGGCAGCTTCACCACGGTGAAGGGCAATTCAAAGCAGCACATGGCCCGCCTAAATGCGGACGGCTCACTGGACACGTCCTTTGAACCGAATCCTGACAGCAAGGTGGCTGCGATTGCCGTTCAGTCGGACGGAAAAATCCTGATCGGCGGCTACTTCCTTTACGTGCGGCCCAATGGGGCGTCGGCTTCGACCGCCCGCAACCGGCTGGCCCGCATGAATGCGGACGGCTCGCTCGACATCAGCTATGATCCGCAGCCCGGCGGCCCGATCCTGGCCATCAAGCTCCAGTCCGACGGCCAGGCGCTCGTCGGCGGCAATTTCACGTCCTTCACTGCGGGCAACCGCGCCAACATCGCCCGCATCCAGACGGACGGCACGGTGGACCCCAATTACAACCCGGTCGCCAACCAGCAGGTCAACGCGATCGTCATCCAGTCGGACGGCAAAGCCGTCATCGGCGGGGCCTTCACCTATCTCCAGCCGGTCAACGCACCGGTGGTCACCACGGACACCAAGAACGCGGACGGCACGACGACGACGACCAAGACCACGACGAGCTTCCGCCGAGGCATCGCGCGCATCAACACGGACGGCACGGTGGACCCGGCATTCGACCCGAGCACGAACAACGTGGTGCGAGCACTCGCGCTGC
>Ga0265327_10003309_pt1 | contig 15607 bp, 14 predicted proteins | sample 41621metaG_FD_202089 | JGI IMG/M metagenome (GOLD analysis project Ga0265327, IMG submission 202089) | Rhizosphere microbial communities from Carex aquatilis grown in University of Washington, Seatle, WA, United States - 4-16-21 metaG | ecosystem: Host-associated > Plants > Roots > Rhizosphere... | reverse complement strand
TTTAATGACTCAACATAGGATTAACCGTGAGCTTAGCGATTTTTGATTTGGATAACACGCTGATTGCCGATGACAGCGATTATTTATGGGGACAGTTTCTGGTAGATCAGGGTATTGTCGATAAAAACCGTTATGAAAGCGCCAACGCCAAGTTCTACGACGACTACAAACAAGGGAGTTTGGATATTGTCGAATTTCTCCGTTTTTCGCTACAGCCTTTAGCGGACCATAACCCCGAACAGCTCTATCAATGGCGGGCGCAATTCCTGGAAGAATCCATCAAGCCGTTATTGTTGCAACCGGCGCAACAGCTGATCGACATCCATAAAGACCGGGGCGATACTGTGCTGGTCATCACCGCCACCAACCGTTTTGTGACCGAGCCGATAGTCCGCTTATACGGCATTGAAAACTTATTGGCGACCACGCCGGAATTCGTCGATGGCCGCTATACCGGCGCTTTTACCGGCATTCCGTGTTTTCGGGAAGGTAAAGTCAAATTGCTCGAAGCATGGCTGGAAAACTCGGATGAAACCATGCAGGGCAGCTGGTTTTACAGCGATTCCCATAATGACTTGCCGTTGCTCAAGTTGGTCGATAATCCGGTTGCGGTCGATCCCGACGAAAAACTGACCGAGTTTGCAAACGCCGCCAACTGGCCGATCATCAGCCTGAGAGACGGTCAATGTCCTACGCATCATTTTCAAAAATAGAAGTGAGGTCAAGCTACAAGGTTCAAGATTAAAGGAGCTCTAGCTTTAATTTTGAACCTTGAACCTTGAACCTTGAACCTTGAACCTTGAACCTTGAACCTTGAACCTTGAACCTTAACCATGACATTCCCTACCATTGAATCTTTCGTCGGCAATACGCCTTTAGTCAGGCTACAGCGCTTGCCCGGCAATACTACCAATACCCTTCTGGTTAAGCTGGAGGGCAACAACCCGGCCGGTTCGGTAAAAGACCGCCCGGCGCTCAGCATGATTAAGCATGCCGAGCAAAGAGGCGAAATTAAACCCGGCGACCGCTTGATTGAAGCGACCAGCGGCAACACCGGCATTGCTTTGGCGATGGCGGCGGCGATCAAAGGCTATAAAATGACTTTGATCATGCCGGACAACATGAGCGAAGAACGCCGGGCTTCGATGAAAGCATACGGTGCTGAAATTATTCTGACGCCTGCCGCAGGCAGCATGGAAGCGGCAATCGATTTGTCCAGGGCAATGGAAGCGGCCGGTCAAGGGAAAGTTCTTGATCAGTTTTCCAATCCCGATAATCCTCGCGCTCATTATGAAGGCACCGGTCCTGAAATCTGGCGCGACACGCAGGGCAAAATAACCCATTTTGTCAGTTCCATGGGCACGACTGGCACGATTATGGGTACTTCGCAATTTCTGAAAGAACAAAATGCCGACATTCAGGTGATCGGCGTGCAGCCGGAAGGCGAGTCTAAAATTCCCGGCATCCGGCGCTGGCCTAAAGAGTATTTGCCGAAAATTTATTTGGCGGATCGGGTTGACCGGATTATCGATGTCGATCAGGCATCGGCTGAAAACGTCACCCGCGCCTTGGCTGCTGAAGAAGGCATTTTTGCCGGTATTTCATCCGGCGGCGCGGTGCATGCGGCGTTAAAATTGTCTGAACAAGTTGAACATGCGGTGATTGTGGTGATTATCTGTGACCGGGGCGATCGGTATTTATCGACGGGAGTTTTTCCCGGTTAATGCATAGGCGTCAACATCAGCCGGATAAGCGTGCGGAGTTTTTCTTATCGTTCCCACGCCCCGGTGTGGGAATGCGGTATGAGACGCTCCGGCACCGTGTCCGGCCGGATTAATGCAACTGGGAATGAGCGGCCGATTACTTGGCTTCGTCGCATTTATTTTCATAACACCCATCGCTAACGCGTTGGATAGCGTATCGCTTAATATCGGAACCCTTACAGGGGCGCAATGGCAATTAGAAGATACTAATATCGCCCTGACCGATTTAGCGCAAAGTCCGCAACAACTGGCATTAACGATTTCCCGGTTAAGCCTGCCGCAACCCTTCAATGACCTCAGTCTGGTCAATATCCGCTGCACCGCTTTCACCTGGCAAAATAAAGAGTTGTCATGTGAACAGGGCAGGGCGAAGCTGCATTCAAAACGTTGGCAGTCGCCAAGCGCTCAGTTTTCTTTCCATATTACCGAAAAACACAGTTCGTTTAAGTTGAGCGATTTGCCTCTGGCCGGCGGCATTATCGCGATTGAAGGCGAACAAAGAGGCGAGCAATGGCAAGTGCAAATTGACGCCCAAGCTGTCGAGGGCAAATTGATTCAACAACTGTTGCCGCCGCAGCCGTTCAAATTGAAAGCCGGTAAAACGAACATCGCTTTAAAGGCATCCGGCAGCCATGCGCGGTTAGAGGCGTTGACTTTAACCGCCGTGCTTAACGGCCTGACCGGGCAAAGCCAAGACGGGCGCGTTGCCGCTGAAGCATTACTATCGACGGTTACGCTGAACGCTCAACATAATAACGGCTTATGGCACTGGCAAAATCATGTCGAGATTAACGGCGGCGCATTGTACGTAGAGCCTTTATACCTGGAAACGGCCGGGCATTCTCTCATTTGGGAGGCGCAGGGCGACTGGAATCCCGCAAACGCACAGGTCGACATTAAGTCCGCGCATTACCGGCATTCCAGCGTTGGCGAATTAAGCGGCAGCGCAAGCGTTAAATACAAGGACGGCGTAAGCCTTGAACAAGCCGAACTTTCCCTGAACACTAACAACTTGCAGGGCTTGTCTGAAATATATTTAAAACCTTTTGTTGAGCAGACGGTTTTACAAGGCGTTTCGTTCTCAGGCCGGTTAAAAGCCGATGTTTCTGTTAGCCGTCATTCCTTAATCGCATTGACGGCCACTTTCGATCATGTCGATATTAAAGACGCCGCAGGCCGCGGCGGAGTTTTGGGCGGTGCGGGCCGGTTTAACTGGTCTAACGATGAAACCTTTCTCCGGCCTTCGAAATTGGCTTGGCGGCACTTGCAGCTGCGCGCCGTGCCGATAGGTCCGGCAGAGATTTCGTTTTTGACTCGGGCCGACCGTTTCAGGTTGCTGAAAAAGGCCGAACTGCCTTTTTCGGGTGGGATATTCGCCATTAATCATTTTAGTTGGCAAGCAAAAAAACAGCTCTCGTTTGAAGGCGATTTAAGCAATGTGTCGCTGGAACAATTGTCCACGGCCTTGAACTGGACGCCGTTATCGGGCAGCCTCAGCGGTCATATTCCTCGCGTCGACTATAGCGATAAAATTCTGAGTTTGGGCGGTGAGTTGATCGTCAAGGTTTTTGACGGCGAAGTTAGAATCAGCAATCTTGCCTGTTCGGGCTTATTTACCGATTTTCCCAAGCTTCAAGGCGACTTGGACATTGAAAACCTGGATTTGGATCAGCTAACCGGCAAGTTTAAATTCGGCGGTATTACCGGCAGGCTATCGGGCTATGTCCGGCAGTTGTCTATGGAAAACTGGCGTCCGCTGACGTTTTTCGCGTGGTTGGGTACGCCGGAGAACGATGATTCCCGGCACCGGATCAGTCAAAAAGCGGTGCAAAACATCGCCAATATCGGTGGCGGCGGCGCGGCCGATTTATTATCGAAGAGCTTTTTACGGTTTTTTGAAACCTTCGGTTACGACAAGCTCGGTCTGGGCTGTTATCTGCATGACGGCGTATGTCAGCTGATGGGGGTAGAAGCTACGGAATCCGGTTATGCGATTATCACCGGCGGCGGTCTGCCGCGGATTAATGTGATCGGCTACAATCCCCGCGTTGACTGGAATGTGTTGATGGAGCGCTTGCAGCGTATTTCGACATCGGATGACGTGATTGTTGAGTAGCTACTGACTTAAGGAATTGTTTTACCTAACGAAACTAAAGAATTGGTTAGGTAAGATGCATGGGACGCAATGTTAGAAAGGAATACTATCTTCGGTTATAGATTCTGGTGGGCGATGAAGTACGAATCGAGATTCGTTTGCGTCGATCCATTCCCACCCAGTATCAGTGACACATACCCCGTCATAGTTTTCCATTTGGTTCTGGTCATACAGTTCGGCCATTTCAATGAACTTCTTGTTTGCAAGCCGTCGAATACCGATATTGAAGCCCATATTTGTAATACCTGCGCGTTCAGAGTCACGTTTTGCACTGAATACGGCAACGATTCCAGAAGGAAGAAAGCTACTACCTGCAATGACAGCTAAGACGACGATTTCTGTTTGAGATAGCCCTTCAATCGGGGCAATCGGATCAGCTTCTGCCAGTCGTTGAAGTGTCTCGCCTTTTTGAGCGAGAGCCTTGATGCGAGACGTCAGGCTTTCTCGCAAGTTATCAAAATCACTTGAAGAATCTGCTTGGTAGGGAATAATTGTCCTGTGTTGAATATCGAATGGATATTTTTTTTCTCTTCGCTCATCGGAGCAGACCATAACTATTGGGCGTCTTGATGCAAAGGCGAACCCTAATTCGTACCAAACATTCGGGTTGTCGGTAGTAATGTCAGCCAGACAAACTTCTGCTTTTCGGATGCCTTCCTCAATAGCATCAATTGGTATAAGAACCGAAGGATCTTTGTCCACTCGATAAGCCTCTAAGCCAGCCGCCTCGATAGCGGGCTTATAAACATCTGTGAACCGTTTATCAAATTTTCCAGAGTCAAATGGCTGGATAACGAAGCAGGTTGTCATTATGATCTCCAAAGAGCCTATCTAATAATTTATAAAATAGAAAAATAACTTTAATTTCATTTAATGGTCTAAGTATCAGATCATTAAGTGATATGACACCTTTTAGAAAAACGTCTAAGTGGCTTTAGTATCCGTGTTGAGCAGATTTGAGCGGGCAGTATTAGACGCTTTATTTTGCATTTTGACAAGAAAAAGCATGGGCGACGAATTATGGATTTACTAGAAAGAGCTTGCCATAAGAATTAATCTAATTTAGGTGTCTATTGAATGTTTGGCGGCAGTGATAGACGTTTAAAGCATGATAAAAGTTGGATATTGCCACCAGATGTATATTTTTATAATATACGGGTATGATTGATTTATCTAAAATTTCAGGGTTTGATTGGAACGAAGGCAATAGTCTAAAAAATGCTAAACACAACGTATCCATAGCAGAGTCTGAACAGGTCTTTTTTAATGCACCATTGCTACTGTTAACCGATGTCAAGCATAGTCAGCAGGAATTCAGGTTTCACGCTTTGGGCAAAACAGATGCCGATAGGCTCTTGCATATTACTTTTACCTTGCGTGGTCAGGGCAGCCATATCCGAGTAATCTCGGCCAGAGACATGCACAGAAAAGAGCGTACTATTTATGAGCAAACGACTTAAAACTATCCCACAGTTTTCAACCGAAGCAGAAGAGCGGACTTTTTGGGAATCTCACGACTCTACAGATTACGTCGACTGGAGCAAAGCGCAGCCAGTGGTACTTCCTAATCTAAAGCCGACAACGAAAACGATTTCTTTGCGTTTACCTCAGCATTTGCTGGATTCTATTAAGGTAGCGGCCAATTCGCGTGATGTACCTTATCAATCGTTAATTAAAATCTGGCTACAAGAGAAAGTGCGTGATCATTAACCAGACTCGGGTTTTGTGAAAATGTAGTAGAGGTTGAGAGATAAGATGGGGGGTGTAATTTAACAGAAAAGACCTTGTCCGAAGTCAGTACCAAAACCCGCCCAAATGCCAGCGCGGTTTTCTGACCGTTTTCTGATAATGAACGGGAATCTCAAAACGGTCATGATGCGAATGTTTCAAATCCTGTTCCGAGGCTTTTTTCAATCTTAACAGACGCTCTATTCTTTCTTGGGTATCGGGATGGGTTCTGAGAACGGATGGCGTCGAGGTTTTACGTCCGTGACCTAACAGCATGTCCAGCAGCGAGGTTTCATAAGCTTCCAATTTATTTAACGCCATTGCCAAACCTTCGGGATCTCCGGTCAATAAAACCGCTTGGCGGTCGGCGTCGAGCTCGCGCATACGCGACAACGAAAGTTGCAAAAAACTCATCAGCGGAGGAGCCGCAAGGAGTACGCCTACGGCCGGCCAGGAAATAGTCACCAGTCCCATAAAAAACAGCGGCAAATTTAAAAAAACCAACAAATAACCGGTTAACGACAAGGTGCCGGTGATCCGGCTGATAATATCGGCATAAGTCATCACGCGCACATCGTTATGCTGGATATGGCTGATTTCATGGGCCAGTACCGCCATAATTTCCCGCATCGTTAGCGCGTTCAACAGGGCATCGCTCAGACCGATGGCCGGGTTTGCCGAGGTCCCTATGGAAAAAGCATTCATAACCTGACTGGGCAGGTAATAAAGCTCCGGTTGTACCGATAATTCGGCGCGAGCGGACAGTTCTTGGTTTATTCGGTAAAGACCGGGCGCGTCATGTGCCGATAGCAAGCGACCGCCATAAAGAGGGAAAATAAAAGACGGCGATAGGTTCGGGCTAATAACGAGTATCAGAATGCCGAGAAATACCGCCCACACGATGCCCTCGACCCCGGCCAAAATAAAACCCAGCACGGACAAAATGAGACCCATGCAAATAAAAAGCACGAAGGTATGAATAAAATTTTTGAGCTTGTAATTAAAATCGGTCATTAAGAACCTTTTGCTGACAGCGCCTCTGCATTACGTTTAACCAGTCCATCAATAACGGCGCTTAATGAACCTTTGCTTTGTATTTCTTGGCTAAAGGTCGAACGGTAATTGGTTACCAAGCTCACCCCGTCAATCAAAATATCGTACACCTTCCATTCGCCGTTACTCAAGAACATTCGATAATTTACCTCAACCGGTTGCCGATCGGGTTGCAGAATTTGGGTCTTTACGATGACTTTGGTGGCTTCATTCGACATTTCGAGCGGCATGAAACGGATTGTCCAGTCGTTATATTCGATAAACGCCCTGGAATAGGTTCTGACTATCAAGGTTTGGAATTCCTGTTTAAAGCGTTGCTGCTCTTCGGCGCTTGCCGTTTTCCAATTTTTTCCCAGCACTAGCGGCGCGATTTTATCGAAATCGGTATGTTGGGAAATAACGCCGTTCACGAAACGCGTCACTTGAGCAAAATCCTGGGTGAAGGCTTTGTCCTTTAGTTTTTTTTGCAATTCCGTGGAAACGTTTTGTATGACTTGTTGCGGGGCTTGCAGATTTTCCGCGACGCTTTTAGCCGCAGGCATTAAACCGAGTAATATCGCCCATAACAAGCCCACTATTACCAAGCGGTTATTTTGATTTAGCATCATTACTCGGTCCTAAAATATCGATTTAAGTAAAAATAGGATTATTTGGATTTTTCCATTTTTTCATGAGTTTCTGCGGTTTTTTCATGTTCCTTGGCGAGTTCTTCATGGTGTTTGGCCAGCGTTTCGTGGTGTTTTTTTAATTCATGATGGCCTGCTTTGCCATAGTCTGCGGCTAGCGATTTATGATGTGCGGCCATGGCTTTGTGGTGTTCCGCATGTTTTTTATGAAGCTCGGCCGCTTCTTTATGCTCGGTGGGCGATGTTGCGGGGCTTGTGATATTGGCCGGGGCTTCAGGAGCGGGCGTAACTTGAGCCAGTAAAGCGGTGGATGCGATGCTCAAGCAAGCGGCCAAGATCAAACTCATATAACTTTTTTTCATAATTTTTTCCTCAGGTCAATTTACGATAGTTGAACTAGTCAGTTTGCGTTGAAGATGAAGCAAAGCGCAGTGGGATGATGTTTGATTGCGCTTTCAGCGGGTAGCATGATGTCGATAGTTTTAAGGCAACGCAAGTCGGGGCGATTGCGTATTGACAAATGACATGCTGGATTGACCTAACTATTGATCGGACTGGCTTATAAAGGTTTTCCGCTGTGCAAATAGCCGCGCAAAGTCTAATAGTATTTACGTATTGCCTAACGATGAACCGACCTTAGGAGTAGAATATAGTTAAAGTATTTGCATCTTGCCAACGCAAATATTTTATGGGGAAGTTACTGACAGTCTGAGTCTCGCAAATTAAACAATGGCAATGAATCTGTAAAACAACCGAGAGTTACGCGGATATGAATATGAAACAGCAAGATATGACCACTCCACCCGACCTGACCTTAAGCAATGGCACCGGGCCGCAGCAACGGCGCATGCCGGTTTATGAAGATTACCTGCCGCCTTGTAATAATGCCTGTCCCGCCGGTGAAAATATTCAGGGTTGGTTGGATTTGACTCAAGCAGGGCGCTATCAAGCGGCGTGGAATCTGTTACTGGAAAATAACCCGATGCCGGCTGTGCATGGCCGGGTTTGTTACCATCCTTGCGAATCTTCCTGTAATCGCGTGGCTGTAGACGGTGCGGTCAGTATTCATGCGGTTGAGCGCTTTTTAGGCGATATGGCCTTTGAACAAGGCTGGACGCCGCAAATTGTCGGCGAAAAATCCAACAAGCGTGTGTTAGTGGTCGGAGCCGGACCCAGCGGCTTGTCGGCGGCTTATCATTTGGCCCGTTTAGGCCATGATGTTGAAATCAGGGATGCCGGTCCTATCGCCGGAGGCATGATGCATTTCGGCATTCCCTCCTACCGCTTGCCGCGCGAAGTGTTGGCTGCCGAAGTTAAGCGCATTGAAGATATGGGCGTAAAGATCACGCTGAACCGGAAAGTCGAAGACTTAAAAGCCGAAAAAGAAGCCGGAGGCTTCGACGCGGTTTTTGTCGCTGTCGGCGCGCATATCGGGCGCTCGATTGATATTCCTTTATACAGAGAAAGCGACACTCGGGATGCGGTCACTTTCCTGCGCAACATCGGTTTGGGCAAAGCGGCCAACATCGGCAAAAGAGTCGCCGTTTACGGCGGCGGCAATACTGCAATGGATGCGGCGCGAACAGCCAAACGACTGGGCGCGGAAACCATGGTCATTTACCGGCGCGACCGCAAAAATATGCCGGCGCATGATTTTGAAGCGGCCGAAGCCATCGAAGAAGGTGTGGTGTTTCACTGGTTGCGCACCATCGTCGGTATTGACGGCAGCCACATTCAGGTTGAAATCATGGCCCTGGACGACAAGGGCCGCCCGCAAGCCACCGGCGAGTTTGAAATCATTGAAGCCGATACCTTGATTTTGGCGCTGGGGCAAAATATCGATTCCGAGTTATTAAAAACCTTTCCGGAAATTGAAGCGCAAAGCGACGGCGTGGTTCCGGTTAACGACAACATGATGACCGCTGCGGAGGGGGTTTTTGCCGGAGGCGATATGGTGCCCAGTTTGCGTACCGTGACCATCGCCACCGGGCACGGTAAAAAAGCCGCCCGAAATATCGATGCCTATTTGCGCGGCACTCAATATCAACATCCCGCTAAAAAACACATCGTTCTGCACCAAGAACTCAATCTTTGGTACAACACCGATGCCGATCAGTCGGAACAACCGACAATGTCGCCGCTACTGCGCAACAAAAATTTCGATGAAGTGTTGGGCGGTCTGACTCAGGCTGAAGCGACTTATGAAGCCAGCCGTTGTTATTCCTGCGGCAATTGTTTCGAGTGCGACGGCTGTTACGGCGCTTGCCCGGAAGGAGCCATTATCAAATTAGGCAAAGGCAAATTTTACGAAGTGAATTATGCCCTTTGCACCGGCTGTACCGCCTGCACTTTGCAATGCCCGACGGCCGCCATCCATATGGTTGATAAATAAACAAAGCCATTTAAAAACTTAACTTTTGGACACCGCCATGTCGACGTTGACAATCGAAAATATTCCGGCTCCGGTACATAAGGCCTTAAGCGTATTAGCGGCTCAGGATGGGCTGAGTATAGAAGATGAAGCGTGCCGCATTTTAACCGCTGTTTGTCTAAATAACAGACAGCCGGCCTCCAGTTTGCAGCACCTTATAAAGCGGCTTTATCAAGGCAAAGCTTATAGCCCGCAGGTGGAGCAATTACTGCAAGAACGTAGGCTTGAAGCGGAAAACGAATGATAGTTTTGGACGCATCGGCATTGCTCGCATACTTGTTTGAAGAAGCAGGTTGCCAAGTCGTGGCTCAACATATCGAGAATGCCTGTATGTCTACCGTCAATTTAAGCGAAGTTGCGGGGCGACTGATTCGAGATAACATCGATCCCATGCCGCTTATACAGCAAATAGGACTCACCTCCATCAGTATTGTTCCATTCACAGAAACACACGCACTTTATGCGGCTAACTTTATTTTGCAAACGCAACGTTACGGATTGTCACTGGGCGATAGAGCTTGTTTAGGCTTAGCAAAAGAAAGACGGTTAGCGGTATTAACTGCGGATACGGTTTGGTCTCAGTTAGCCGATATCGAGATCATTCAAATCAGATAAACCTCAGTTGCCAGGAAATTCACCATGACCAAACAAGTTACTATCGACGGCGGCGAAGCGGCTGCCTATGTTGCGTACAGAACCAACGAAGTCTGCGCGGTTTACCCTATCACGCCTTCGTCCTCCATGGCCGAGTTTTGCGACCAATGGACCACGGAACATAAAACCAATCTGTGGGGCGGCGTTCCCACTATCGCAGAAATGCAAAGCGAGGCCGGTGCGGCCGGCGCTTTACACGGCGCCTTGCAAACCGGCGCATTAGCGACAACCTTTACCGCGTCGCAGGGATTATTATTAATGATCCCGAATATGTACAAGATTGCCGGTGAGTTGACCTCGACCGTCATCCATGTCGCGGCGCGTTCTTTGGCGACGCAAGGCTTGTCCATTTTCGGCGACCATCAGGATGTGATGAGCGTGCGCATGACCGGTTTTGCGCTGCTGGCTTCGTGCAATGTGCAGGAAGCCCATGATATGGCCTTGGTGGCCCAGGCCGCGACCTTAAGATCGCGGATTCCGTTTTTGCATTTTTTCGACGGTTTCAGGACCTCGCACGAAATCAATAAAATCACCTTGCTCGAAGACGGGCAAATCAGGGCCATGATCGACGATGTCATGGTTTTTGCGCATCGGGAGCGGGCGCTAAACCCGGATAAACCGATGATGCGGGGCACGGCGCAAAACCCGGATACTTATTTTCAGTCGCGCGAAAGCTCGAATATCTATTATGAACGCCTTATTGATCTATTCGACCAAGTATTAAAGCAATTTGAACAGGTCACCGGCCGCAGCTATAAAGCGTTTGAATACTTCGGCCCCGAACACGCGGAACGCGTTATTATCATGATGGGTTCCGGTGCGGAAACCGCCATCACCACCGCAGCAAAACTCAATGAACAAGGCGAGAACGTCGGCGTGCTGAAAGTGCGTCTGTATCGTCCGTTCAGCGCTAAGAATTTTCTGGCGGCGCTGCCGGAGTCGGTACGCCATATTGCGGTATTGGACAGAACCAAAGAGCCGGGCGGTAGCGGCGAACCGCTATATAAAGATGTTATCACCGAGTTGAGCCAAGCTTTTGCCCGTGGTCAGCGTCCTGCCATGCCGCGCGTGATCGGCGGCCGTTACGGCCTGTCCAGCAAGGAATTTACGCCATCGATGGTGGCGAGAATTTATCAGGAACTGCAAGCTGAACAGCCGAAAAACGGTTTCACCATCGGTATCACCGACGATGTGACTTTCACCAGTCTTGCCGTCACCGAGCACCTGGATATAGAGCCGGACAATGTAGTCCGGGCATTATTTTACGGTCTGGGTTCCGACGGCACCGTCGGCGCCAATAAAAACAGCATCAAAATTATCGGCGACGAACCTCAGTATTTTGCTCAGGGCTACTTTGTTTACGATTCGAAAAAAGCCGGGTCGCAAACGGTATCGCATTTGCGTTTCGGACCGGAGCCGATTAAAGCGCCTTACTTGATCGAATCGGCCAACTTTATCGCTTGCCATGACTTTAATTTTATCGAAACTACCGATATGTTGGCGCGCGCCAAACAGGGAGCGACTTTCCTGTTAAACAGCCCCTTCGATGCCGAGCATGTTTGGCGACATTTGCCCGCGCCAGTGCAAAAACAGCTGATCGATAAAGACATCGAATTTTACGTAATCGATGCGGTCAAAGTCGCCCGTCAAACCGGCATGGGCAGACGTATTAACACGGTCATGCAGACTTGTTTCTTTGCGTTGTCGGGCGTTATGCCGAAAGACGAAGCCATTAAGAAAATCAAGCAATACGCCGAAAAAACCTACGCCCGCAAAGGCCCTGAAGTCGTACAAAAAAACTTTGAGGCGATAGACCAATCTTTGGCGCATTTGGAACAAGTCACCTTGCCTGCAACAGCCACCGCGCTTGTTGATGCCGGTCTCGGAAAATTTGCCAAAGCGCCGCGCTTTGTTCAGGAAGTCACCGCGGAAATGACCGCGGGTCGGGGCGACTGGATTCCGGTCAGCTTTCTGCCGGTCGACGGCACTTATCCAACCGGCACCACGCAATGGGAAAAACGCAATATCGCCCAGGATATTCCTATCTGGGAAACCGATTTGTGCATTCAATGCGGCAACTGTTCGGCGGTTTGCCCACATGCGGCGATTCGCGCCAAATTTTATGCAAAAGACCTGTTGGACCATGCGCCGGAAGGGTTTAAAACCGCCAATGTGACCTCGCGCGGCTTTCCCGATACCCGTTACACCTTGCAAGTTTTTCCCGAAGATTGCACCGGCTGCGGATTATGCGTAAAAGCTTGTCCTTCCGAGTCGGAAAGCAATGCCGGCATTAAGGCTATTAACATGACGCCCAAGGCTAAGCATCTTGAAGTCGAGAAAAAGGCTGTGGCGTTCTTTGAAAGTTTGCCTTACAACGATCGTGCCCGTGTCGATTTTTCCAATGTGCGCGGGGTGCAGTTTTTGCAACCGCTGTTCGAATTTTCCAGCGCTTGTTCGGGCTGCGGCGAAACGCCTTACTTGAAAATGATCAGCCAGTTGTTTGGTGATCGTATTTTGGCTGCGAATGCCACCGGCTGTTCGTCCATTTACGGCGGCAACTTGCCGACCACGCCTTGGTCGCAAAACGCCGAAGGCAAGGGGCCGGCTTGGTCTAACTCATTATTTGAAGATAACGCGGAATTCGGCTACGGCTACCGCTTGACGACCGATCAACATGTTTCGATGGCGCATCGGCTGATAACCGAGTTAAGGGATGAACTGGATACCGCCCTGGTTGACGACATACTCGCCGCGCCGCAAAGCAAAGAAAGCGACATTCGCAAACAGCGCGCCAGGGTTGCGCAATTACGCGAGCAATTGGAAAAGCTGGGCAATCACAAAGCGGCGGAATTGCTGTCGATAGTCGATCATTTTGTGCGCCGCAGTATCTGGCTGATCGGCGGCGACGGCTGGGCTTATGACATTGGTTACGGCGGTATCGACCAAGTGCTGGCGACCGGGTCGGACGTCAACATACTGGTCATGGATACCGAAGTTTATTCCAATACCGGCGGTCAGGCCTCAAAATCCACGCCGATTGGCGCGGTTGCTAAGTTCGCCTCAAACGGTAAAGTCACGCCGAAAAAAGATTTGGCGCTGCAAGCCATCGCTTACGGTAATGTTTATGTCGCCCGGATTGCCTTGGGCGCGAGTCCGCAGCAGGCCCTGCAAGCCTTCCGCGAAGCCGAAGCGTATAACGGCCCGTCCTTGATTATTGCTTACAGCCCTTGCATTGCTCACGGCATAAACTTGGAAAACGGCTTGGAACAGCAAGAAATGGCGGTAAAATCAGGTTATTGGCCGTTGTATCGGTACAACCCGACCTTGCGCGGCGAAGGTAAAAATCCGTTTGTTCTGGATTCTTTGCGTCCGTCTATTCCGTTGAAAGAGTATGCTTATCATGAAACCCGTTACAGCAGCTTAAGGCGGACTAACCTGGAGCAAGCCGACCGGTTGATGGATTTTGCACAAAAAGTCGTCGATCAAAAATGGGCGCTTTATGAAGAAATGGCGACCCGAGATGAGCATGAGTTTATGCCGGATACGCGGATAGCCAGAAAGATATAGAGGTAACCCGCCTTTTGTTAGTGCAGTTAGGCGAGGTCGTTGACTCCAACGGGTGAGTTCCTCATTCCGGACGGCAGGCCGGTCATTGAATAAAGGGCTTTGGGTCGACGGGGGTAACTCCACAGATTAAGCAATAGGCTAGCGCAAGCTGAAGCGATTGAGCCTCGACAGCAGCAAAGCGGGAGGCGCCTATTCCAGTGGCTTATACAGGAAGGCAGGAGCAATTGCCGAGGAAGATGACATCAGCGTAGGTTGTCGAATAACGGTGCAGGGTGCGCCGGACAGCGCGTTGTTTAGAAAGGTTCAAGTTCCTCTGGTGTTCGGGGGCGTTATATCCAAAAGCGGGGTAACGCCTCTTCTTCGGCCCACAATTCGGCAAAGTCTAAGCTATCAGATAGTCGGCAATATGCATGATCTACGGCCGGAGCTAAACACCGTAGTTAACCATACTGATTGATTAGATCTAATTTCCGCATAAAATAATACATCTGGAATTAACTCTAATCAGGAGGTTAAAGTGAAGCTAATAAGTGAATCATTGCTGGAAATTACCATCGATTTCTTAAAGGAGGTCAGGGAAAATAGCGGAGCTTGTCTTGTCGGTTTAATTGACGATCTTGAAAATGTAATGCAAACACCCAGCGTAGTCGGCGACGATAAACCGGAAGAAATCAGGAGGCGCAGATTAAGTGATAGCGTGGATTGAGCGTGAGGTAGTATTTAATAGAGGGGCTGTTGCCGTTTTATAATGCGATCTTGAAATTAAAGGTTAGGTCCTCATTTTTCAAATAATTTGAGGGAAAACCAATACGAGTTTACGATGCCTCGACAACTACTTACGGACCCGTATCCGATGAAGTTAAAGGGCACTCTACTGGAAATGAATAACTTCGCCAAACCCTTGAGGGTATTTATCTCGTTGAAAATGTTTTCGCTAGGTTCAGTCACTTCAGAGCTATGCTACGCGTTATGACAAATTGAAGCGAAATTTTGAAGGGGCTCTGGTTTTAGCCTGTTCATTTTTAGACGGATTCAATTCCGAAGTACAATCCTAGCACCCATACCGTCGATGACACTATCGAATTTAACTCAGATCATACCTCTTTAGTGATCTATTTATGACCGGTGCTTTTACTTCGATAAAAACCATTAAAGGTAATAATGAACATGTCTGGAATGAATATTTAACCGATATTGAAAGATTGAAATCATTAGAATCAAAAGAGCGGAGAACTTATCTTCGACCTAGCTGACGTAATCAGCTTGTTAGGAATGATATTGGCCTACGTTGACCAAAAAGAAGTTGGCGATAAGCACCTTGAAAATTACGCTTGGTTAATAAGGATATTAATTTTAGAGGTTAGCTTGAAGAGTAAAAAAGTCACTATATTCTAGACGTAGTTTAAGACAGTTAAAAGATGGGCCACTCAAAACAATTCAACTGTAATTTAAGAGGAAAAGATGAATATTGAAGACTTTAGTACCGAGGGCTTGCTTAAAATGTATCTAGTACCCAGCTCTCGAAATACACCCGATAACCTATACGAGCAAAGGTTTCCCAATATAAGTCCAGCGAAACGGCTTTGCTAGGGTCTTATTGAAGAATTCAATAAAAGCAAGGATGCGCTGA